>JABAHP010003337.1_pt4 | contig 17212 bp, 23 predicted proteins | sample 7062081 | NCBI WGS metagenome assembly JABAHP01 (sample SAMN14534357, study PRJNA622989) | marine sediment metagenome | biome: marine biome [ENVO:00000428]; feature: marine pelagic biome [ENVO:01000023]; material: deep marine sediment [ENVO:00002113] | place: India: Gulf of Kutch | collected...
GCGCCACAAGCGTGGCAAGCCAGCAGTCCTCGACAATGACGCGACCGTTGAGAAACTTGATTTCGGTCCGCGAGAGATGGCGTTTCTCAAAGGACACAAGTTCACGAAGGAAGAAATCGCCGGAGCCTATACGGTTCCGGTTAGCAAGCTCACGAGCGAAGACGTGAACCGTTCTAACGCTGAGAGCGGAGATTACTCATGGATGAAGGATGGGATATTCCCTCGCCTCCGTAGGATTGAGGAACGGTTCAGTGAGAAGCTACTCCGTAGGTACGACAGAAGGCTCTTCGTCGCCTTCGACAATCCGGTTCCGGCGGATAAGGCATTCGAACTTGAGAAGCAGGATACCTACGTGAAGAACGGAGTCATGAGTATCAATGAGGTTCGTCAAGAGATAGGGCTTGAACCTGTCAAGTGGGGAAGGAGCCCGTGGATGCCACTGACCGTCGCTCCGGTCGGTGGTTCTTCTCCAGTCGAGGATGAGGCGGATATGGAAGAGGATGAGGAAGTCAGACCGACTGAGCCTGAGGAAGAAGGAACTGAAGAAGAGATGGACGAGGAGGGAAAGCCCGGACAGACCTCCGTAGGTATGAAGGACACTGAACCTGTTCAAAACAAACAACGACCAGAGTATGTTCGCCCTCCTCGTCCTGAATATAGCAAGATGAAGAAAGTAATGCAGAAGATATATAGGGAGATGGAGCAAGACATCAAGAGCCAGCTGAATGGGATGGGAGCGTCTCCAGACTTCGACAAAATAAATTTCGACACTAATCGCTGGGAGAGAGCGACGAGAGAGCAGATGAAGAAGCCGATACAAGATACACTCATTACCGGAGGAGCGTTCGGCGTGGCTCGGCTGAGGAGCGAGAGAGGCATAACGGACTTGGACTTCAGTCCGTGGATAGTCAAACAGGATTTGCCTCCGGGATTCGGCTTCGATATAACTAATCCGGAAGTCCAGCGATGGTTACGGAGCTACGTAGCTCATTTCTCCAGAGTGACTACGGCGACCACCGGAAAAAAGTTTTCGGCGATGCTTGCAAGAGGCTTAGCAGAAGGAGACACGACGAGAGACCTACGGAAGCGAGTAGATGACTTCTTCGGTGGTCTCGAACGTTACAAGGCAGACCAGATAGCGCGAAGTGAAACGTCAAGAGCACTTCATCAAGGAATGGAACAGGCATGGAAGCAATCAGACGTCGTTCTTGGAAAAGAATGGCTATGCAATCCTGGCTGATGTGAGTATTGTCAAGTTCTTGACGGCAAGGTAGTTGACCTTGGAAATACTTATGTAGAAGAAGGAGAGGGAATACGTTCCGACGCTGGTAACGTATTGTCGACCGACTACGAAGACGTGGAAGGTCCGCCTCTCCACCCGAATTGTGAATGTACCTTAGTTCCGATAGTTCAATAAGGAGGAGGCGAAATGCCGGAAGTAAAGACAATCATTACCGAGGTTATTTCAAAAGATAACGTCCCAGCACGTATCGTTGAAGTAATCGACAAGTACGTGGAAGAATTGGATCCGGAGTTCAAAGAAAATCCGGTCTTCGTCCGGAAGAGTATAATCGCGAAGGCTGATGACAAGCTGGAAATCGAGCCAGGAGAAAGAGCAGCGATACGCTGGGTATCGACGCTTGACCTTGACCGCGACCGAGAGATACTTCTTCCAGACGGATGTCGCCTCTCGGAGTTCAGGAAAGCTCCTCAGGTATTGTGGGGTCATGACTACAGGATGCCTCCGATAGGGAAGGATGCATGGATAAAGAAGTTTCCGAAGGAGAATCCGCGAGGCATTCTTGCGAAAACCATTTATGCAAAGACGCCGTTCGCCGAACAGATATGGACGCTCGTCCGAGACGGATTCCTCAAGACGTCTTCCGTTGGATTCATCCCGCTGAAGTCCGTGAGGAACGGCGACTCCGGATTCGACAAAGTCTGTGACAAGCTTGAAGCCACGTACGGAGTGATAGGTGACCGAACAAAGATTCGCAGGATATACACCGATTGGCTTATGCTTGAGCATTCAGACGTTAGCGTTCCGGCGAACATCAACGCTCTCACGGTCGCCGTGGGTAAAGGCGTCTTGAATATTGACGATGAGATACTTCGTGACCTCGGCGTCGAGAAGGACGACGTCGAAGCAGCGAGCGCGATAATCAAAGGAGTCGTGCCGTATGAAGACCTCGGCATAGCTGCGGAAGATACAGAGTGGAACGGAGCAGCAGAAGTCGCATCGGTCGAGGACATGGGAAAGCTTAAGAGGATGACTACGTGGTACGACTCCGCTAACTCAGAAGTCAAGTCATCTTACAAACTTCCTCATCACAGAGCGAGTGATATGAAGGCAGTCTGGAAAGGCGTGGCAGCGGCGATGGCTGCTCTGCTCGGAGCTCGTGGAGGAGTCAATCTTCCGGCTAACGACCGGAAAGGAACTTATAATCACCTCGCGAAGCACTATGCTCAGTTCGATAAGGAAGCTCCTCCGTTCAAAGATTACTCCGACGACGAACTCAAAGCTCAGTTCGACGATGAGCTCTGGCTCAGTCTCTGGGAAGACGTGCTCAAGCCTTTCCCGAACGAACATGCCTGCAGAATCAACGACCCCAAGAAGTACTCATCTTTCTCCAGAGAGAATAATAAGTTCGCTCCGGGCATCCATGCCATCTGGGGAATCAAGGAAGGTAAGAGTGAATTACAGAGCATTCGGTTCGACAAGAGCAAGTATGGAGCAGCAGAGGCGAAGAAGTGGGCGGAAGACCACGACTACAAGTGCAATCCTTTCGAACCAGCAGAACCTCCGAAGGATGCTGGTAACGTCGAAGACGGAACGCCGAAGGTAATACCTGAGCCGGAAATCAAAGTGCTCGGTAAGGTTGAAGATGAGAAGGAACCGAAGGTAGAACCTGACGTGGTCGTGGAGGAAGTAAAACAAACAGTCGTAATGCCACTATATAAGGAAGAGCCGACTGAAGATATAGAATCAGTGGTCGAGAAGACCGTAAACAGAAAATTAGGAAAGGTATAGAGATAGCAGTCAAGGTGATGGAGCTATTAGTGCCACGAAACAAATTTGGAAGGAGATTTGCAGTATGAAGAAAATTAAACTGCAGAAAGTATGGACTCACGATGGTAAGACGTTTGCCGAAGGCACTCTGCTCAACGTCGACGAAGGTACAGCAGAGAAACTCGTCAACGATGGCGTAGCAATCGAGTACGACCCCGAGGCGGAAAGACTCGCTCTCGAAGCGAAGAAACGCCAGGAGGAAGCTCAGGAGAAGCTCGTCAGTAACGCAGTCGAGAGAGCTCTTGCTGCTGCGAAGGCAGCGGAGAAGAAGCAGACGGTCGTTCAGGAAGTGAAAGCCGAAGACGACCCGAGAATGGGCTTCAAGAACTTCGGTCACTTCGCCAGCGACGTCTACAAGAAAGCAGTCGGTCGTCCGGTTTCTTCAGCGATGAAGGAATACGAACGCAAGACCATCCTGCAGGAAGGTGACGATGCTCAGGGCGGATTCCTCGTACCGACCGAGTTCTCCGCGAAACTTCTCCAGACGGCACTCGAGAACACTATAATGGTTCCGAGAGCTACCTTCGTCCCGATGCAGACGAACAGGATTAACATTCCTGCGATGTACGACGAAGACCATACCGGAGGCGAGTTCTTCGGTGGCGTGGTCATTCACCGTACGGGAGAGACGCAGCAGAAGGAGAAGAGCAAGCCGACGTTCGGCGAAGTCCAGTTGAACCTTCACAAGATTACCGGACTCGCTGCTGTTACAGATTCACTTCTGGAAGACTCGGCGATTTCAATCGAGCCTATCCTCATGAAGACTTTCGGACAGGCGATGGCGTTCACGATGGACGACGACATGATAAACGGCGACGGAGCCGGAAAGCCTGTCGGCTTCCTTCAGTGCGCTGCTCTCGTGACTGTCGCAAAAGAAGCAGGACAGGACGCGGATACAATCGTCGCGGAGAACGTGCTCAAGATGTACGCGAGGATGCCCGAGTCCAGTAAGGCGACAGCGGTCTGGGTAGCGAATCACAATACGCTCCCTCAGCTGGCGACAATGACTATCGGAGATACTCCGGTCTTCATTCCTGCTGGCGGACTGAGCCAGAAGCCTTACGATACGCTCCTCGGAAAGCCTCTCCTCTGGACGGAGAAGGTTCCGACTATCGGAGACGCGAGCGATATCAACTTCATCGACCCGAGTCAGTATCTCGTCGGTGGAAAGTCCAGAGGACTGACCCCGAAAGTCGACGTGAGTATTCACCTCTGGTTCGACTACGACCTGACTGCGTTCAGGTTCGTCGTGAGGTACGACGGAGTCTGCTGGTGGAGAAGCGCGATGACACCGAAGAACGGCGACCCGATGAGCCCGTTCGTTACTCTGGCAGAAAGAGCATAAGCTGAAAGTCAAATGAGGATTAGCTGAGCGTTCTTCGGGACGCTCGGCGTCCTCTTTGGTTGCTGCAGAAAGGAGTAACGAATGAACGGACTGAATCGATTTACCGATAGACTCTGCGCAGACATCGGCGAGTTCGTTGCCAACCTCGACGTCGCTGGTCCTATCGAGACTGGCTTCGTTGACTTCCGTGAGTGTGACTCAGCGGTCTTCCTGTTCAAACCAGGAGATACGTGGGTCAACGGAGATACGGTAGACCTTGAAGTCATTCAAGACGTGGCTGCGACTGGTTCCGAGAAAGCAGTCTACACGATTACCGGAGTCGGTCCGGAAGTAGGTGAGGTATTCGCTTGTGAAGTCAAAGCATCAGACTTAGACCTTGACAATAGTTTCGTTCTGGCTAAGTTGAAAGCTACGGCTAACGTAGGCGGAGCTCAGCCAGCAGCGGTCGGGAAAATCTACGGAAACTTCCGCAAGACTCCTCCGCCATGCTTCGCTGAGGTCTATGACCCTGAGCATACTACTCCGGAAGATCCTCCGGTTCCTGTATAGTATTCTAAGAGGTGATGCAATGAATAGGCTTAGTGATAACGTTAGGTTGAAGCATTTGGGTAATACTGTTATATTATCCGACTCTGGACTTCAGTCTGAGTTTATAGATATGCGAGGATTTGATAGTGCTATGTTCCTCGCCGCTCTGCAGGGAGCTCACGATGGAGCGACTTGTAGAATCTTACTCGAGTGTGCAGTCGATGAGACTGGACTCAACGAAGAGACTCTCAAGACGTTTCCAGACTTCCTCGTTCCAGAGGTTGAAGGCAACTATAATGTAATAGTAGACGTCCATTCTATCAACCTCGTTCAGAACAAGCCATTCGTTCGCATCACTGTCTTGGAAACTATTGGGCTACCAGCAGAATTCGCAGTCTCTATAGCTGGAGTCGCAGCTAATCCACATAAGAAGTCTGCGAACGTTCCGCAGGAAGCGGACGTGCGATTCCAGTCATGGGATGATGAATAGAAGGGAGAAGCGCTTTGAATAGAATAAGTGACAACATCAATACGGAACTGCTCATCCCGAGCACAGTTCTGTCGGCTTCATCGGCTGATAGTGGATACTTCGACATCAGCGAGTTCGATACGTATCTCGCGATGGTCAAACTTGAAACTATCGGAGCAGTCAGCGTCGACGTGAAAGTCGAAGTAGCAGAGGATGCCGTCGGCACCAATGCTGAAGACCTCATAGCCAGCACCAATCTCGGAGCTCCTCCGACGCCAGACCCATTCCACGCTGCTCTGGAAATAAAAGGCGATAGCCTTCCGGACGGCAAGACGTTCATCAAGATAACAGTCACCGAGACTGCTGGTGAACTGGAAGAGGTCACGGCGACCGTCTGGGATATCCGCGAAAATCCTCACAAGAGGTACGAGAACAAAGTCGCGGCCGACACGAGACTTCAGTCTTGGGCTGACGGAGTATAGTTCGGCTGGCTTAGCCGAAGAGAGGAGGCTTTATGCCTAAGAGGAAAGTACTGGTGAATGGAAGGCATAGGCTAATCGTCTCAGAGGCGAAAGCGAAAGCTCTCGTAGACTCTGGGAATGCAGTCTATGTTGACAAGTCTTCGAAGGAAGCAGAACCCAAGAAGACCACGAAGAAGTCTTCAAAGAAATCTTCCAAGAAGGAAGAGAAGACTGAACCCAAAGAAGAGAAGAAGACGGACGAGAAGGAAAAATAGCCTTCTTGGCTGGGAGGAACCGATGGGCGTCTGCTCATCCCGGACGCTCATCGACCTCTCTTCTTCCAGAAAGGAGTTAGTTGGTATGCCGAAGAAGACAGTCATAGTTAAGAAACGAAGTGGAGAGTTCGTCCGTCTGTCCGAGAAGGAAGCGGAAGACCTCGTGAAGACTGGGAAGGCTCAGTACTACGAGGTACAGAAGGAAGTCAAAGAACCTCCAAAGAACAAAATGGTTTCTTCTCCGGACAAGAAGAAGTCAGAAGAATAAAAAGAAGGAGTGTAATCCGTGGCACTAACTGACTTAGCTACAGTGAAAACGTTCCTGGGAATCACAGACGCTTCCAAAGACGCTCTGTTGAACCTATTGATTCCAGCAGTTTGCGCTCAGATAGAAACTTACTGCGGAAGAAAGTTCGACGAGGCTACTTATAAGGAACGAGTCTGGAGTCCCGGAGGAGACGTGCTATATCTGCCTAACTATCCGGTGACAGAATTGAGAAGGATTATGCTTGATGACAAATACGTCATGAAGATTGAAAATCAAAGTTCTGATGCTGTAGCTGCTACAGTTCAGGTAGGTTACGCGGAAGATGGCACGAAGACTTTCTATCTGAACGTCGTTGGAGGAGCAAACGAAAGTAACGCAGCAATAGACCTCGAAGCACTCGCCCCGAACACTCTTGCTCAGCTGAAAACAGTCATTGAAGCACTCGGATTAGGCTGGGTGGTAACTTTGGTCGGTGGCACTGAAGGCTATCCTGCGACCGAGCTCCTTGACTTCGCTGCGGAACCTTGTCTTGACGACGGGACAAGTGCTCGTCAGTCACACGACCTATACGTTCCGTATGACTACGTATTCGATTTACTTCTCGAGAACTCGCAGGGACGAGTCAAGATGAAGTATGGTGGTTCGTTCCCTAATGAAAAGTATATCTTCGCTGAGTATGTTGGAGGCTACGCTACAATCCCAGCAGACCTTGAATTACTTGCTACAAGGATTGTCGCCGACGCTCTTCATCAGGCAGAACGGGATATTACTCTGAAGTCAGAACGTCTCGGAGATTATCAATGGACGGCAGCAGATACTGGTACGCTCGCTGCTACAATCATTGGAAGGTACAGTACCGAGCTCGTGAGATGGAAGAGGATAGCTATAGGAATGTAAAGATGGCGATAGCAGACTTTCTCAATAGGACAGGCACGATTCAGAAGTTCACAGAAGTCGCTGATGACTATAGTGACTCTGGAGAGCGTACGTATTCTGACTTAGTCGCAGATATTCCCTGCAGACTTCGCAAGTTGAGTGCGAGCGAACAGGAAGAATACATGAAACGTAACGTGAACGCTACCCATCGTTGCTATATTCTTCCTCCGGCAGGAATTAGCGTCTCAGATATAAAGGAGAAGTACAGATTCATTACTGAAGGTAAGACGTTCGACATAATACATGTTGACGATTGGAATTTCCAAGGCATCTATATTATGATGGACATGGTCTGGATAACATGGGAATAGCGTTTACATCAGCGTTCGCAGCGTTCAGGTCTGAGAGCGGAAGGTTAATAAAGGAAGCAGACAACAAAGCTCAACGAGCTCTGTTGAAGACTGCTAACGAAGTAGTACAGGAAGCCAGACGTTCCATGGCACGACCGAAGAAAGGAAAGCTATATCCCGGAGCTAAGAGGAGAAGTTCTGCTCCTGATGGAGGAATAATCCCAGGAACCGGAGAGTCTCCTGCTGCTCAACATGGAGGAGCCGGACTACAGGGAAGAATCAGTTATGAGCGAGTGGACAAACGAACGGTCAGGATTGGCACCGACTTGGAGTACGGAAGGTACTTGGAGTTTGGTACTAATAGAATCGTCGCGAGGCCATGGCTACGTCCGGCAGTAATGAAGAAGCAGAATCTATTTGAAAAGTTTATGAAGAGGTAGAGATGAAGGCAATAAATAAAGCAATCAAGGATAAATGGGATGCCGAGGCGAGTCTTAACATATATCCGCTCTACTTTGACGCCGCTCCTCAGGAAGCAGCTATGCCTTACGTAGTCTATCAAAAGATTACCGGGATTCCAGAGTTCACTTTTAATACTGAGATGCAGGATGACCGATATCAGTTCTCTGCTTTCTCCAGTAAGAATTCTGCGGAAGAAGTACTCACTATGTATGAAGCTATCATCGCAATCTTTGATGACGTAGTTCTACCTATAGTTGGATATACTCCGGTCTTATTTGAACGAGCTAATGAAGTTCCAGATAAGACTCCGGAAGAAGCGTGGCAATATAATATTGAATATCGTGTTTTGAATTCTAAGAATTAGGCTATCTTGCCTTAGGTGAAAGGAGGACATGAATGAGTCACTTAGCTGGCAAGGGTGGTACGGTGAAGGTAGGAGCTGCTCCGGGAGTAACCGAAGTGCTCGGCCTCACCAATTGGACAGTAGACTTGGATTCTGAAGCTCTGGAGACGACAGATTTTCAGGCAGCAGGGATCCGAGACTACGTGGCGGGTAATCAAGGAGGAGCAGGTTCGTTCGAAGGAAACTGGGAAACGACCCTTACTCCAGTCGAGAACCCACCGAACTTGAATGAGGGAGCTCTCGTGGAATTCAATTGCTATATTGATGCGACTCATTACATCACTTTCGAAGCAATCATCACGGGACTTTCCATTACCTGTCCTCAGCCCGGAGTCGTTACGTTCTCAGGAACGTTCCAGATTACTGGTACGATAGACAGGACGAACCTCTACGGAGTGTAATCCGTAGTTAGCCGAGAAGGAGGATAGGATGAGTGAATTGAGTGTTATAGCTGGTCTTCCGGTCAAGGTCATGGTGGGTGACGTGACGTATTACGTCTCTCCCATGACCTTGGAAGACTGGGCAGTCGTGGAGGCTTGGGCTGAAGAAGAGTTCTATAATGATATGAAGAAGAGGATAGAACTTGTCAACGACCCAGAGGTTACTAAGTTAATCAAGCATCGCTTAGCCACGATAACAAAGAAAGAACTTCATCTGTCGTCCGGGCAGTATCTGGACTATGCTGAAGGAACTGCCAGAAGACTCCACCGAATGCTTCTTCATAAGCAACCGAATTCAAAATTGGAAGATGCTAAGAAGCTACTCGGGTATAAGGAGATGGTCAGGATATCCCTCATCATGGCAGGTATAGACCCAGACAAGATAGATGAGGAAGAAGAAGAAGGAGGTGACGAGAAGAAGGCTCGCCCTACCGAAGGAGATTAACTTGGAAGACTAAGTTCGCTTTACTATCTCGGGAATACGGATGGGATCCCAAGGTGATATTGCAACTAACTGACTTCCAAGTCAATATGTATCTTCAGTATGTTCGGAACTGGGATAGAGCCGAATTGGAATACGAAGAGGTTCCTGGCGCGAAGGAGTTTCTCCAGAAGGTAGTCCAGAAGTATGAGGACGCTGGCATGGAAGTTCCGAAGATAGAACAGTGAGGAAGTCATGGCAACGAAAGTCGGCGAAGCATATTATGAACTGACTGCGAAGAATGGCAAGTTGAGAAGTAAGCTCCAAGAGAGCGACAAGATGACTGCTTCATGGACGAAGAAGATGTCTGGAGCAATCAAGAAGTTTGGTAAACTCGCTTTCGCAGGAGCCGTCGCTGGTGTTACTGCCCTTACAGCAGCTACAATAAAGGCAGTGAAGGCAGCAGCAGCGGAAGAACTACAGACCGAACAGTTAGCTCATCAGATAGGCAGGCTTGGTATTAATGCTGAGTCGGCCATGAAAGAAGTTGATAAGTTAGCTTCGTCTCAGCAAACGATGACGAGGTTTGGCGATACTCAAACAAGACAGATGATGTCGACGCTCATTATGCTTTCCAACGACTACGAGGCTTCTCTGAGGAACCTCGACCTCGCTCAGGACTTAGCAGAAAGTGGATTGTTTGACCAACGTTCCGCTGCAAGACTGTTGGGTATGGCGATGAGTGGAAATATTGAGATACTCGGCAGGTACATTCCAGAATTGAAGACNNTTACGTGAGAAGTTCGGAGGACTCGCGAAACAAGTTGGTAGCACGACTGCCGGAGCTTGGGCGAAGTACAAGAATGCAGTCAGCGACGCTTGGGAAGCACTCGGTACAGGAGCACTCGAAGCTACTGAGGATGGACTTGTCGACATAGCTGGAACCATCAAAGATATGGAACCAGAGCTACGTGAACTCGGTAAATCTGCTGCATGGTTCGTAGAACAATTGACCCATGCTGCGAAATGGTGGACGGAATTATTCGCTCAGACTGAAGGTGATGTTCAGAATAGAATAGAAGACGTCAAAGCACTCAATGAATTATTCGGTGGTCTTGCCAAACGGATAAGCAATCTTAGAGATGAACAAGTTATATCGACTAAGGTAGCCGAGGAAATGCTGAACGCATGGCAAGCTCCGTTGATGGCTTTACAGAAAGGTGAGATATCATACGAACAGGCATTGGAACAATTACTCAGTCTGGAGAAGAACTTCGCTGAAAAGAGAATAGAAGTTGAAGAAGACGTAGCTAACCGACAGCGTATCGTTAGTCAAAAACAGATAGAAGATGAAAAGAAGGCAAGGAAGGAAGCTATCGAGTTTGTCCGGAAGGAACTTCGTGAAGACCGTCTCAAGCGACTCGGGATGGAAGAGACGGCGGAGATACTCGCAGTCGAAGATAGGTACGAGAAGATACTCGAGAAGGTTCGGGAGTTCGAAGACCTGAAGGAATTCGTTGTTAGCGATAGAGAAGCAGCGATGGCAGCGATCCGGATGAAGTTTGCAGAAGAAGCGACCAAGAAAGAGAAGGAAGAACTTGATAAGAGATTAGCTGCCGAGGAACGTGCTCGAGAAGAGAGGATAGCCGGAGTCCGTAATACCCTGGAACAAGAACTTTCCAAGAACCAATCATTGATGGACGCTCTGAAGGATGCTGAACAGGACTTCCTAAGGTCTACTGGACAGATGAAGGAAGCAGAGATGCGGCTATTCAATGAAAAGTGGAACGAGCGATTGAGAATGGCCGAAGGAAACTCCGAACAAGAACTAATGATACAGAAGGCCAGGATTGCCGAACTTACTGCTATACAAGATAAAGAGCGTGAAGAGGAAAAGAAGAAACTTGAAGAAATGAACAGGTTCCGCAGAGAACTTATTGGAGCAGCAGAACTGGGGAGACGCGCGATACTCGGTGGTGAACAGGAAGAATTGAAAGTAAAAGTAGAACCGAGTGATGAAGATAAGAGGCATACTGAACAGTTCAAACGTATGATTGAACTACAGGAAGCTCAGGTCGAAAATACGAGAAGTAATATAGCAGTTCTCGGTCCTTAGGAGAAAACGAAATGGCACTTATAGAGAAGCGAGGAAGTAGGCAAGTAACCTATACAGAGAATGGAATTACTGGTCAGCAGATATTCCATTGTCTCTGGGGTGAGCGATACGCGCTATCCCCGAAAGTTGGCACTCCTTTTCCAGACTTGATAGGCCTCTATGCTTCAAACATTCGTCTTGAACCTTTCGGGAAGAGTGTGGCTACTGGAGGTTATGAGTTCTGTAAGGTGATAGTAGACTTTACTACGAAGGATGAAAGTAAAGAAGACGCTCAACAAGACGGAACCCTCATAGACGAGTCAATAGAATTCGCCGGAGAGATGATAACGAAAGGTGATGGTAAGTTCGACCCCGATGGTAGTGGACTCAATGCTCCTAAGGAAGTCGTCGGCGGAACGTGGTTCCCACGTCTTGAATATGTGACAGAGAAGGTAGTAGAAGATATAAATAAATGGATTCGAATAATCCGTAAGAAGACTGGTAAAGTCAATTCAACGACATGGAAAGGCGGGAAGAAGGAACATTGGCTTTTTGAAGGAGCTTCGGCAAGAAGTTTCCACGACAACGAAGGTAACAAGAAATGGAGAATCGTATTTCGTTTCGCCTATCGCGATGAGATATCTTGGCAGGTAGCTTGGAATGACAAGCATCCTGACGGAGCGAGATTTGAAGAAGTGTTCTTCAAAGACGATAGCGGAGCGTACACGAAGAAATTATATGAGACGACGGCGTTCGGAACGCTGGAACTGTAGGAGGAAGGTAGATGGCATATAATAGGAATGAAATTTTCCAAGCTATTGGAAAGTTCATAGGCAGATTCAATTATCTACAGGACGTCTATGAAGACTTAGACGTTATTTGGGACGAGCAGATAGACGTCCTCGACGTTTCAACAGAGACCAGAGAATTACTGAACAGAGCAGCAGATACTCAAGAAGACCAACGAGAAACAGTCAAAGACATGAAAACTGCAACGAAGGCTGACGTCACTTCTTATATAACCACGGAACTACGGGAGATGCTGGGAGTCGTGAAGGCCAACGACGTGGACGAAGTGCTGGACGCGCTCGCCGACGCGATGTATCTACAGTCTCCTCCAGATTATGTTCTCGCTAACGTCATCCCTCCTCCAGAAGAACCTCCTGCTGGTGGTCCAGACACAAAGTTTGATATAGATAACGGAGGTGTAGGTCTTGGTTACGTCACAGACTTCCACGCTCAACAGACTCATCAAGACGTCGAGTTCGTAGCTGAAGTAATAAGTGTGACCGGAACTCCGGGAGAAGAATCATGGAGTCTGAAGTGCAAGAAGACTAACGGAGTCGTGGAGAATCTTGGAACCTTCCTTACTGGAGATACATTTGAGAGTAGGAAGTATGGTAAGGCATTCAGGATAGAAGAAATCACCAGCATCATTGAGACTAATGATGACTCTAATCAATTGAGTAACTGGAGTTTGACCGGAGCCACGAAGCGTAAAGGTGACGAAGAAGGCGACAAGAAGGCAAATGGAAACTCCAGCTACTATGGAATCTATTACGTCAAGCTTTATGACCTTGCTGGTACGAGATACGTTGAACTCTATAGAGATAGTGCGAGAACCGATAAGGTCGCGGAAGGAAATCGGGTAGGAGATGGAACTATCAACTTAGCAGCGTTCGGTGGTTCTGGACTGACCGGAAGTGTCGATGTGGCATATACCGTGGATGATAATGATATTTATATCATATATCCATTTGAGCTTGAAGTCGGAGACCGAATGTACTACACAAGTGAAGTAACGACTCCCGCTCTCTTCCAGACGTTCTTTGTTGAAGAGTATGACTACGCTCTTCCGGCAGATGCAGTACCAACAGTACTTGAAGCGTGGGCTCAGATATCTGGACTATAAAATTAGTTAGGACAATAGCATGAGACAGTTAGAACTATTCGCTGCTGGTGAACGAGCATCCGCGAGTAAACTGAATTTACTTGTGGAGGAATTGAAACGTCTGCAGAATGTTCAGGGAGGTAGACGTATCAATGTGGTTCATACTGCTGCTGGTGTGTTGATTGATTGGATTGATAGATATCTCACTACGGATGATAAGTACAAGCTCGATGAAGTTTACAACCAGAGTGATGGAATCCTTCGTCAGGCAGATAAGAAACTGGGCGATCTTGCAGACTTCCTTCGCGTAAGGAACTGTGTAGGAGAGAGTCCTCGTGACGAAGAGAACTATCTGTTCCGTGCCATGCTAATGCTTGACCGTTCATTCGGTGGAGGAGGTCGTGGAGGTGAAGGAGGTTGGGTAACAGACGCAGGACTTGACGGACTTGGATTAGAAGAAGGAGACCCAACACCAGCGGTTCCTTCTCCACGAAGCATAGGCCAGCTGGGAGACGTATTGATTCTTGATGACGGTGACTTCATAGCGACGACGCCTCATGATGGTGATACCGTCTGTTATGTAAATATAAGACACGACGCTCACTTCTACTTGTCGGAAGGATACGATGGAAGATTGTATCTAACAACTACACCTCCCGGAGAAGAACCGAACGGCTATCCTATCATAGGAGAGATAGTTGGAGACCCACGAAAAGCGAACGCGATGGGTGAGCTCCTCAAGGAATCTGTGGAATGGCGTCCTCAATTGAAGTTACCTCACTACGACGTTCCAGGCGAAATATACGCTTCTCCAGATACGATAAATTGGTCATTCCCTGCTCAAGCCTATGTTCCGAATTCAACCATCCTTGCGTGGGATTTTGCAACGATAGGTAAAGATAGAGGCTGGTCGGCTCACTATCAAATTGATTATAAGATTCCTACTTACGGTCTTGGATTCTTAATAAAGTATTGCGCAGTCAACGGAACCGGAGCTACCCAGTACGCATACTTTGATTTGGAATGGAAAGCTATCAACGACTTGGGTAGCCTAAGTACTCTCGCCGGGATTACCACTTCTGACTTTCTTATTCCGGTTCCTGCTGGGTCGACAGAAGATACTATACGTTATTTGTGGTTACCATTCATACCGGAGACAGCCATAGTTGATTATGAATTGGCGATAATTAAAATCTTCGGTAGAGACTGGGGTAACGTTCAAGACACCTTGACTACTCGTTTATTAATAACTGAAATAAGAATGCTCCCAATGATTGTAGTTGTTCCTCCATAATGAATTAGGAGTGATAGAGATGGCTGAATGTTTAATTTTTATTAGACTGAAAGAAAATATTTCTGCTGGTAGAGGAGCCAATAGAGGTGACATAGTTTCTATGCGTCCAGCGACGGCGAGGATCACAAGTTTCGAGAAGAAGAACTTCTGTATCTTGAAGATAGTAGATATGACAGAATCTGAAATATTAATCCTCACACAAGAAATACATCCAAGAGCAAATCTTCAAATTCTCACAGAAGAGCCGGAAGACGATGGTGAAGCAGAATCTTGGAAAGCAGCAATAGAGGCGGAACGCAGCAAATTGCCCGTATATGGCAAACAAGTAAAACTCGATTCCAGCAATTTCTCCAGTAAGGAATTAGCTGACATAGACAATTTATCGAAAGAGTGTGAACCGATTGTAAGGCCGAAGACAATTATAGAATCGAAATCCATTACTGAGGAGCGATAGTGTTATGACTGTTAGGTTAATAGGAAGTGTTTACGCCGACGGAGCTACTGCCCTGGGTGATGGAGATGACGGTGATACTTTCACCTTTGAATCAGCTTATGAACCATTCCAAGGCAGTAATAATCGCAATCTATCGCCAAATGGTCTTACTAATATAATAATCAATTCCGATAGTACAGACCCATGTGACGTTAGAATCGATGCCCAGAACTCTGGGAGATGTTTCGTAATAACGAATGGAGAAGTCGTTACAATAGAATATCTATCTATGATAAACGGTAATGGTAACGGAGGAGATGGAGGTGGGGTATATGTCTGGTTGTCAGATGTCCTTCTGAATCACTTTATAATAAGGGATTGCAAGGCGACTAACTGGGGAGGCGGGATCATGGTAGGTAATTATGCTTCCGCCGAATTGTTTAATGGTTTGATACATGGGAATCAAGCGAGTCAATCCGTTTCGAAATACGGTGGCGGAATCTGCGTTTATCTTAATTCGACTATGGTGGTTGATTCATGTACTGTGGCTGGTAATAGCCATAACGTAAATGGCTTTGGTGGTGGAATTGCTTGTTATGGTAATGGAGATGTGACTAGCAAGAATTCCATATACTGGGGGAATACTGCGAATTCTGGAAAACAGATATATATCTATTCTGGTCCTGATTCGTTAGTACTCGATTACTGTTGCTATAGTAACGACACTGGAGACGTCTACAATAATGGAACGTTTACGGTTACTAACTCTTCTATTACTACTAATCCTCTATTCGTTACTGGTACGAACGGTGACTATTATTTGAGTGAGACTGCTTCCAAACAAGGTTCTGATAGTCCATGTTTAGATGCTGGTAGCGCGTCTGCGGTGAGTCTCGGGCTTGACGATTTCACGACGAGAACGGATTCTGTTTGTGACGTTGATACGGTGAACATAGGTTATCATTATTCGCCACCAACGTCGGAACCTACCTCGGCGTATTTCAAGTGTGTATTGAGATGTACTCACTCATACGTTATGCCTGAACCACAAAGTGGAGAGATTATTATCTGGAACGACAGAGGAGATGGGCAGGGAGATACCTGGTTATTAGTAAAAGATTACTGTAAAGGCATAACGACAAAGATTAAACTAACTCAAGTGACATAATATAATACTTGCAGGGAAAGGAATATAAGATAATGTTAAGCCCAGAAGACAGGAAAGAATTGAGAGAGATGTTAGAACCTCAGGTAAAGGCAGTAACCGAACAGGCGAAGACGCTCAGTAAGTTCGGAGAGAGGATGTCTTCTGTTGAAACGTCCATGAAGAATGTAGAGAATAGTGTAAAAGAGCAGACGAGGCATTGTAATAGCGTAACAAAAGACTTCTCTATATTGTTCCGTGAACAAGAGAAAGAGATAGTGAAAGCTACGGCCATCGCCAGAACAGCAGATGAAAAGGCGGAAGATTTGGAGAAGGAACATAGCCGACTACTCGGCTGGTTATGGAGTTTGCTCGTAGGTCTTGTCATTATGTTAGCTGGATGGATTTATAATCTTTTCGTGAAGAAGTAATTATGGAACGACTACCAGACATAGGTGAGTTTCAATTCAATAAACATTCGAAGTTGATTGCCATCATTTTCTTGATGGTATTGCTCGTCCTCTACCTATTGTGGAAAGGAGGTCTGTTATGAGGAGGGTATGGTTATTTCTTGTTCTTGCTGCGTTCTGTTTCGGGATGGCTTCATGTTCGCTGCCTTCTCCAGAACAGATGGCTGAGCTCAATGAGCTCAAGAGTGATTCGGAACGACTGGGTGAAGAGGTCATCAAGACTGCGAAACTCGTGGACGAGACGAAGAAGGAGATTCTTGAAGTCTACGAGAAAGGCAAGAAAGGTGAACTGTCTGCTGCCGAAGTTACCCAGCTGCTCACTTCATTATATGAGACGTATAATGAAGGACAGCAACGACTCATCACTCTGAATGAACAGTTAGCTCTGACGCAATCAAAGATAAAAGAGCTAAGTGAATCTGGAGTTCCGTGGTGGCAGATTGCAATCTGGTTACTGCTCGGTGGATTTAACGTAGCGACCGGAGCAGGATTCATCAAGGAGAGAGGGAACGGAAAG
>JABAHP010008181.1_pt1 | contig 17177 bp, 19 predicted proteins | sample 7062081 | NCBI WGS metagenome assembly JABAHP01 (sample SAMN14534357, study PRJNA622989) | marine sediment metagenome | biome: marine biome [ENVO:00000428]; feature: marine pelagic biome [ENVO:01000023]; material: deep marine sediment [ENVO:00002113] | place: India: Gulf of Kutch | collected...
CTATGGGATTGACACGTGCTGGTTCAATCCCGAGGGGAAGGCAAACGGTTCTGGAGTGGTGGCTCTCTATGAAATCAGCGCATTGAGCGACTTGCTGCCACTCCTGGAGGGTCGTTGAGCAACTGAGGCCAGATAGGAATGGGGGGCGTATCGTGAGCTCACAGGAAGTTGACGCGTACCTGGCGGGACTTGAGCCCGACCGACGAGAGGCACTCACGGAACTGAGGGCGGTTGTTCTGGAGGAAGCACCGGGCGCTGTTGAAACCATGAAATATCGGATGCCCACGTACGAGTATCAAGGTGGCGTGCTGTGTGCGTTTGCTTCGCAGAAGCAGTATATGAGCCTGTACATGGATACCGGCCTCGTGGAGCAGCATCGGGCTGACCTGGACGGCTTGAGCGTGGGAAAGAGCTGCATCCGTTTTCGGAAGCTGGACAAGCTACCGATTGGGACGGTCAGGACGATGCTACGCGAGACTCTGCGGAACATGGGGTCGGTATAGCAGCGAGGTAGTTGAGGGACTGATCGCGATGAGAGAATTGGCAATCTTTGAGGCCCACGATAGTTACGTGCTGGATCTGCGTTTCACTGAAGACGGCCAGATGCTGATCAGCGCAGGGATGGACAATGTCGTGAAGCTTTGGTCGGTGCCAAGCTGGGAGCCGGTGCGGGTTTTTGAAGGGCATGGCCGTAGTGTGAACAGCTTTGCGCTGTCCCCTGACGAGCAGAGGCTGGCTACGGGCTCTACGGATCAGACGGTGAGGATATGGTCGTTCCCAGATGGGGAGTTGCTGCACACCATGCAGGACAGGAAAAAGACCGTGGCATCGGTGCGGATTTCGTCCGATGGGGAGTGGGTGGTGGCTGGCTCGTATGGCGGGAGAGCCAAGGTTTGGACGCTGGACGGGCAGGATGTAGTGGGCATCAAGGCCAGCAAGAAAAACCTGTCATCGGTGGCGTTCTCGCCCGATGGCCGAACATTGGCAACTTCCGGCCTGGGCGACGAGATCCTGCTCTGGGGGCTACCCTCGGGAGAGCAGACCGGCGTGCTTGAGGGACACGACACTGCGGTCTGGTCGCTTGGCTTCATGGAGGGAGGGCGAATCCTTGCCTCCTTGGGCTACGAGGGGACCATCAGATTCTGGGACACGGATACCTGGAGTCAGTTGCGGGCGATCCGGCCGGATAGTGAGGGCGTGCGGGGAATGAGGTTTTCTCCGGATGAAACGCTGGTTGCGCTTGGTATGGAGAGCCGGGTACAGTTGTGGTCGGTGGCCGATTGGGCCCTGGCTGGGGAGCTGCCGGTTAGCACAAAGGTGGTTAGCTCGCTGGCGTTTTCGCCCGATGGGCGATGGCTGGCTATCGGTGGAGCGGACAGGAAGATACGTATCTGGGAGATTGGGTCCGAGTGAGCAGGTTGGGGAGAGCGAATGAGCCGAGAACAGAAATCCTCGTCTGAGGGCGCCGGTGAGCTTGGGGTCGCAACCTTGGGCGGCGGCTGCTTTTGGTGCCTGGAAGCTGTCTACGAGCAACTGGCTGGCGTGATCGGGGTGGTGTCGGGCTATGCTGGCGGAGTAGTTCCGAATCCAACCTATCAGGAGGTGAGCTCTGGCAGAACAGGGCACGCTGAGGTGGTTCACATCACCTACGATCCAGAAGTGATCACCTTTGAGGAATTGCTGGAGGTGTTTTTCACCATCCACGATCCGACCACACTCAACCGGCAAGGGGCGGATGTTGGAACCCAGTACCGGTCAGCGGTATTCACGCATGACGAGCAGCAGCGAACAACCGCAGAAGCCGTGATCCGCAGGTTCGAGGCTGAAGCGATCTGGGCTGATCCCATTGTGACCGAGGTCAGACCGCTGGATGTATTCTATAAGGCCGAGGACTATCACCAGGAGTATTATCGGCGGAATCCTGGGCAGGCCTACTGCCAAGTCGTTATTGGGCCAAAGGTCGCCAAGTTCCGCAAGCAGTATTTTGAGAAGCTGAAGCAGGCGTGAGTTAGTTTCGCTTGCCGGATAAATTGGTCGAGATCGTATCATTCAGAGAGAGACTGCATTCATGGACGACTTTTACCGCGAGGAGATCCTGGAGCACTATACCCATCCGCACAACTATGGTACACTTGAGCATCCCGACATCAGCCACGAGGAAGACAACCCATTGTGTGGCGACAGAATCCGCTTTGACATCCAGTTGGACGAGGATGGTCAGACTGTGAAGGATGTGCGTTTTTCGGCGGTTGGCTGCGCCATCAGCAAAGCTTCTGCGTCGATGCTCACCGATCTGCTCGTTGGGCAGACCCTAGATGAAATCAAGGAGCTGAGCAACGAGGATGTGATCGACGAGTTGGGTATCGAGTTGGGCCCCGTGCGGCTAAAGTGCGCGCTGCTGCCGCTCAAGGTGGTCAAGGTTGGTGCGTACGGTTTGGACGGCTGGCAGGCTGATGACGAAGAAGAGAATGGCGAGTGGTAGGAAGAAAGGGGAAAGCATGGCATTTGTATTTGCGGCGAAGGTAAGCGAGATTCCTCCAGGCCGGGTGAAAACGGTCGAGATTGAAGATGATGATGTTGCCCTGTGCAATGTTGGCGGCGACTTTTATGCCATTGCCAATGTGTGCACCCATGACCAGGGGCCTCTTGGGGCTGGATACCTAACGGGGGAGGAGATAGAGTGCCCGCGCCACGGGGCCCGGTTTGACGTTAGGACGGGCGAGGTCAAGGTGTTGCCTGCCATCGTGCCGCTTCCCACGTTCGAGGTGAAGATTGAGGGCGACGATATCTTTGTCGATGTGGGCTGAACACAGGTCAGGCTTGGGCTGAACGCTCTGAGTCAAGGAGAGTGAGGCGTGACGGACAGAAACGAGATCCTCGAGTCGTTGAAGGAAGTGTACGATCCGGAGATTGGCATGAATATCGTGGACCTGGGTCTGGTCTACGGCGTAGACTGGGATGACGAGAAGGGAAAGGCGCACGTAGATCTGACGCTGACCAGCCCAGGCTGCCCGCTAGGCCCCCAGATCATACGGGATATTCGGTGGGCGCTTGGTGAAATCGATGATGTTCTCGAGGCGCATGTAGATCTGGTGTGGAGTCCGCTGTGGCATCCGTCGATGATGAGTGACTATGCTAAGGATGAACTGGGCTACGACGAAGAGCTTGGGATTGGGTTTGGCTTCCACTAGCCACTGCACATGGAGGGGATGAATGAGCCGCAAAAGGTATGATCCATTTGGCGCCCGGGACACCCTGGTGACGGCATCAGGGCCGGTGACCCTGTATCGTTTGGATAAGCTAGCAGAATTGGGCCTGGCTGATTTGGAGAGGTTGCCGTACTCAATTCGAATATGGCTGGAGGGCCTGTTGCGCCAATGCAACGGCAGAGAGGTCACCGAGGCCCACGTGCGGCATCTTGCAGCCTGGGATGCCAAGTTCCCGGGGGCTGGCGAATTGCCATTCAATCCTGCGCGCGTTCTACTGCAGGACTTTACGGGCGTCCCTGCTGTGGTTGATTTGGCTGCATTGCGCTCGGCAGTGCACCGGCTGGGCGGCGACCCCGAGCGGATCAATCCACAAATCCCGGTNNTCGGTGCAGGTAGACAGGTTTGGCGGCGAGGATGCACTGGCCTACAACGCCAGCCGCGAGTTCGAGCGCAATCGAGAGAGGTACGAGTTCTTGCACTGGGCGCAGAATGCCTTTGAGAACTTGCGCGTGGTGCCGCCGGCGACGGGCATTGTGCATCAGGTGAACCTGGAATATCTGGCTAGCGTAGTAGTGCGGCGCCAGGAGCCAGACGGGAGCTGGATCGCGTTTCCTGACACTCTGGTGGGCACCGATTCGCACACGACCATGATCAACGGGCTTGGTGTCGTTGGCTGGGGCGTGGGCGGCATCGAGGCCGAGGCTGCCATGCTGGGCCAGCCGATTACGATGCTGCCGCCAGAGGTGGTCGGCTTTGAGCTGATCGGCGAACTGCCGGAAGGTGCGACGGCAACGGATCTGGTGTTGGCCGTTACCCAGATGCTGCGGAGGCATGGTGTTGTCGGCAAGTTTGTAGAGTACTATGGGGCTGGCGTGGGCAGGTTGAGCCTGCCCGACAGGGCTACCATCGCCAATATGGCGCCGGAGTATGGCGCTACGATGGGTTTCTTTCCGGTCGACGAGGAGACACTGCGCTACCTGAGGAACACCGGACGGCCCGCGGAGCAGGTGGACCTGGTGGAGCGCTATACCAAGGCCCAGGGTCTCTTCCGGACCGGGGATGCCGCGACGCCGCTGTATTCTGATACGCTGCGGCTGGATCTGGGCACGGTGATGCCGAGCCTAGCAGGGCCGAAGCGGCCTCAGGACCGCATCGCGCTGAAGGATATGAAGGCAGCATTTCAAAGTGGGCTGAACACTTCTGTTGGGGAAGGCGGCTTTGCTCTGAGCGCAGAGCAGCAGGCCCGCACAGCGCATGTGGGGGGGGCTGAGATCGGGCACGGGGCGGTGGTCATTGCCGCCATCACCAGTTGTACCAATACCTCGAACCCGTCGGTGATGCTGGGCGCTGGACTGCTGGCGAAGAAGGCCGTGGAGCGGGGTCTGAGGGTGCCATCGTACGTGAAGACCAGTCTCGCACCTGGGTCAACTGTGGTGACGAGGTATCTGGACGCGGCTGGACTGACTCCCTATCTGGAACAACTAGGTTTCCATACTGTGGGCTACGGCTGCACAACCTGTATTGGCAATAGCGGACCGCTTCAAGAGGATGTGGTCGGGGCTATAGAGGGCGGCGACCTGGTGGCAGCGGCGGTACTTTCTGGCAACCGGAACTTTGAGGGGCGGATCAGCCCTCACGTGCGGGCAAATTACCTGGCATCGCCTCCACTGGTGGTGGCTCACGCGCTGGCTGGGACAGTGGACATTGACTTGACAACTGAGCCACTGGGCCGTGCTTCAGACGGCAAGCCCGTATTCCTGCGTGAGATTTGGCCGAGCCAGGCGGAGATTCAGGAGGCTGTGGCCGAGGCGCTTGGGCCGGAGATGTTCTTGGAGCAGTACGCGAATGTGCTCAGCGGGAACGAGACGTGGAACGCGATCCCGGTGCCTGAGGCTGCCGCGCTGTATGGTTGGGATCCTGGCTCGACCTATATCCAGGAGCCGCCGTTCTGGGAGGGCCTGAAGGGTGCGGTTCCAGAGATTAACGATATCCGTGGTGCACGGGTGCTGGCTCTGTTAGGGGACTCGGTCACCACCGATCATATCTCGCCAGCCGGGAGCATTGCTGCGGATAGCCCTGCCGGGCGGTATCTGCTGGAGCGAGGCGTGGAGCGGCGGGAGTTCAATTCGTATGGCTCGCGACGCGGGAATCACGAGGTCATGATGCGGGGAACGTTCGCAAATATACGTCTCAAGAACCTATTGCTCCCAGGCACGGAAGGCGGAGTTACGATCCACTTGCCGAGCGGCGAAGTAATGAGCCTCTTTGATGCGGCAATGCGGTACCAGGATGAAGGCACGCCACTGGTAGTCCTGGGAGGTCGCCAATATGGCACGGGAAGCTCCCGCGACTGGGCTGCCAAGGGTGTCTACCTGCAGGGGATCAAGGCAGTCATCGCCGAGAGCTACGAGCGGATCCACCGTAGCAACCTGGTGGGCATGGGCGTGCTGCCATTGCAGTTTAGACTGGGAGAGGGTGTCGAAGAGCTAGGGCTTGACGGTAGCGAGACGTTGGAGATCACGGGTATTGCCGGGGGGCTGACGCCAGGCAAGGTCGTGAGGGTGCGGGCTGCCCGTGACGACGGCAGCGAGCTGGCCTTTGAGGCAGTGGCCCGACTGGATACGCCGGTAGAAGTGGAATACTTTCGGAATGGTGGTGTGTTGCATACCATCCTCAGGCGTATGATCCAACCGGAATCGGGCTAGTTGGGCATGGGGAACCGCGCAAGCCCCTCCCGCTGAGAAGCGGGAGGGGCTTGTTTGTCACTTGCACACGCCAGGTAGCTGTGGTAGAATCGATCAGCATTACTTCTACCCAGGAGTCACTTGATGAAGCGCGAAGCCATAACCATTGTATCAGGCCTGCCCCGGTCTGGCACATCTATGATGATGAGGATGCTCGAGGCGGGCGGCTTGGAGCCGCTAACAGACGGAATCCGTGCTGCCGATGAGGACAACCCCAGAGGGTACTACGAGTACGAGCGGGTCAAGCAGATCGAGGATGACAAGGAGTGGCTGGAGGATGCTCGCGGCAAAGCGGTCAAGATGATCGCTGCCCTGCTGAAGCATTTGCCGCAGGAGTATCGCTACCAGGTGATCTTTATGCGACGCGATCTTGGGGAAGTGCTGGCTTCGCAGCATCGCATGCTCATTCGTCGGGGCGAAGCCACGGAAGCGGTGCCTGATGAGCGCATGGCCCAGTTGTTTAGGAGGCACGTCGAGCTGGTTGGGGCTTGGATCACGACCCAGCCGAATGTGTCGGTGCTCTACGTGGACTATTCCGACGTCTTGGATGACGCAGCAAAGCAGGCACAGCGTGTGGGCGAGTTTCTGAGCTGTGCCCTTGATGTCGCGGCGATGGCTGCGGTAGTGGATCGGAGCTTGTACCGGCAGCGGCGATAGTTTGTATCGAGCATTACTTGGGCCCTGAGCACTCGTATTAGATGCTCCATAGTTGCAACGAGGTTCCTCGCACTTGGTCCTTTTCCCTCCAGATGCTCCTGGACCTTACGGATATCCTACGGGTTAGGCTGTCCTGTGGTCTCTCCTGTCGGTTGTGCGTGATTTGTCATATGCGGGTCACAGTGCTGCCCAAAAACCGCTTGACGCAGGTCCCATCTTCTGCTAAGATCGGTTCAGGTCCGGTGGAGGATGGGCCGCATTAGCGCGTAGGGAGGAGTCGGTGTCCGCCCGGATTCTTGTCGTCGATGACGAGCCAGCGATCGTGGATGTTTTGGTGTACAATCTGCAGAGAGCGAGCTACGAGGTGTTGATCGCTCGCGATGGCGAGCAGGCGCTGACAAAGGCTCGCCGGGAGGAACCTGATCTGATTATCCTTGATCTGATGCTTCCCCAGATGGACGGCTTAGAGGTGTGTCGCGCCCTGCGCCGGGAGCGGGATGTGCCCATCATCATGCTCACGGCCCGTGATTCCGAAGTGGACCGGGTGGTTGGTCTGGAGCTGGGGGCCGATGACTATGTGGTAAAACCGTTCAGCGTGCGCGAATTGATGGCACGGGTAGGGAGTGTGCTGCGGCGGGCGGCCCCTCGCCAGCACGAGGCAGCGACGGATTTGGTGAAGGTGGGCGGGCTGACCATCGACACCGCCCGGCACGAGGTTTGGTGGTTTGATGCTGAATTGGTGCTGACGTCTCTGGAATTCGAGCTGCTTCACTGCATGGCGCGCCATGCAGGCCAGGTGCTGAGCCGCGAGCAGCTTCTGGCACAGGTGTGGGGGTATGACTACTATGGCGATCTGCGTGTGGTCGACGCGGCGATCAAACGGCTGCGCTCCAAGCTGCGCCAGGCTGCCCCGGACCAAGAGCTGATCACCACCGTGCGGGGTGTGGGCTACAAGCTGGTGGAGTAGGATGGTGCAGAGAGCGGACAGGAAAACCCTTCGTTTTCGCAGCATCCGCATGCGGCTCACGTTCAGCCATCTGGCGGTCATTGTCGTGGCCATGGGCCTCTCTGGTTTGCTGCTGCTCTCGTTGCTTGAGGGCTACTTTGTGGGCGCAATGGAGGATAGTCTTGTGGCCCAGGCTCGGATCACAGCCCGGGCCCTCATTCCAGGAGCGATGGTAGAGGAGATTCCCGCCGATGCCTCCGCGGCGGCTTACAACACCCTGCAGCAGCAGATCGCAAGCAATCTCTCGCTCCAGACGCAGAACCTTGCCGCGTCATCTGGCGATGCCGCGTCATCTGGCGATGCCGGGGTGGGAGTGCTGGACTTGAACGGCCTGGCAGATGCCACATTTCAACTCAGCTCCCAGCTCGACACGCGCATCCGCATCCTGGATACACAGGGCTTGGTGCTGGTCGATTCCCAGCAAGTGGGCCAAGGTGATGATCTGAGCGCCGATCCCCTTGTGGCCCAGGCTCTGGTTGGTGGATATGGTGGGCCGAGCGTGGCCTCTGATGGAACGCGGGAGATGCAGGTCGCGGTGCCGATTCTGGTGGGAAGCAGGCTGGTTGGTGCTGTCCACTTGTCCCAGTCGCTGCGCGACATAACGGCAGTGATGCAAGACTTGCGGATGCGATGGTTGTTGGCCACGGCGATTGCACTCGGCCTATCAGGTGTAGTTGGTCTACTGCTATCGGGAGCTATTTCCCGGCCGCTGCGCCGCCTGACGATGGCTGCCGGGGCTGTGGCAAAAGGCGAACTGGACCAGCAAGTCCCGGTTGGAACAGAGGATGAACTTGGCCGCCTCAGCCAGGCCTTCAACGAAATGACCGCACGGCTGCGGGCTGCGCGGCAGATGCAGGTAGATTTCGTGGCCAACGTGTCGCACGAGTTGCGCACGCCGCTCACGGCGATCAAGGGCCTGGTGGAAACCCTCCGCGACGGCGCGGTCGATGATTCAGATGTGCGCGATCACTTTCTGGAAACGGTAGAGGATGAAACGGATAGGCTGATCCGGCTGGTGAACGATCTCTTGATCCTCTCGCGAGCTGACTCCGAGGCGCTGAACCTGCAGTGCGAGCCGGTGGACCTGGGTGCATTGACCGCAGATACAGTTGAGAGGCTGGCACCTTGGGCACTGGAACAAGACATAACTCTCCGCGTTGACGCCGGCCCTGGCATATTTTATGCTTCGGTAGATCCCGATCGCATGGAGCAGGTTCTGGTGAATCTGATCGACAACGGGATCAAGTTCTCCCGGCCCGGCGGCGTGGTGACGGTCGGTGTGGCAAAGGTGCCCGGCCCGACGGTCCGGATCCAGGTTCGCGATGAGGGCATTGGCATCCCGGACGAGGCCCTGCCACACATCGGGGAACGGTTCTACCGGGCAGACCAGGCCCGGTCCCGGGCAGAGGGCGGCAGCGGACTGGGGCTAGCAATAGCCCGGGCGCTGGTGGAGGCTCACGGTGGTTCTCTGTTGGTCGAGAGTGAAGAGGGGCAGGGCACGGTGGTGGAATTCTTGGTGCAGGCACTTTGAGGTGACAGGTGAAGGCGCTGTCACGAGTCTCATTCGTGGCAAGTGGTGAACTGATGCCGCTGGCGACAACCGGCCCGACCATTTCGACGGTCGGGCCGGTTGTCGTTTTCCGCTTCGTGCCGTCGAGTCGTACTTTTCCTGTCACAGAACTGCCCCACGAGTCTGGTAAGCTGGCGCCATGCAGGGCCACAGGCAGCCGTACAGCTTTCTAACGAATGGAGGTGAACGATGAAGGTGAAGGTGCTTCAGGCAATTGGTGTGGTCAGTGTGTTGTCGCTGTTGGTGTTTGGCATCACAGCATGGGCGCAGGATCCCGCCGGGGCAGAAGAGACGGGCCAGATTAGCGTCACGGGGGAAGCGGAGATCAGGGTGGTACCCGATGAGGTGATCCTCACGCTGGGCGTGGAAACCTGGGACAAGAACATGGCCATCGCCAAGGGGCAGAATGATGCCATAGTGGCCCGGGTTGTCGCTCTCGCGGATGAGCATGATATTGCGCCAGAGCACGTCCAGACTGACTATGTGAACATCGAGCCGCGGTACCGCAACGGGTACTATGATGAACGCGACTTTGTCGGCTATTTTGTGCACAAGACAATGGTGATCACACTGCGGGATCTCGACAAGTTCGAGGCTCTGCTTGCCGATGCGTTGGAGGCGGGGGTCAACTATGTGCACGGCATCCAGTTCAGGACCACAGAGCTGAGAAGGCATCGTGACGAGGCGCGCGCACTGGCCATCAGAGCGGCACAGGAGAAGGCAGAAGCCCTCGCGGGGGAACTGGGTCAGGGGGTCGGCGACCCGAAGATGATCCAGGAGGTGCAGAGCGGCTGGTGGTCGGGCTACAACTCGTGGTGGGGCTCCCGTTGGGGGAATGGGATGACGCAGAATGTGATCCAGGAGATGGGCACAGGCGCCCTGACCGGCGATGGTAGCCTAGCCCCAGGACAGATCAATGTGACAGCGCGGGTTTCGGTGACCTTCCAGTTGACCAAGTAGCCGTTCCGCGCCTGGTGCAATCAGCTCCCCGGCAGCTTTAGGCTGCCGGGGATGCCTAGGTCGACTATATCGCAGCGATGATGGCGTCGGCCATCTGGCTTGTGCCTACGGCTGAGGGGTCGTCACGGGTGGGTTTGAGGTCGTAGGTTACGTTCTTGCCCTCGGCGACAACGGCGGCGACAGCATTCTCTACGCGCTTGGCTGCTTCAAGCTCCCCCAGATGACGGAGCATGAGGGCTCCGCTGAGGATGTTGGCGGTGGGATTGACCTTGTTCATGCCGGTGTACTTGGGCGCTGAGCCGTGGACGGGCTCAAACACCGCCAGCTCCTCACCAAAGTTGGCGCCCGGGGCAACTCCCAACCCGCCGACCAGGCCAGAAGCCAGGTCGCTTACGATGTCGCCAAAGAGGTTGGGGAGTACTAGAACGTCGTATTCACGGGGTCGCTGGACCAACTGCATGCACATGTTGTCCACGATACGATCGTTGAACTCGATGTCAGGGTATTGTTCAGCAACCTCGCGCGCGACACGTAAGTAGAGCCCGTCAGTGGCTTTGAGGATATTGGCCTTGTGAACCGCGGTTACGAGACGGCGGCCATTGGCCCGTGCGTACTGGAAGGCAAATCGCACGATTCGCTCGCTTCCTCGCCGGGTGATGATGCGAATGGACTCTGCCGCCTCGTTGGGGATGACGTCGTGCTCGATCCCCGCATACAGCCCCTCTGTATTCTCGCGAACCACGACCACGTCCACGTTGTCGTGGCACACGGGTATGCCCTGCATTGTCCGGGCTGGTCTGACGTTGGCATAGAGGTCCAGGGCCTTGCGGATGGCGACGTTGACGCTTCGGAATCCCGTACCGACGGGTGTGGTGATGGGGCCCTTCAGCGCAACCTTATTGGCACGGATAGAGTCAAGGACGGTGTCGGGCAGGGGGGTGCCGTATTTGTCCATGACATCCGCACCTGCTTCGCGGACATCCCAGTCAAAGGTAACTCCGGTGGCTTCAAGCACGCGACGGGTGGCAGCGATCAGCTCTGGGCCAGTGCCATCTCCGGGGATCAAGGTTATCCGATAGGCCATAGGGTATTGCTCCTTTCTCGCAGGCTAGAGATTGGGTGAGAATCAGTCGTACCGATCAAAAGCGTGGCGGGACCTCCAATGCTGCTGGGCAGTTGGCAGGCCGCCCAGCCACACAGTGGGCGTCTGGCTGTGCTTCGACAAGTGGCTCGCGGCCGACTATCTCGTTCCAGGTCCGATCTCGCGGTCCAGCATAGTAGGCGCGAGGGCGGATAAGCCGGTTATTCTTCTGCTGCTCGAGCAAGTGCGCGGTCCAGCCTGCCACACGAGCGGTAGCGAACATGGGGATGAACAGGTCCAGAGGAATGTCCAAGGCATAGAGCAGTGGTCCGGTGTAAAAGTCGACGTTGGCATAGATCCGGCGTTCCTGGAAGTAGGGATGGCTGAGCACCCGCTCCTCGAGCCGGCTGGAGATGTCAAACCATTGGGTGTTGCCGCTCCGCTCGGCCACTTGGCGAGATAGTTCACGGAGGATGGTCGCACGTGGATCTTCGGTCTTGTACACGCGGTGGCCGAATCCAAAGATGCGCTGTTTGGCTGCGATTCTCTGGTCGAACCACTCATCGACCTTGTCCGGGCTGCCGATCTCCAGCAGTTGTTCCATAGATCGCTGGCTAGCGCCGCCATGGAGCGGGCCCTTCAGGGTACCCAGAGCAGTAACAACGGAAGAAAAGACATCGCCCAGGGTGCTCGCTGTCACTCGGGCGGAAAACGTCGAGGCGTTCATGCCGTGATCAGCCAGCAGAACAAAGTAGGTTTCCAACGCATCAGCGGCGGCGGCATCCGGCTCCTGCCCGCTGAGCATATACAGGAGATTAGCAGCGTGGCCCAAGTCAGTCCTCGGCTCAATCGGCGGCCGGTCACGGCGCAGGCGATCGAAGGAAGCGATGATGGTCGGCAGCTTGGCGGTGAGGCTCACGGCCCGGCACAAAGAAGATCCACCTTCTATCTCGTGGACGCAGGACCGGTCGAACATCGACAGGGTCGATGCTATGGTGCGAAGCGCCTCCATTGGCGTGGCCTGCTCAGGAAGAGAGTGCATGATCCCCCAGACTACCTTGGGCAGGCGGCGGTTGGCCCGCAACCAGTCGGAGAGCATCTCGAGTTCATTCTCGGCGGGGAGGCGCTGGTACCAGAGCAGGAATGCGGTCTCTTCGTACGATGCGCCGGCGGCAAGATCGTTGATGTCGTAGCCGCAGTAGGAGAGCTGACCAGCGTTGCCATCGATGGCGCTGAGAAGGGTCTCAGTGAAGATCACACCTTCCAAGCCACGCTTGATGTCCACAGTAGATTCTGCCATGCCTGACTCCTTGGTAGTTTTCGTGTGCAGGCCCAGTGAACTGAATCCTGCACTGCTTTGTGACTAGAGTTCGAAAGTTGCCAATGCCTTGGCTGCGATCGCCTCGCCGATCGTTATTGATGCCGTTGCCGCCGGGGATGGGGCATTGAGCACGTGCACGGCCCTTGGTGAGGCGATGAAGCTGAAATCGTCCAGCAGATTCCCCTTACTGTCCATGGCCTGGGCGCGCACGCCAGCGCCACCAGGGGCTATGTCATCCATACCGAGCTCTGGCAAAAGGGTCCTGAGTGCTTTGACAAAGGCTCGCTTGTTCCAGGAGCGGTACATCTCGCCAAAGCCCATGCGCCAGTACTTGGCTGCCATGACCCAGAAGCCGGGAAAGGTGAGAAGACTTAGTGCATGGCCCAGGCTAAAATCGATCTTGCCGTATCCTTCTCGAGCGAAGGCGAGAACGGCATTGGGGCCCGCCTCTACGGAGCCGTCGATCTTTTTGGTGTAGTGCACGCCCAGAAACGGAAATCGGGGATCAGGCACCGGATAGATGAGGCCGCGAACGAGTGTTTGGCTCTGAGGTGCAAGCTTGTAGTATTCACCGCGGAAGGGCACGATGCGCAGGCCGTGGGTGCTGCCCATCATTCTGGCAATCGTGTCGCTTTGCAGCCCCGCGCAATTGATCAGTGTCTTGGTTTGTAGTTCCCGGTTGTCCGTCTGTAGGACGATGCCGTCAGATCTCTTGGAGATGGACAGCACTTGGGCGTCTAGGAGAATCGTCCCGCCGTTGTCAGTCACGATCCCCGCGTACTTTTCTGTCACAGCCCTATAGTCCACAATCCCGGTATTGGGTGACCATAAGCCTGCCACGCCGGCAGCGTGGGGCTCGTACTCGGAGATCTCCCCGGCGGCGATCTTGACCAGGCCGAGCACACCATTGGCGGTGCCCCGGCGGTGAAGCTCTTCCAGCCGGGGCAGTTCCTCTTCACTCGTGGCGACTACCACTTTGCCACATAGTTCGTAAGGGAGATCGTGCTCCTGACAGAAGGCTACCATTCGCCGGGCACCCTCGACGACCATCTGTGCTTTGAGGCTGCCTGGCTTGTAGTAGAGACCGGCATGGATCACCCCGCTGTTGTTGCCGGTTTGGTGGGCTGCTACCCTGCCCTCTTTCTCCAGAACGACGATGCGCAGATCTGGCCGGCGGGTGGCGAGATCCATGGCTGTGGCCAATCCAACTATCCCGGCGCCAATGATGGCGATGTCAAATCTGGTGTCTGTCACGATATCCCCTCCCCCCCGGTTGGACCTTGGTACGCGTTGGTGAGGCCTATTATATTCCAATATTGCTAACGGATATGTAGATTATACCACACATTGGGCCGGCTCTGCAACTCTCTTTGCTGGGAATCTGAGCTTGGGCTCCACCTGAGCTTGACACGATAGGTAGTGGTGGTACAATAGGGCGCGCCAGAGGGCCAGATAGGCTTTCTGGATCTAGTTCGGAGGTCATGAACATGGCTACGGAAGAAGCAGCCGACGAGTCTGCCGTACAGGCTCCTCGAGAGAGCAGAGCGAAACGCGAACGCCCCCGCGGGCGCGTGACGATTTTTGGCACCTGGTGCAAGGGGTGCGGTATCTGCATCGAGTTCTGCCCGCAGGGCGTGTTCGTCTCCAATGGACAAGGCCGCCCTATCATTGCTCATCCGGAGAAATGCACAGCCTGTAACTGGTGCGAGATGCATTGTCCGGATATGGCCATTACCGTGCGCCGTTTGGGGCCGGAGGAGATGGAGGAGCTTGAGGAGCTGAGCAGCCTTGCCGAAAAGGGAGCCCTGCCTGGAGGTGGATTGTGACGGTGCAACTACTTCAGGGCAATCACGCTTGCGCGCTGGGTGCACTGGCTGCAGGGTGCAGGTTTTTTGCGGGCTATCCGATCACTCCATCTTCTGAGATCGCCGAGTTTTTGGCGCGGGAGCTGCCTCGACTGGGCGGCAAGTTTATCCAAATGGAGGACGAGATTGCCAGCATTGCAGCAGTCATCGGCGCGTCAGTGGGTGGTCTGAAGGCCATGACTGCAACCAGCGGCCCCGGCTTTTCTCTGATGCAGGAGAACCTGGGTTATGCTGTGGTGGCTGAGGTTCCCTGCGTGATTGTCAATGTCATGCGCGCCGGTCCCAGCACCGGATTGCCCACAAGTCCATCCCAGGGAGACGTCATGCAAGCGCGTTGGGGAACCCACGGCGATCATCCCAGCATCGCGCTGGCTCCTTCTTCGGTGCGGGAGGCCTTTGACCTGACTGTAGCCGCCTTTAACTTTGCCGAAAAGCTCCGCATGCCAGTGTTCGTGCTAATGGATGAAGTGGTAGGTCACATGCGCGAGCGAATGGAGGTCGTGGAGGTTGGGCCAGGCGATGTTGTCAACCGGGAAATGCCAACTGTGCCTCCAGAATGGTATGAGCCATTCGGAAACCCTGCTTCGGACGTACCGCCGATGGCCCCCTTTGGCGAGGGGTATCGCTATCACATCACGGGCCTGCTGCACGACGCCCGCGGCTTTCCTACCAGCCGCCAGGACGAGATCCAGCCCTGGATCGATCGCGTCTTTCGCAAAGTCGAGCGAAGCCGGGATGAGATCTGTTTGTGGGAGGCGGATGGCGTGGAAGATGCCCGTGTCCTGGTTGTGGCCTATGGCTCGACCGCCCGGTCTGCTCGGCAAGCCCTAAAGATCGCCCGCGCCCGATATGGGCGCAAAGTGGGTCTGCTTACGCTGAAAACTCTGTGGCCGTTCCCCGAGGAGACTCTGGCCCATGCAGCCGAGCAGGTGCACCGGGTTGTAGTGGCCGAGATGAACCTGGGGCAGATTGCCCTAGAGGTGGAGAGGATCGTCGGTCGCAACAAGGTCCTGCGGGTTGGTCGCGCTGATGGGCAGATCGTCACTCCGGATCAGATTGTGGATGCTATGCGCGCATCCTAGCACGTGTGGCACCTAACAGGGCGTTTGGGCGACAGCGAGGAAGGAAACTATGAAACGGCACGATCAGGGAAGGTACGAGTATCTACGGCATCACAAGAAATTCCCCCATCTATGGTGTGCGGGCTGCGGCACCGGCATCGTCATGGGCAGTATACTTCGGTCGGTGCAGAACCTCGAGCTTGAGCAAGATGATGTGGCGGTGATATCGGGAATTGGCTGCACGGGACGGATGCCCGTGTACCTGGATTTCAATACTATGCACACCACCCACGGGCGCGCTCTGGCTTTTGCCACGGGGCTGAAACTCGCCAGGCCCGAGATGGAGATCATTGTCGTGATGGGTGATGGTGATGCCCTGGCAATAGGCGGCAATCACTTTATCCATGCAGCGCGACGCAACATCGACATGACGGCAATCGTAGTCAACAACAACATATATGGCATGACGGGGGGGCAGTCGTCCCCGACCACGCCCCTGGATGCCCGATCAGCCACGGCGCCCTACGGCCATGTGGAGCAGCCCTTTCCGATCTGCGAGTTGTCGATGGCGGCTGGCGCATCGTTTGTGGCGCGCAGCACTGTCTACCACGTGACGGAACTGGACAAGCTGGTGGAACGGGCCATGCGCAAGAAGGGCTTTGCTGTGGTAGAAGCTGTCAGTTACTGCCACACAACCTTTGGTCGCGCCAACAATTTGCGGTCGCCGGTCGACAATATGCGCCGTCTCAAGGATGCCAGTGTCACTGTGCGTGTGGCTGAGAAGCAGGGCGACGACCTGCCCGAGGGCAGGATCGTGCGGGGGGTGTTGCGCGATGTGGACAAGCCCGAGTTCACCGAGTTGTACGATCAGGTGATCGAGCGAGCGCATGGTCCTGTCGCGCCGCGGAAGCGGAAGGTTCGCCGGGGCTGGATCTAGGAGGGTCTCTGTGGGGAAGGAACGCCGGGCAGCGCGAAGCAAGCTGGTTGATCGATATGAGGTTCGCCTTGCGGGTGAGGGGGGGCAGGGAATGATATTGGCAGGTGTCATCCTTGCCGAGGCCGCAGTGGTGCACGACGGACTCAACGCAGTTCAGACCCAGAGCTACGGTCCCGAGGCTCGAGGGGGGGCAAGTCGATCGGAAGTGATCCTTGCCAAGGGAGAGATTGACTATCCCAAGGTAATGATCCCGGATCTGCTTCTCTGCATGAGCCAGGAGGCGTGCGACAAGTTTGCGTCGCAAGTCAAGGATGATGGCTGGTTAATCGTTGACTCCAGCAATGTGAGCCGGATACCCAGCCATCGTGCGCTTGCCGTTCCGCTTACCGAGATTGCGGAGAGGGTGACGGCGCGTCGCATCACGGCTAGCATGGTGGCTCTGGGCCTGGTGAGCGGCATCAGCGGCCTCGTCACGAGTGAGTCTTTGATGAAGGCAATGACCGCGCGCGTGCCAGCCGGCACCGAGGAGATCAACGCGAAGGCATTGGTCGCAGGCTTTGAAGAGGCTGCGCGCCTTCGTGAGCAGGGATCGGGCTAGAATGTGTGCAGTTGGTAGTGGCCTTTGACTGCTCAAGGGATCTCGGGTGGCAGCGAGGTCCCTTTTTGTTTGGCAGTTGCTTGCTCGCTGGCCAGTCTCGTGCTACAATGGCAGCAACTGGGATTCCGATTGCTCTGGAGGCGATTGGGTGAACCTTGAAGATCGGGT
>JABAHP010001205.1_pt1 | contig 17171 bp, 23 predicted proteins | sample 7062081 | NCBI WGS metagenome assembly JABAHP01 (sample SAMN14534357, study PRJNA622989) | marine sediment metagenome | biome: marine biome [ENVO:00000428]; feature: marine pelagic biome [ENVO:01000023]; material: deep marine sediment [ENVO:00002113] | place: India: Gulf of Kutch | collected...
AATGAACTCAAGGAATGGTGGGACCGGTGAGATTTGAACTCACGACCACGTGCACCCCAAGCACGGATCCTAGCCAAACTAGACCACGGTCCCTCGGTACTGATATGAGTAATCCTCTGTTCTTTAAGTTTTACCTCATGCCTGTATGGGGGTTTACCTATTCTAGTTTGAGTGTCTTTAACAGATTTAGGTAGTTTGTTTGGTTTCTCATATTTTTGTACGCTCGCAGGGTTTGTATTAGTTTTTCTCTGGAGGGTAGTTGATGTTTTTCATTGATTTTCCGCTGATTGTGTCTGTTTAGGAATAGGAACTGGCTTATTGACGTGACGTTGCTGGGTCTACGTTGGGTGCTTGCGGACTCGAAGTCGATTATTCTTGGGTGGTTGTCTTCAATTATTACGTGTCTCTTGATTTTGCCTAGTTCGCCGTGGTCCAGTCCTATTTTGTCTAGTCTACGTGTTTTTTCAAGCAGTTCCTTTAAAACTGTTCTTAATGTCTCTACGTTTTCTTCGGTTGTTTCTTGAAGCCAGTCTGGGAAGTATTTTCCGTTTATTAGTTCCATTACGATGATTTCTTCGTTGAAAGCGTAGAGTTCTGGACCTACCTGTACGCTGTTTGCTAGTTTTAGATTCGCCGCTTCTTTGTTGAGGGTTTTTCTGTCGGCGTCGGTTCGTCTTATTTTTAGGGCGGCTTTTTTATCCTTGTACTTTGCTTCTATAACTATTCCTACATGTCCCTTGCCTAGGAACCTTAGTTTTCCTTGCTGCTGGGGTCCTCCTATGGTAATGGCGTTTACTCCGATGTCTTTTAGGCCGTTTATAACTTTGGATGCTTTCTTCTGGTCGTATCTTGGCCAGCTGAATAGTTTTTTTTCGTGGGTGTTTTCCAGCTCAGTGATTTTAATGGTTTTAGTCAAGCCAGTCTGGTCCACCTTTAAGGAATTTCTTGAGATATATGGCGAAGTCTTGTGCTATGTAGGGTTTTATCTCTTGGTTGAGAAGCATTATGCTCTCCTCTTTGATTTTTTGCTCCAGTCCTTTTGATAAGCCTATGTTGTTCTCTCCTTTAATGACGGTGTCTTCCAAGAGCTTCAGGGCGTTGGTGTGCTTCCTTTTTTTCTGCACCCACCATCTGTGTCCTTCTATTCCTGGGCCGCTCACGGTGTCCTTTTTTCCTTTATGGGTTTCCAGGAATTCCTTGCTGTTTTTGTGCATGTGTATTGGGGGGCCTGTTTGTTTGTGTACTGCTGGTATTTCGTTTGATTCAAGCTCGTATATGAAGATGTGCACTGTCTCTTCGTCGCTCCAGATTCCTGTTCTGAGGACCTGGAAGTCTCTGTCTTTTAGGAGTCGTGCTACGGCTTCTTGGGTCTTGTATAGCTGCCCCCAGAGGATATCTGGTACGTTTCGGGTTTTATCCGTCACTATGTGGAAGATTAGGTCTTTTCCATTGGATTGGAGGTTTTTTAATACTTCTTCTTCGGAGGGTGCATGGACTTTAGGGTAGAAGTACTTTTCATCGGGGTTTTCCATGAAGCTTTTTGAGGCTGCAACGAAGTTCCAGAAGGTATCTTTGGATATGGCTGATGCTACGTTCCTGTTGGGGTCTACGGGGTCGATTAAGATTAAGGGGTCTTTGAATCTTTTCCTTAGTTTTTCTTTTTCTTGGTCTGTGTTGTACTGGATTACTGTTCCGTGTCTCCATCGTGAGGCTGATTTCAGGGTTGCTTCGAAGCTTGCGTGTTTTATGATGAGGAGTTCCGTTAGGTAGCCTGAGAATCCTTTGGTTTTTATCTCTGCTCCGTAGACGTTTATGCCTTTCATGAATTGTTTGAGTAGTCTGACCTCGTTTTTCTGTTCTTTTGCAAGGTTATTCTTCAGGTANNGGTTCTGTCGGTGGAGCTTTTTAGGTTTTCTCCTTGTTTGATTCTGTAGCAGGGTACGAACTCGACTTTAAACCCGTTTAGGGTGGTCTGTAGGTATGGGTGTTCTGCGTATGCTTCGATGTACTCTGGGCCTGTGAACTTTTTTACGGTTTCAAGTATTTTTTTAATGTTTTTTTGGCTGTATTTTTCCTCCATGACTAAGAATACGTCTATGTCTCTGTCTCCTTTTATCCATGTTCCTCGGCTTATGCTTCCGTGAATCTCTACGGATACTCTTTGTTTTATGAACCTTCTCTGCAGTTCCTGGGTTAACGTTTCGGAGAAGTTTTTTATCTCTGCTTTTTCTTCTTTGCTGGGGACGATTTTTTCAAGGATTGTTTCTCTGAGTGTTTTCCACCGACTCATTTTCCTCATTTCGCTTTTATGGTTTATAGATAGAGTCTGGTTTATTATTAGTTAGCCATTGCTATGCGTCGAGGTGGCTAGTTGGGTGTATATTGGCCCCTGCCTTGTAAGCTCGCTTTTCATGAAGCTTATGTGGTTCACCATTATCTCCCCGTATATTTTGTTCTGGAGTTGAAGTATCTCATGAACGAGGTTTTCCCTGTTTCTACCGCTCCTGACTCTTCCGATGGTTATGTGGGGTTGGAATCTTCTTCTTTCCCTTTTGAAACCTATGGACTGAAGTTTTTTCTCGAGTTCTTTAAAAACTTGGCTTAGCTGTTCTATCTCCCCTTTAATCCCTGCCCATATGACCCTGGGTCTTCTTAGGTTTGGGAAGACTCCGGTTTCTTCTACCTCAAGTTTTATCGGGGTGAAGTTGATCTCCCTGATTTCTTCTTTTATCCTAAGAACCTGGGTTTCCGAGATCTCTCCAAGGAACTTAAGGGTGATGTGAATGTTCTCTGGTTCAACGGGCTTCATGTCGGCTCCAGTTGCGATTAGGGTTTTCTGTGTGGCGACAATGTTTTCAAGGATCTCCCGGTTTTCAATGTTCACCGAGATGAAGGTTCGGGTTCCCATGATTACCTGTCAATGTAAAGTGTAATAAATGGTTTAGGTTAGTGAACCTTGATATCCTCAACAAGGTTGAGGATTCCCTGGATCCATCTCAGGTAGCTGTTAACTGCTGCTCTGAGGGCGACTATGTCCGATGCCTCGAAGGTCATCTTTAAGCTGTCACTTATTTTTTCCATTGATACCTTGGTTCTGTCGGAGAAATGGCTCTCAATCTCAGGTTGTAACGCTTTGTTCACCACTTTCCCCAGCCCTGGTTTGAACTGGATCTTGACCGTTGCGAGGTAGTCCGCTTCCGAGCCTTTGTTTTCCAAGGGATTCTTCACAATTAAAAAAAGGGTTTAGATGGGTTGCCTTATCCGTCTGGAGGCTTGGCCTGTTCTCGTGGCGGGTATATATGCCCCTCCTGCGAACTTGTAGCCGCATTTCCTGCACTCCCATATGCCAAAGCTTATTCTCTTCACGGATGGCATGGCGCAGCTTGGGCATTTGTGGGGTCTACGCATGTTGTGGACTATTCGACTCCAGCTTTTACGGACGGATGCTCCGCCTCTGCTTCTGAGGCGGTGGCCGTGGGATGGTGGGCGTCTTCTACGGGACACTGGTGCTCTCCTCTATCACTTTCCTCATCTCGGTTGATTTTTCGACTGCGAGTGCCATTGCTTTTGTTAATTCCTCTTTTGTTAAGCCTTTGCTGCCGCTTTTTTGCAGGGTTACCACGTTGTTCTCCTCGTCAAGGGTTATTGTTAGGCGGACGTCCAGTACTTCTTCCTCATCTGCGGTGGGGTCCACTATGAATTCGCCGCCTATCTTTGCTATTGTCACAGCGACTGGTTTCTTAAGTATTTTGAGTTTCTCTTTCTCATCTGTTTGCTCTGGTTTTCCCCTCTTGGGTTTGTAAACTGGCATGTTGGTGCTCATAAGGGCTGCTAATGCTCCTGCGGCTGAGGCGTCTATAAGGTTTCCATCATAGTTTAAGACGAAGAGGTCCACGAAGATCATTTGAACCTTCTCTCCTTTGGTGATCGCCAATTCTTTCATATTAACCAGTTCTGATGATCTGAGCCCCCTGTCCACTACTCTGGCTAATTCTATCGAATCTTCTCCTGGAGGGCCTCCCTCCCACGTGGGGTGTGCAACAGGTGTGTATTCTGAGTTCACCATTAATACTCCCTCATCTGGAGTGTCTTCGAAGGGTGTTCCCTCACCGATTTTCACGCCAACTAGTACATGGGTTTTTCCTAACCAGACCTCGGCGCTGCCTTCGACTTTTTCTAAGACTCCCGATTTTATGGTCAAAGGCCTGAATTCCTCTAGGCTTCTGCCGTCCATGCGTGAGCCTTGTTCAACCATCTGCTGTATTTTCTTGCGTTTAAGCCTAGATACTATGTTGCTCATTCTTTATCCTCCTCCTTTTGTTCTTTTTCCGCTGTATTCTGTTCCGTTTCACCCTCTTCTTCAGATTCCTCTTCCTGTTCATCGCTTGTTTCTTGGGGCTCGTCTTCTTCTTGTTGGCTATCTATCCCGTACTTCTTTTTTAGAGCTTCCTTCTGTATTTCGTATATTTTTTTACATCCTTCGATTGCCATGTCTACGCATTCATCCGCTTCTTTTATTGAGAGGATTCCATCCATTTGGAGGAGGGTTATCTCGTCCATCTCATGCATATAAGCTACAGGGACGTCGGCGTGGCCCATTTTATCCTCTTCATCATCAAGGTCTAGTACGACTTTTCCATCCCATTTCCCAGCAGCACATGAAGACACGAGGGCTTTCATGGGTATACCCGCGTCTACTAATGCGACTGCTGCAGCGTTTATTGAGGCGCATCGGGTTCCTCCATCTGCTTGAAGGATCTCCACAAAGACGTTGATCATCGATCTCGGGTATCTTTCAAGAAATATTGCTGGCTCAAGTGCTCCTCTAACCACCATGCCTATTTCAGTATCTCTTCTTGATGGGGCTGGTGATCTTCTAGGAGTGACGCTGAATGGGGCCATGTGGTAACGCGCCTTTAACACAGCGCTGTCGGGTTTTGACAGTCTCCTCGGGTACATTTCCCTTGGCCCATAGACCGCTGCTATTACTCTGTTTCTTCCCATCTCAATATAGGCAGAGCCATCAGCGTTGGGTATAACTCCACTTTCAATAACAATGTTGCGCAGTTCATCTTGGGCCCTTCCACTTGGTCTGGACCATTTTTTTCTACGTCTTCTTCTACTACTCATCTTTTAATCTCCTTTATTTCATTCAAATATGCTTGGATTCGGTTTGTTAGCCCAGAGGTATGGGCCTCCATCTCGATTTTTTTAATGGTCTTTATGACCATGTTCTCCTGTCTAAGGGTTCGGGCTTGAATTAGTATTCTTCCATTCTGGCCAATAACGACATTGGCTCCCGTCTCCTTGAGAATCATATTGATCATTGATCCTTTTTTCCCTATTAGCCTCGGGATTTTTGAAGGGGTAATTGTTATTATGAGGCCTGAGTCAACTCTTCCCAGATCCTTTCCAAGCATTGAAAGTATCGGGGTTCGTCTTCTATCCAGGTCAACGATCTTACCTACAAGGGTCTCTCCCACGTCAAGTACCCTAGGCATGTTGAAATCCGTGTAGAACGATTTGTCAACAGCGTCAGGTACGCTCAACACGGCGTCCGTTGATGCTCCTATGTCTATCAGCCATCTACCCAGTTCAATATCCGATACCTCGCCGATGACCATATCCCCAACCATGGGGTTGTAGCCGGCTTCGAGGGCTATGACGCTAACCATATTTTTCCCATAGTTTACAAGACCTATTCTGCTTGCATAGACGTTACCCTCTCTCCTGAAGGTGTTTTCCCCTGTTCTTGTTCTTCCTTCCCAGATCAGTTCTCCGGGAATGACAAGCTGCCTTTGCTCATATTTTGCTCCCATTTCCTTAACCTACTTTAAAATTTTAGACTGTAAATTTCCCTGGGTTGCTTTCCCAAGCTGGTTTAACAGATCTAGGTGTCTTGCTGCGGGTACAACTACCACCGCGATCCACGATCCATCTGACTGCCACTCCTCCCGCTTTATCTGTGAGAAATCTTTCACAATACCATAAGATTTCCCAGTATACTCTGGCGGTATTTTTATTGCTATCTCCACGCCCTCACTGCTCATGGGCAGAATATGCCTTAAGGCCTTTACAATTTCCTGTACTTGTTGATCAGCGGATCTAAAGGGGTCAATCGCCACATTAACCTCTTCCATGGCGTTCTCTACCCTTAACGGCGGATGAGGCAGTTTCGTTGAAGGATCCACATAGGTTCTTGAGATTAGGTTAACAATTTGCCGTCGTTTTTGCTCAAGCATCTCCTTCCTTTGGCTTGCAGTGAGGAGAAATGTTCCTTTCTCAAATATCTGCACTGCCACTTCTCTAGGGTCATCCGTTCCAAAGACCGATTCTAACTTACTTGAGGATGCTTTTTCACCCTTTCCCGCGTCGGTGAATATAGTATCAATAAGGAGGGCGTTGGATACTTCCCCTAGCTCTCCTCTCTTATAGAGTAATCCTTTATCAGGGTCAACAAGGATCTCGAACTTGTCCCCTTCATACTGGTATCTAACCAGCGTGTAATTATCACTCATTTACGCCACCTCTCATCCGAGGTGTTCATCCACTTCTTGCACGCTTAATCTTTTAAAAACAGCTGTATCAGAAGGGACAACTGCAATCTTTATGTTGTTTGATGTCATTTCTTCGTCCGAGGCTTCCTTTATCACCTCGATGGACAGTTTGATTGCCTGGTCCAAGGATAATTCGTCAACATATCTATCAATCAACATTTTGTTTGCATCATCGCTTTTTCTCCCAACAGCAACTGCTTTGTATCCTTTATAGCTCCCACTGGGGTCAGTAGTGTATACTCCACTTCCTTGACTGTCCACGCCACCTATAACCATACTTACACCAAAGGGTCTTACACCTGCATGCTGTGTATATACCTGGGATATGTCGCCGAGTCTTCTTGCCAATGACTCAATATCTACTGGTTCATCGTATAACAGTTTATTACTCTGACAGTAAACACGAGCTTGATTAATTAGAACCCTTGCGTCGCTACTCAACCCTGCAATTGCTGAACAAACATGCTGATCCAACTGGAATATTTTTCTGTTATAATCTGAATCCTCAAGCTTGCTCTCCAAGGTTTCATTAGCAGCAACTACCACTCCTTCTTTGGTAGCGACTCCTACAATGGGTGCTCCTCTTTTAACCAATTCAAGGGCATATTCTACTTGATATAATCTCCCCTCTGGCGAAAATATTGTTATTGCTCTATCATAAGCTCGGGGCATAAACAAATCTTTTTCCTCCTATCTCTGTATCCGTCGTCATCTCTAATCCCTATATATTTAAACCATCCTAATAAAACATCTAATTAATGTTATATTCCATTGTTATTAAACAAAGGAACATACACTGCATAAAATTGACATGTACCCGTCCAAGCGCTTGTAATCACTTGGGCGTGCGCAACAATTTATTTTTTAATGAAACCATTTGACTATATAGCATGACAAAATACGACATCGCTCTGATTCCAGGGGATGGTATCGGTCCCGAGGTAATAGCTGAAGGCGTGAAGGTGATTGATGCAGCCTCTGAAAAATTCAGTTTTGAGATAGAATGGACGGAATATCCGATAGGTGCAGACCATTATCTTGAAACGGGGGAACTCATCTCAGAGGAAACTCTCAAAGAGATTGGTGGTATGCACTCAATCTACCTTGGTGCCCTCGGTGACCCAAGATGCGAGCCTGGTGTATTGGAGAAGGGTATCCTCTTGAATATGCGATTCTACTATGACCAGTTCGTAAATCTCCGGCCAATAAAACTTCTACCGGGTGTCTGGGGTCCATTGAAGGATAAGACCCCTGAAGACATTGATTTCGTGGTCGTCCGTGAGAACACTGAAGACTTCTATGTAGGTATCGGCAACCATGTGCATGAAGGAAAATCGAAGCAGCAACTTGAGGTCTTCAGAAGTCTCTTTAACATCAAATTTGGGCTTGACATTGAAATGGAGGGTAGTGAGGCTGCCTATCAGATTGGAGTTCTCACTAGGAAAGGATCAGAACGAGTTATCCGTTATGCCTTCGAACTCGCGAAAAAAAGAGGTGATGAGCGAGTAACTGCGGTTGATAAAGCAAACGTCTTAAGCCACGTCTATAATTTTTGGCGAACCATCGTTGAAGATGTTTCGGCCAGTTACCCTAGAATCGCTCATGAATTTAACTTCGTAGACGCGATTACAATGTGGCTTGTAAAGAATCCTGAGTGGTATCAGACTGTTGTAACTCCTAACATGTTCGGGGACATTATAACCGACTTGGGTGCAATGCTCCAAGGTGGACTTGGACTTGCGCCAGGAGGTAACATCAACCCGGAGGGGGTATCGATGTTCGAGCCTATTCATGGGAGTGCCCCCAAGTATAAGGGTATGAATAGAGTGAATCCCCTCGCTACGATTTGGTCTGGTGCGTTGATGCTGGATGAGATTGGTGAGGAAAAAGCGTCCCAAGCGATTATTTCATCTATTCAGGATGTTCTTGAAGATGGTGTAGTCAAGACCATTGACTTGGGTGGCGTTAATACGTGTAGTGATATGGGGGATGCCGTGGCCAGTAAACTAAAATAAATTCCCTTATAACTCATCATTTAAACAAATGCGATGCGCCTGCATGCGCCCCCGAATTCACGTTAGAATTATTCTGGAACATTTTTCAACTAGTTTGAGAAGGCGCCCTGGCCGGGATTCGAACCCGGGATCGTTCGGGTGACAGCCGAACATACTGGACCTGACTATACTACCAGGGCTTAAGTAAAAGCAAGGTTGTGGATAATATAATAAACTTTACGTTTATTTGAATTCCTTCGCGATCAACATCGTTGCTGTCAAGAATATGTTGGGGATCGCTCTGAGTTTATTCATAATAAAACTGTCGAGTTCATTCATGTCTCCTGTGTTGATTTTAACAATAGCGTCGTATTCCCCATATATGGTAGCCGCTTCCTCTACCTCTTCATACTTTAACAAACTTTCACAGACCTCTTCTTCTGTGCCAGTCTTTACATTCATCATTATATACGCTTTGACAGACATTATGTCTCAGCATCCCAGTCATGAATCATGATTTAAATTGTTTCCGTTATTCAAGAGAAATTGATGCCATAATTTTCCCCTTGGTAGTAAGTTCTACTGGGAGGCCTTTGTTGTTTTTGTCACATGCTTTTATCATTCCCGACTCTCGTAGACCTTTAAGATTCCATCGGAGGGTTGATTTGGGTATGCTGAGTTCTTCGGATAATCTGCATATAAGATTGGTGTAGATGGTTTTACATTCTTTGTTTAAATTTAACCATTTTAATATGGTTCTCTGTTTCTCTGTTAGCTTATTGTGGCAAATTGTTTCCAGTGTTTTCTCAAGCTGAAATAAATCTGTATAATGTTTCTCGACGGATTGTTCCAAGTTGTCCAGGTTTTTCAATATCCTATTGTATTCTATTTCAACCGATTGTTCTTTTAACGAATTGATTTCGTGTTTCAGTTGGTTGAATGCGGTAACAAAATTCTCAAAACCCGTGGTAATATAATATTCTTGTTCCCCTTTAGAGGAAATATTCACCTGCCAAGTTATTCACCCTGACGACATTTCATTGTTTTAATATCTTAAAATTCTTTTCCCCACGAAGGGCTCGCGACTATATAGAGGGTGCATGTTTTGGAAACATTTAAGGCTTGAACCTCCCCGAGAAATCTCATCGATATCAGAGGATTCTTAATGGAAGAGAAAAATCCCCCCTTACTGGGAATTCGTGTGCTGGACCTTCAGCCGTGTTCTTACGGGTCCTTTCTGTAGTATGATTCTCGGGGACTTGGGTGCTGAGGTTATCAAAGTGGAGTTGCCTGGTGTTGGAGATGAGACCCGAGAGTGGCCTCCAATGAATAAAGGGATTAGCAGCTATTATCTTATGATAAACAGGAACAAAAAGAGCATCACCCTTGATCTTAAGGATGAGGATGCTAAGCAAGCTCTTTACTCTATCGTCATGAAAACTGATGTTATTCTTGAAAATTTCAGGCCAGGAGTTGCTCGTCGTCTAGGGGTTGATTATGAAGCTCTTAAGGAATTAAAGCCGGACATTGTTTACTGTAGTATCTCTAGTTTTGGTCAGACCGGGCCTTACCGCCTTTTTCCTGGATATGACATGATTGTTCAGGGAATGAGTGGAATAATGAGTGTAACGGGGCATCGAGACGGCCCTCCTGTTAGGTCAGGTATAGCGATTGCTGATATTGGCTCAGCCATTTGGGCGGCATTGTCAATAGTTGTGGCGCTTTTTCAATTGAAGGCAACTGGTGTTGGTCAGTATATTGACGTCTCAATGCTGGATTGTATGGTGAGTTGGCTCACGAGTTTCGCCGGTAATTACTGGACGACGGATAAGACTCCAACTAGAATAGGGAACTCACACCCTGGGATCGTTCCTTACAGAGATTTTCTCTGCGGCGATGATCGTTATATCCTTATCGCAGGTAACAATGATAGACTGTTCAGGAGGCTTTGTCAATCTATTGGTCTTGTGGATTTAATAAACGATCCTCGGTTTTCAACTGCTTCCTCAAGGAATGAGAACAGAGATTTATTGATGCCTTTACTCGAAAAGAAATTTCTTAGCCGTGGAAGAGACGAATGGTTAAACATTTTAAGGAAATCAAATTTTCCCTGTGGTCCAATTAACTCTGTTGAAGAGATCCTTAACGACGAACATGTTAAACACAGGGGAATGGTTTCGGAGGTAGATCATCCGGTAATTGGAGCTCTGAAACAACTGGGGTTTCCCATCAAGTCCACACAGTACGAGGCAAGCCTTTCAATGTATCCACCATTGCTTGGTGAGCATACTGAGGAGATATTAAATGAGGTTGCTGAGTATTCCAGTGAAAAAATAAATTTCTTGAAAAAGAAGGGTGTAATCTGAGAAGATTATGGTATGATTGGTGTCACCAATCATTCAGGTTTTTTCTTAGATACTGTACAAGCCCGCCTTCTTCGATTATTTCTATCATGAATGGTGGTGGTTTCGTGAAGGTTAGTTTTTTTTCGTCATTAACTGTTATTTGACCTTGATCAACATCAATTTCAAGGTTGTCCCCCGTTTTTACATTGTTGCTGATACCGCTGCACTCGATTGCTAACAGACCCACGTTGAAAGCGTTCCGATAGAAGATTCTAGCAAAACTTTCCGCCACTACTGCGCTGATACCTGAGTACTTGAGGGCGATGGGTGCATGTTCACGACTTGAACCTAGTCCACAGTTTAACCCCGCAACTATAATATCCCCTCTCCTAACTTTCGATGTGAAGTTGGGGTCTATTCCTTCCATTGCGTGAGTTGCCATCTCCTCTGGATCGGTAAGTTCCAAATATTTTCCTNNTTTTCCTGGTAACATGTAATCTGTGGTTAACCCGTCTCCATACTTCCAGGTTTTTCCTATTATCTTCATTACACGACCTCCCTTGGATCTGTTATCCTTCCTGTAATTGCGGTGGCCGCTGCTGTTGAAGGACTGGTTAAATAGACATAAGCCTCAGGGCTTCCCTGTCGGCCCTGAAAGTTTCTGTTACTGGTTGTAACTCCCACCTCACCAGGGGCCAGTATTCCGTTGTGGCCTCCAAAGCATGCTCCGCAGCTTGGATTACATACAACGCCTCCTGCTTCCATAATGGTGTCGATTATTCCCATCTTGTTGGCTTCCCGGTAAACCTTGAAACTAGCTGGTGTTACCATTAGTCTCACGTTTGAAGATATCTTTCTGCCATTTAGTATCTTAACTGCTGCTACCAGATCTTCAAGTCTTCCATTGGTGCATGAACCGATGAACACCTGGTTCACCTCAGTTTCCTCGATTTCGGATACAGGTCTGACGTTGTCGACTGTGTGGGGGCACGCGACCATGGGCTCAAGCCTGCTTGCGTTGACATATAATTCTCTTACATAATTTGCATCAGGGTCGCTTACCTCTACATTGAACGGATAGAGTGATCTTCCTGATAGGTAGTCAAGGGTTTTTTTATCCGGTTCAACTATACCTGTTTTGCCACCCATCTCGATAGCCATGTTGCACAAGGTCATCCTGCCAGAAACGTTCATTTCGTCTATAGTGTCACCTGTAAACTCTACTGCATGGTAGGTTGCGCCATCTGCTCCAATCTCACCTATGGTGTGAAGAATTACGTCCTTCGGAGCCACCAGGTCATTTAATTCCCCATTCACATTTACCCTTGTAGTCTCTGGTACTTTAAACCATAATTTTCCAGTTGCAAGACTATGGTCATGTCTGTTGAGCCGATTCCTGTAGCGAAGGCCCCTAATGCTCCGTGGGTACAAGTGTGGCTGTCAGCTCCAACCAATATCATTCCTGGTTGGACGTGCCCCATTTCTGGTAGAATTTGATGGCATACTCCTGAGTTGATGTCATAGAAATATTTCAGTCCCTGGTCCTTCGCTATACGTCTACACTCTTTGTGTAGTGTGGCATTTGTTACGTTGGTTGAAGGAGCTATATGGTCTAAAAGAATTATCACTTTTTCCGGATCCCATACATTTGAAACGCCTATATCCTCCATTGCCCTGAAGGCTAAGACGGCTGTAAGAGCAGGCATCATGGCCAGATCTACTCTGGCTTTAACTATTTCTCCCTGCTCCACCTTTTCTTTGTCGCTGTGGGATGCAAGTATCTTTTGAGATATTGTACTCATCGGTATCTCTATAAGAGTCGGTTCATTGCTCTTAAAATTGCTTCCACACTGGCCATAACGGTGTCTCCGTTTACGCCGTTTGCAGATACTGTTTTTTCGCCTCTTCGCATGCTCACGGTTACGTCGGCTACTGCGTCTGTTCCACCAGTTATTGCTTTCATGGTGAATTTTTCGAGGGAAATCTCAGCAAATCCTTCGACAACGTCTCTCACAGCGCTTATGGCGGCATCGATAGGACCGTTGCCTACCCCAGAACCAGTGTGTTCTTTCTCATCTACAAGTAGAGTAACAGAGGCTGTGGGTGTTATCGTGTTTCCTGTGACAACCAGGAGTTGCTTAAGGTTCACCCTATCCTGGGTGTTTATGTCCATTGTATTTTTTGCTATCGCGTAAAGGTCGGCATCAGTTACTGTTTTCCCTGTGTCACCAAGTTTTTTTACCTCTTCTGCGATGGTTTTCAACTGATCCCTTGTGGGCTCAACCCCCATATCTCTTATCATGTTTTCTATGCCATGTCTTCCGGCGTGTTTGCCAGCTACTATTCGACTCCTCTTCCCAACGTATTCTGGGTTTAGTATTTCATAGTTTGCTGCGAAACTTAGTACCCCATGAACGTGTATGCCTGCTTCATGAGCGAAGGCGTTGTCCCCTATGATTGGTTTATTAGGCGGCATATAGACTCCGCTAAGTCGCTCAATTAGCTTTGAGGTTTCTGTAATTTTTTCCGTATTTATACCTGTTTTAATATCATATTGTGCGGCTAGGCTTAGGACGACTTCTTCAAGGCTGGCATTACCTGCTCTTTCTCCTAACCCGTTTATGGTTACGTGGGTTTGTTCAGCTCCTGCTTCTATAGCTGCTAACGTATTTGCTGTGGCTTGTCCGAGGTCATTGTGAGCATGTGCGCTGAGGGGTACAGTTGTTGATTCTTTTAGCTCTCGGAAAAACTCATATGTCATCCTAGGTGTTAGAACCCCGACTGTGTCTGGTATGTTCAGTAGTTCTGCTCCTGCGTTTTCAGCTGCGTTGCACACCTTTTTCAGATAGTCCATGTCTGTTCTTGTTGCATCTTGGGGGCTATACTCTACGAACACTCCGTGCTCCTTTGCATATTCAATTCCTTCCACGGTTTGATTCAAGACTTCTTCCCTGGTTGTTTTCATCATTGATTCGATGTGTAGATCACTTGTGCTTATGAAGACGTGGATGTATGGGACGTCGCAGTCAAGGGCTTTATCAATGTCCTCTTTTAAGGGTCTGGCCAGTGCTACAACATCCGTTGTCAATCCTAGAGCAGCAATTTTCTTCACTGATTCTGTTTCCCCCGGGCTGGTTATTGGGAATCCGGCCTCAATTTTGGGGACTCTCAGTTCATCAAGTTGGTGGGCTATCATTATTTTTTCGTCAATAGTGAATGTTACTCCTGGCATCTGCTCTCCATCTCTGAGAGTTGTGTCGAATAGAAACACCTTCTCAGGGAGGACCATGTTTTGTTTTAACTGGTATGAACCCATGAAGAAATCATTTTTTGCCAATGTTTACACCATTTTTAGAGAAAACGTGCAGTGCATAGGTTATAAGGAATTTGGGTAAAACTTTTTGCATATGAGCTCTTTCATGCTAAGAAAGTGTTAAACTAGTCAAGGTATAGAGATCAACATAACAGTTGGGGATAAGAATGTCAACTCCGTATGATTACAATAAAATCACTTCAGATATGTATGGTCCTAGAAGAAAAATTAGATGTGAGATCGTTGCTCTTCTTAACATCACTTTCACTGACCGTAACCTGAAACTCATTCCAACAAAAAGCCGTGCGCTCAGAAAAAATGAGATACATGAGTTAATGATCACGGATGAGAGCTCAGAGCCAGGGAGCACTGTAAACAGGGTTTCTGCCATCGCTTTTTTCGAAGTTAAAGAGGGGGGCCTTGCGGTCTCAGGTGATAAAGTTGGAGTTAAAGGGAAAAACTTGGGAACTTTAGCTGGGTTCGATTATACACATATGCCTAACCACATGAACGTGGTTGTGAAGGCAGACAGTCTGGAGGCGCCCGTGTTGAGGGTTGGCGATGAAATATTGATACTAGTAGATAACAGTTAATTCAGGTTACTCTAATCCTCTATTCTGAACGCATATTTTTAATAATTCTTCGAAAAATTTTTTCCCAATTACTCTTCCGCTACCAATCCCGGGGCATTGGCTGTCAAATTTTATTTCGTAAATGCCCTGAACAACTTCGATGAAGAAAGGATAAGTCCTGCATAATAACGCACGATCTTCATATACTGTGCAAGCCTCTTCATCTAAAAAGACGCATTTGGAGTCCATTATCTTCATTTTACCGATAAAGGGTTCTTTACATGAGACACTATCAAAAAAATCTTGACTGTATTTCAATAGCCTCTCTACATCCGTTTCAAGAAGTAAGAGTATTCTTCTTCTAAACTCGGTGTCGCGGCAACATGCAGCGCATCTCTTGCATTCCCATCTTATGCCTTTCGGATAAGTGGCATTTAACACAAAATTATCTATAATAATCTTGATAGAATCATAGTTACCTTCAGTCAATTTATTTCGTCAGTTGATTTTTTATTCATGGCAACGGCTACCGCATTTTCTGCAAGAAGCTGTACCGGGTCCAGCACTGGTACATCTACGTCACCTTGATGAAGTATCAAAGATATCTCCGTACATCCGCAGATAATTAAATCAGCGCCTCTCTTTACCAAGTCTTCGGCAACACCTTGAATTACTTGTTTGCCCTCACTGAGTCTCCCAATTTTTATGTGTTTGTAAATAGCTTTCATAACTTTCTCCTGGTTTAATGTTTCGGGGCTGATGATTTCTATACCTTTTTCGGTAAAGTATTGGTGATAAATTCCACTTTTAATTGTTCCATCGGTTGCGAGTAACCCTGCATTTTTTATGTTTTGGTATTTGTAAGCTTCACTTGCTGCAATTTTGATCATATTGAATACGGGGATCTTGAGATGACGTTGTAATTCTTTCAGATAATAATGTGCTGTGTTACATGGTATCACTAGGAAGTCGGCACCGGCCCTTTCTAGAACTATTCCTGATTCTATCATCTCTGGCAGAGGACTTGGACCATCGTGTAGTATTGAGGAGGTTCTATCTGGAATCTTTGGGTTGCTGTGGACTAGTGTACGGATGTGGTCTTGGTCACGTTTTGCGGGAGTTGATTTAATTATTCTGAAGAATAGGTCTGCTGTTGCTTCAGGCCCCATTCCTCCTAGTATTCCAATGATTTTCTCCATGTTCCAAAATATTATCAAAAATAATGGATATTAAGGTTCACGTTCAGGCAGACAATTATGCTTTTTTGAATACCAAATGTATTTTTCTTTTTTTTCCACCCAGCTACATCATCGGAGTGTAAAGTATTAACTCATCATCTTTAAACTCATAGAACCTTTCATGTATATCACCTGTCCAGTTAGGAAATAAACTTACATCTACATGATGTACGAATCTGTCGTCTAATACTTCGTATTTTCCACAGTATGACAGGTATGTTTCAGTTGCTTTTGCCTTTTCTTGAGCACTGCCCCCCATAAGGTCATCAGAAAGGAAATTTTCTCGCTTACATGACATAAAGGCAACAGCCATATAACCATCTTTAGTGTACATTATGTACCCAACGGGATTTTCTCCATAGGGGTAAACCGTATTTCCTTCTTCATCGATGAGCTCCACGGAGGTTATTCTCCATGTCCCTATGTGTTTTCTCTGGTTCAATCTGCTCTTGATACCTTTTCTCTAATACTATTAACTCTTTATGGTTTCTCTACCTGTTTCTGAAATACTAAAACAAATAGCATATTTATTCAGAAATTAATGTGGTTAATGTAATGAACTTGAATGAAGAAATCCAACCCTGTAAAGAGTTTTTAATCCAAGAAATGACCTCCCCTGATGNNCTGGGATTGTTATAGTTCACGTGGGCTCTATGGAGCAGCATGGTCCTCACCTTCCAATTAAAACTGATACTTCAATAGGGTTCGAAGTGTCTAGAAGGGCGGCGGAAAAATTCCTGAAAAAAACGGGTAAACGTGTGCTGCTAGCTCCTTCCCTTCCCTTTGGCATGAGTCTTCATCACATGTCTTATCCCGGCACAATTTCTTTGCAACCAGAGACCCTTGTTAAAGTAATGACTGAAATTTGCCTTGGTTTTGCATCCCAAGGGTTTGGAAAAATTCTGATAACAAGCAGCCATGGTGGGAACCAGGTGTGGACAGACATGGCTGCAAGAAAAATATTTGATAATACCGAAGCAAAGATTCTACTTTTAAAAACTGTTTGGACAAAAAATGTCGAGAATAATTGGGAAGAATATCTTAAATCAGGGAGTAAAGGAAGTGGTCATGCGGGAGAAACAGAGACATCTATAATGATGGCTCTCGGCTATCCTGTGAATCCCAACAAGATTCCTAAAGAACCTACAAAAT
>JABAHP010003933.1_pt6 | contig 17163 bp, 18 predicted proteins | sample 7062081 | NCBI WGS metagenome assembly JABAHP01 (sample SAMN14534357, study PRJNA622989) | marine sediment metagenome | biome: marine biome [ENVO:00000428]; feature: marine pelagic biome [ENVO:01000023]; material: deep marine sediment [ENVO:00002113] | place: India: Gulf of Kutch | collected...
ATCCGCTCGTTCAAGGCCAGCTCGCAGGCAAAACGGAAATTCCTGTTCGACCGCTGCTGCGTGCCGAACTGAAATTTCCTGCCATACCTGTGCACCGCCTCGCGCATGGCCTGGTCCTCGGCCACAGACAAGCCCATAGGTTTTTCCATGTAGACATCTTTACCCGATTTCACCGCCGCCAGGGAAGTCAGCACATGCCAGTGGTCGGCCGTGGCGACAAGAACAACATCAATATCATCACGCGCCACCAGTTCGCGAAAGTCCTCGTATGTCCGGCACCCGGTATCCTGATAGTGCTTATTAACAATGTTTTGCACGGTCTGGCGCCTCTGCTTCTTCAAGTCGCATATCGCCACAACGCGAGCGTCCTTTTGCCTCAGGAAGTTACCCATCACCCCCGTGCCCTGCGGCCCTACACCGATACAACCCACGATAATCCGATTGCTCGCCGCAACGTTGCCGGCCTTACCCAGCGCCGAAGACGAAACTAAATACGGAAATCCCACCGCGGCCGCGGACAAACCCGCTGCTCCTGTTAAAAACCGTCGACGCGATATCATCTTCTTTTTTCCCATGTGTTTTCCTCCTGCTGATTTTCTTCTTTTACCTTCTTGTGTTTTTAATATCCTTTGGTTTTTTTACCGCCTATAAATGCCAGGGACTGCGCATCGACCTTCTCAACATCCGGTTCGCCTGTGCATCGTTAATAAACTCTTCTTTGTCGGGATTCCATTTCAGCCTGCGTCCCAATCGAACCGCGATATCACTTAGCTGACACAGTGTATCAGAACGCACCGCCACATCCACAGGGGCTACAGTCTGCTTTCTGGTCCTCATACAATCAAGGAGGTTCTTGCTGTGATTGTCACTTGCCGGCAGATTAATCTCATCAGGACCTATCGTCTCTTTTAAAAGCGATGTCGGAGAGGCGCTGATTCCCTGGCGATTAACGTGGACCCAGCCTTTCTCTCCCTCAAATCGGACTCCCTGCCGGTTCTTTGCATTATCGGTGAAGTGGATAGTGACACCATTGGGATACCGCAGGTTTACCTCCCAGCTTTTGGCACAATCCAATACTCCCTCATCGGGGAACACCGCCTTACCTTCAACTTCAGTCGGCCCGGTCAGTTCCGTCCCGTTTCCCCATTGAGCAATATCCAGGTGGTGAACACCCCAGGCTGATATGAATCCTAATGAATACAGGCTTATTCGTTCATGCGTCCATCCGTTCAAGATAGCTTCGGTAAAGGGAGACCATTGTGCGGGACCAAGCCAGGCCTGGTAATCCAAGCCCTGCGGAACCGGTTTTTGTGGGAACTTCTGATTGAAATCTCCAGCCGGAACGCCCACCCTAATGGTGTGGACTTTTCCGATTCTGCCGTTTTGCGCTAATTCACATGCAAAACGAAAATTGCGGCCCGACCGCTGCTGCGTTCCAAACTGAAAGATGCGTCCATATCGGTGAATAGTTTGACGAAGAATCCCGGCCTCTGCAAAGCTCAATCCCACCGGCTTCTCCATGTACATATCCTTGCCCTGTTTGGCCGCCTCGGTGGCCATTATGACATGCCAGAATACAGGTGTAGCAATGAGAACCGCATCGATATCAGGTCTGGACAAAAGCTCGGAGAAATCATGGTACGTTTTACATACTTTTTTATTATATTTCTCGTCAACCATCCTCCCGGCGAGTTGGCATCTTTCCTTGTTAACGTCGCAGACCGCTACGACCTGGGCATCTGATAAATCCAGGAAGCTTTGCATGACTGCCCTGCCGCGTCCTCCTACCCCGATAACACCCATAACAATCCTGTCGCCGGCCGCGACGCTGCTTTCGTTACCCAGGGCCGAGGACGAAACTATATATGGAAAACCTACCACCCCCACAGCAACACCTGTGGCTTTTTTCAATAAATCCCGACGCGTAATATCTTCATACCGCTGTATGGCTCATCCCCTTTCCATAGAATGCTTTATCTGCATAAGTATCTGCCCGACAAAAGAATCAAAATGGACTGCCAATTGTAATCAAATCCACAATCAGCGTCAAAGGAAAAAGTCGGAAAAGCACAGGTTCGGTCGGAACATCTGATTTAAGGTTGCTGAGCAGAAATGCACAAAAAATATGAAGATTTGCGACGTGAAGGGGATAATAGAACTTTCCCGATGTACTTCGATTTCTTATCTCGAGCTACTGAAGCACTAATGCCACTATAAAAAAGGGCATCATGGGCAATTCAAATCTACTCATTTATTTTGACCATATTTTTAGCTGCGTCAAGAACTTTTTTCCTAAGTGCATTTGGCGCCAGAACCTGGACCTTGTCGCCATAGCCGAGAATCCACCAGGTTATCTCTCCCAGGCCATCAACACGAAACTCAACGATGGCGGAACCATCGCTGCGGCGAGTAACTTGCTGTGTGGCGTGCCATTTTACTTCGACAACACTATCAGCTACCTCGGGCAGAAACAGCAATTTGACATTGTAGATTCTGCCTTCCGGTATCATTGACCAGGCCCTGCCGAAGTAGTCATACAAATCGAAATTCTCACCACCGAGGAAACATTGCTCAGTAGTTTTTAATTCGATGATGTGGTTAAGCTTAAAGGCTCGGACGCCTTTATGCAGGCTTGAGTAGCCCAGCACATACCAGGTCCGGTCGTTGTACAACAGATGATAGGGATTTAAGTCTAACTTAATAACCTGGCCCTCGAAAAAAGTACTGTAACTAATATGCACCTTATGTTTTCCGGTTATAGCCGTTTGCAATTGTGCGAACGTCGTATCCAGAGATTCCGCAGATGTCTGTGCACCAAGCCTGACAGAGACATTCTGCAGGGCCGTATTGCAATATTGTTTGATCTTGGCAGGCAGATTGTTTTCTATTTTAAGGGCCGCAAGCAAAGTTGAATTCTTAAATGGCAACTGCATCTGACTACCGGCCTTGTGTACCAGCAATAGTAAGCTGAGGGCCTCCTGCAGGTTCAAATCTATGGGCGGCAGGAAAAACTCGGGCTCAATGGTATAACCGCGGGTTTCCGCGTCGTAATGATACGGAACACCGATAGCCCGAAGTTCTTTCAAATCACGGAAAACTGTTCTCCGGCTCGTACCGAATATTCTGGACAAATCGCTGACGGCATAGCTCTTTCCCGCCTGCAGCGTTGTCAAAATCTGAACTATCCTACTAATCCTTCCGGATTTCATAGCTCTACCCCCTTGAATTAAGTCTAACTGCTCTGTTTCCGTTAAACTGTCAAACGGTAATATCATTATACAGCCAATATGATGGTTGTGTCAATACTTTAGCTCTGCATTCAGGAGATAAAAAACGGTCACAATCTGAGACAATGACTATTTCTTGTATGGCGATTCTCGTGTATTAATGTACCCCAGTTGGTATTGAGGCTTCAAATGGCCGATTATTTTGGTATAATTAACTTTTCTTATAATTACAGCCTTATAAATTAGAAATGGATAGAGCCTATGGCGCTGCCCGTAGTAGCAATAATTGGTCGTCCTAATGTCGGCAAAAGCAGTCTTTTTAACGCTCTGGCCGGGGCGATGATAAGTATAGTCGAGCCGACGGCAGGCGTTACAAGAGACCGCGTCAGCACTTTCATCGGAAGAGACGAGAAGTACTTCGAGCTTATCGATACAGGCGGATACGGAGTAGTAGACAGCGACCAATTGAGCGAACATATTGAACAACAGATACGGACGGCGATTGAGTCGGCGCAGCTTATCCTGTTTATGGTCGATATTCGAGACGGTGTTGTGGCATTGGACCAAATAATAGCCAGGCTCCTTCGCAAACACGATCTTGACGTTATCGGTGTCGCCAACAAGGCCGACAATGCCAGGCTTTTTCCGTCAGCAGGGGAATTCGGCAAACTCGGATTCGGCGAATTTCTTTGCATCTCGGTAAAGAACAATCTTAATAAAGCGGTTCTGCTGGACAGGATTTTCGAGAGAATTGAGCATCTCGAATCGGCCAGGCCAAAAGAGCCGGCCATGAAGATTGCGATAGTCGGCAAAAGAAACGCCGGCAAAAGCACGCTTGTGAACGCTATGGTTGGTTCGGACAGGGTCATAGTCAGCGAAACGCCGGGTACGACCAGAGATGCGGTGGACGTAAGGTTTGAGAAAGACGGCAAAACCATCATTGTTATTGACACTGCAGGTGTAAGAAAGAAGAGCAAAATAGCCAACAGTATTGAGTTTTACAGTTACGTCCGGGCGACACAGTCTGTCCGGCGGGCCGATGTTGTACTGCTTCTGATAGATGCCACACTGCCGATTTCACAGGTTGATAAAAAACTTGCCAGATTCATCTCCGAGGAATACAAAAGCTGTATAATCGTTATCAACAAGTGGGACCTGGCAAAAGAATCGGCCGTCACCGGTGACTATGAGGAGTATTTGACGAAGCGGCTGCCGGTTCTAAAGTACACACCGATAGCCTTTACTACCGCGACCAGAGCAAAGAATGTTCAGAGTGTTTTGGATTTGGCCGCCGATATCTTCAGGCAGACAACTACGTGGATACCCACTACGAAATTGAACAAGGCACTTGAAATTATCAAGTCCGAACATTTCAGCGGAATCAAAAGTAAATCCGGCCGGCCAAAGGTTTATTACGCGACACAGATTGCCGTTAATCCGATTACCATCCTAATGTTCGTAAACAAGCCGGAGCTTTTTGAAGAGAATTATATGCGGTTCATGAAAGGCAGATTACAATCGATGCTCCCTATAGGTGAGGTGCCAATCAGGCTGCTGGCCCGAAGACACAGAACCCAAAAGATTAAGGAAAATAAACGCAAGTGAAAATGACCTCGGCTATTGAAAGGACTTATTCGCAAATTTCAAAAATTATCAGGAGTGATATATGTTAGTTGCGATTCTCTTAATTGCTGTTCTTGCATTTGCATTAGCGTATGCCGTCTATGGACGGTTCCTAGCCCATCGTTATGAACTGGATGACACTCGTCCGACTCCCAGCCATACCGACTACGACGGCATTGACCGCGTACCGGCACACAAGGCGGTCCTGCTGGGGCACCATTTTTCTTCCATAGCCGGTGCCGCCCCGATTGTCGGCCCGATCATAGCATCATTGGCTTTCGGGTGGCTGCCCGTTGTGCTGTGGATTATATTAGGCACAATTTTTATCGGGGCTGTGATTGATTTTTCCGCGCTGGTTGCTTCCATCCGGCACAATGCCCGCTCTATTGCGGAAATCGCCAGACAACATATGTCCCCGGTGGCATACAGACTTCTTCTGGCCTTTATCTGGTTGACTCTTGTTTATGTCCTGACGGTCTTTGCCGACCTGACGGCCACAACATTCACCGATGACGGCGGCGTAGCTACCTCCTCTCTAATGTTTATTGCCCTGGCAGTTGTCTTCGGTCTGGCTGTCAACAAAATGAAAATCCCTCTGTTGTGGGCATCTTTAGTATTTGTGCCCCTGGTGTTTTTGGTGGTATGGGCCGGCCAAAAAATGCCGTTATCCGCAAACCTGATTCCCGAAATCATAACTGGAGAACCGAAGAAGACGTGGGCACTGATATTAATTCTATACTGTTTTCTTGCATCAACCACACCCGTCTGGATACTCTTACAACCGCGCGATTATCTCTCATCCTATTTACTTTACGCCTCTGTTTTAAGCGGTTTTGTAGGTATACTAATAGGAGGTTTTACCATCCAATATCCGGCTTTTACCGCCTGGAGTGTTCCACCAACAGGCACGCTATTTCCCATTCTGTTTATTACCGTCGCCTGTGGCGCATGTTCAGGCTTTCATTCGATTGTAGCGTCGGGTACTTCGTCGAAACAGCTTAATAAGGAAAGTGACGGAAAGGCCATCGGCTACGGTGGGATGCTGCTCGAAGGTCTCGTCGCGGTAATAGCCCTGGCCACCGTGATTATGCTTCCAAAAGACGACCAGCTTACCCTGAAAGCCCCTCTTGTAATTTACGGCAGGGGGATTGCCAATTTTCTGTCGGCTATAGGGATACCGGAAAATCTGGGCTTTTCTTTTGGATTGTTGGCACTTTCAGCCTTTATCCTTACGACTTTAGACACGGCTACGAGATTAGGGCGATACATTTTTGAGGAACTTTTCAACCTTAAAGGCAAGTCCTCGCGTTACGTTTCCACTTTTGCCACACTTACACTGCCGGCCATATTCGTTTTGATCAACCTCAAAGACGCACGGGGGAATCTAATCCCGGCGTGGAAGGCAATCTGGCCTGTTTTCGGCGCTTGCAATCAACTTCTGGCCGGTCTGGTGGCATTAGTAATCGCGGTATGGTTGAAAAAGACCGGCCGAAGGTTTGGATTCATTCTTGGCCCGGTTTTATTTATGAACACTGTGACCGTTTGGGCGTTGGTGCTTCTGCTTCGAAACTATCGTTTTTCTGCCGTCGGTATTATCGCCGCCGTTCTGCTGCTGCTGGCTTTGGTCCTGATTGTCGAAGCCTTCAGAACATTCAAAAAGATTATCATTGCTTAACAAAAACGGGATTGGAAAACCACCATTTATCCGGGCGGTACCTTCGAAGCCTCTGTAGAAGATATAGGTATCAACATAAATTTGGCTTCTGCCGGTTGCTGAGGATTTTTTAACTCAATTTCCCCTTTGCGAACGAATTCCGGAGGGAAATTGTAAACAACTTTTTTTGATTGCTCCTCTAATCCCTTTTCTGTGTCTTTATCAAGAATATAGAGGGTCATCCGAGGGATTGTTTGCTGTCTATAGGCCCGCTCCGCCTCAGGAGTGGCCCTGATAGCAAAGAAGCTGAGCACTTCTTCCGGATTGGTTACCTCAACATAGTATTTACCCTGCAGTGTCGGACTTAAAGAGATACCGAGGGTTGGTGCCTTTATGGTGTAATTAGAAAGCCGATCCGGTTCCGGCGGCAATGTGACTTCCACGGACTGGGTGGCTTGTCTTGTTTGGCCGGCTGCCAGCCTGATGTAAGGTGTTTCTTCGATGGGCGAGCCTCTTGCCTGCTCAATCTCCCTGCGTGTCAACATAACTTCTGCAATGCGTTTTTCCTGGCCCCAATCCTCCGGCACGAGCATATCCACTTGCGCAGGATCAACGGTTGCCCCACCTATCGGATTTCCGTCCTCATCTACACACTTCACATCCAACGGTCTGCTAACAAGCCTGACAACTTTAACAGAGAGCGTTTCCGGCTTGCATGATTCGACTTTGAGACCAAGCCTTCTTATCTCCTCATCTTTCTTCAGGAACGGCAGCAGGGGTAGAGGATAGCTGGCAGGTTCATTCATTTTTTCCTTTGTGGCATCAAAGTCAATTTCGAGCCTCTCCTCTTCTAATTTCCTCCTTATATTAGCAATCTTTCGCAGGGGACCTTTAAGGACAATCTGCTCAATAGTAACGGAGGGCGCATCGTCGAAACTTACCCACAGTTGGGGATTGGACTTGACAATGTTAATCTCCACATTTGAAACGGTAAAATCTTCATCCAAAGCCAGGTCAGACCAGATCCAGATTAAGATTGTGATGAACACCACAATCACTATTTTACCGTATTTTGGCTTTCCCATCATCTTGATTTGCTCATACTATGCCAAATCTTTATGTTCCTGTTCAGGCTCTTTACCAGGATGCCCCCACAGCCTCTCGACAAAAGGTACATACTCGGCCATCGTGCTGGTCAGACTCTTTCTTAGCTGAGACTCGCTTATGTCTCGGGTCAACTTTCCCTTTCTTGCAAGCGTAATAACACCGGTTTCCTCACTTACAACCAAACAGGCAGCGTCTGAACCTGCCGTTATGCCTATAGCGGCCCGGTGCCGTGAACCGAGTTCAACACCGTCAATACTGCCGGCTTCAGCCAAGGGCAACTGCACTCTAGCGGCAACTACTCTATCGCCTCGTATTATAACGGCCATATCATGAAGGGCGGTACCCGGGTGAAAAATGGTCTTGAGCAACTCAGAGGTAACCCTTGCATCGATCCGAACGCCGGTTTCTATAAACTCGCCCAACGCTACCCGCTTCTCAATAACAATGATAGCTCCGGTTCGGGCGGCGGAAAGCTCGGTAACGGCTGTGACCATTTCTTCGACGGTTTTCACTAACTGCTGTGATGAACTTGCCCAAAACCTGGGCTGGCCTATTCGTATGAGTGCCCTCCGAATTTCAGGCTGAAATGCCGCCACGGCAATGACCAGGACGCCGATTAAAAAGCCCCGATAAAGATACTCCAGTCGCTCAAACCTTAGCTGCTCTGCCACCAGGTTTAAAATGAGCACACCGGCAATGAGAATGAATATTACGCTTCGGAATAACCTCTCTCCGCGAGTACCTTCGAGGAAGTCCACAACCCAGTAAACAACAAGGCCTATAAGAAAAAACTCGATAACGACGCGCCACCATTCATACCCTGCCACCCTGTAGAAATAGTCCAAGAGCGTATCCACAAATCAAATCCCTTTTTTACAAGTGCACACTAACATAGGAGCACAAGGCAACCTATGATTTATGCACTTATAACTTGTGTCCTTGTGCTCTACACGTCAGGGTATTCTTTTATCTGTGAGCCTGCTCGGCTGATCCAAAAGTAAAAACCTGTCTATGTCCGCCATCATCTCCTGCTGATTAATGCGCAGATTGCGCTGGTGCCGCCTCTGGCCCTCAGCAACAGTCTCGCCGGGTTGCTGGAGAGAGCATCCACAGGGCAAAAACACCAAAGCACAAAAGTAGACAAGCAAAATCACTTTACAGACAAAAAAATAAGCTTTTTTCATCACTTTTTCCTTTTTGAAATCTAAAAAGCCGATTATAGTCCTCAGATAATCATCTTTATACTGGTTTGTCGGCAAATTTCCTGCCTGAGCAGTAAAAAACCTACCGCTATTTATTGGCTTATTATAGCAGCTATCGACCATGCTGTCAACTCAAAAAGATGGCTTATCAGCCCAAAAATACCGGCTAAAATCCAAATTTACTTGACTGATAACAGCCAAAATGGTACTTACCACGAAATCCAGATAAACAGGAGGAAACATATATGGACAATAATCGACGGAATTTTCTAAAGATTGCGGCTTCCGGTGTGGCTGCGACGGCATTGCCCGGATATGCAAAGAAACTAAAAAAACAAGGAAAAAAGAGCAAATCTGTAGCCCAGACAGTGCTGCCACGCTGGCGCGGTTTTAACCTGCTGGAAATGTTCACAATGCGAAGCAAAGGCGATTTCCGAGAGGATGATTTCCGATGGATACGCGATCTGGGTTTTGATTTCGTTCGTTTTCCGATGTGTTATCGGCTGTGGATAAAAGACGGCGATGATTACAAAATCCACGAACCAATGCTCGAAAAACTCGACAGGGCTGTGAATCTTGCCAATAAATACGGTCTTCATGTTAGCCTGAACTTCCACCGGGGCCCCGGCTATTCGGTCAACCGCGAATTCACCGAGCCGCATAACCTCTGGAAAGACGCAGAGCCGCTAAAAGCGTTTTGTTTTCACTGGCAAATGCTGGCAAAGCGTTATCGCAGTATTTCAAAGGAAAAACTCAGCTTCGATTTAATCAATGAACCGCCCTCAATCGGCAATCGAATGAGCCGGGCCGACCACGAGCGCGTAGTCCGAACGACGGTGGCGGCCATTCGCAAGATAAATCCCGACCGTATAGTCATAGCCGATGGTATGAGCTGGGGTAATGAGCCGGCGCCGGAGTTGGCCGACCTCGGCATAGGCCAGAGTACCCGGGCGTATCAACCTATGTTCATAAGTCACTACAAGGCCTCCTGGGTCAACAGCAAGAATTATCCCGAGCCGGCCTGGCCCGGTCACGGCTGGGATCGCAAGCGTTTGGAGAAACACTACCAGAAATGGGTCGACCTTGCCAGAAAAGGTGTGGGAGTGCACTGCGGTGAAGGCGGAACTTACAACAGGACGCCTCACAAAGTGGTTCTGGCCTGGCTGCGTGATGTTCTGGAAATCCTTACAAGCAACGGAATCGGCCTGGCGCTTTGGAACTTCCGCGGCTCATTTGGTATTCTCGATTCCGGCCGAAAAGATGTCCAATACGAGGACTTCCACGGCCATAAGCTTGACCGAAAGCTGCTAAACCTGCTCCAGGAGTTTAAATAAGCGCACATTCGGATAATCAGAAAGCTACCGACTCAGGGGATCCTTAATCCACATCAGCCCGCGCTCAAAATCTAAAACAATAACAGTATCTTGAAAATACCCCATCCCAAGTGTGAGAAATTTCTCCCCAAAAGGGGTATCAATGCTTTCAACAAATATTATGGCGTTATTAATAGAAGCATTTGCCACCTGGAGTTTTTCTACAGTAATTTTACGGCAGGCTACTATTCCCTCCGGAGTTGCCAAACGTGAGTTACGGATTCTTAGCATAGTCAAGTCGTCAGAGAGCTTCTCCCATATTTTTTCTGTGGTCGTGAGACCACAATTAAATCCTGTATCGAATACAACTTTTCGTGTTTGCCCCGCGATTGGTATATAAACCATCAATCGTTCCTGATCCAATTCATCCTTTTCGATGGACATGGAATACTGCGACCACGATTCGTTAGGTTCTGCCTCAAAACCGCCTTTCGTGCAGAATTCGACTTCGCAGGTGATGTTATCAATGAGGACATATAAGAACTTTCGTATTAATCCCAATCCCAAATTCATGTCCCTCTGTTTCCATATAGTTCGGCCAAGCACTCGCCTTTCATAATGGCCCAGAGCATAATGACACATGGGATTAATTATAGCCATATCTCCGATTTGCACACCACTGACATGACAAAATCCGCCAATATCCTTATCCACCTCTTGGATCGGATAAATTTCGAGCTTGCCATCCGCCACCACAGTATCGCTAACGATTAGCCACATGGGGTTGCCGGTATCAATAATGGTCGGATATTCTTTGTCGTCGTTCAGTTGTCCCATCACCATCACCATACCGGTGCCAAGCTGCGCTATCCGGCACGTTTGATTCTTCAGAACCAGCTTCGTTTCTGCCCATTTAATGCCGATGCGGTTAGGCTCCCTTTGTGTAACCTTGAAAAACGGGTTATTAGCATCTAAGACACGAACACCCGGCACAGATTCTAAGTTGTCCGATTGAATAAGTTCCAGCCTCGTGGACTTGTCGGCCCATGTGAGCTTTTTATATCCGATGAAAACCGCGGACGAAAAGACTATCAATACCCAGCCCATGCCGGCAATCACGACCAGAGTTACTATTGCAATAGTCCTTTTCCGCATTAAAGAGTTCCGAAGAAGCTATACAAATGTCCGGACGGATACCTTCAAATACTATAGACGCATAGACCGTTGTTGTGTTACAAAAAAAATGCAGCAATACCGCCTGTTCTAATAGTATGAGCTAAGCACTTTCGTCTTCATATTTGAATATATTTTCTATCGGTTTTCCAAAAGCGCGGGCTATTTTGAAAGCAAGAGGAAGCGATGGCGCGTATTTACCGGCCTCGATGGCGATGATTGTCTGGCGGGTCACACCTACGCGGTCGGCCAACTGCTGCTGGGTCATCTCGCCGTTGTCAAAACGCAGCCGGCGAATCCGGTTTGTCAACTCATTTTTCGCCATCTTTTCCTCCCCGGCTGTACTGAATGAGGGTCGCCATTGATTGTGCAAAACATTGACAGAGCACAGCAATCGGCAGCAAAAATGGAAACCATTTCGTCGGTATTTTTGCCTCCGGTGCTATGCCAATCGGTAAGTACGAAACGAGAATTACAAGCAGATAAACCGCACCAAAGCCGGCCAAGTGAGCATTTTTCTCAATAAGTCTGTCTCGTTCATCGAATGTAACGGCACCTTTATCCTTCTTTATACGACCTACAAATACAATGACACCAACGGCCAAAATAAAACCGCCAAAAGCAACAGCTGTTTTGGGGTAATCCGGAATTAAACGTCGCATTAAAATTACCGTAATTCCAAGGAACATACCAAGCAACGATACGACAAGTACGGTTACGGCTATTTTCTGCTGTCTTATCATGATACTTCTCCTTTGCCCGTCCTGCCGTACTGAACCAGAATTGAAACTGAACATACAATTGTAATAAATAGAGCCCCTCCAAGAGCCATCAGCGGTAAAGTTAGTGTCGGCACAGAGTTTCTTGGACCAATGAACCACCATAACAAAAAACTTGATAGAACAAAAACCCACCAGAATGCTTTAAAGGCAAAAGACAATGCTCTTTTTAGAATTAAACTGTCACGCTCATCGCAGACCACCCCGCTCCGGCTTTCCGGTTTCTTAAACAAAAAAGGCTTGAACTTTAAAAGTACTAAAATTGCCACAAACCAAATCCCGATTGTTGAATAACCACGCATGTGGAATTCTATTGCAACTGCAATTGAGGTAATAATAATTGTTGCCGTTATGACGATTAAATTAAACCACGCTAATTTTTGGTATCTATTCATGGTTTTTCTCCTTTCTCTCTACAACCGTATAACTCAAGCGTTATGATAGACTGTACAAGAACAACAACAATCATGCCTCCAAACACCATTGCCGCAAGGTACTTAACCGATACTGCTCCCTTTGGTCCCATCACAACAAAAGGAATCATAGCAGCAAGCACAAAAAGAAACCAAAAAATCGAGTATGCACCCAGTGACGCTCTTCTCAGAATCATCAGGTCGCGCTCATCGAAACTCACCTTGTCACGTTCTTTCTTATACAACAACTGTGACAATCCCGTAAGGCCGCAGATACCTATAAATCCAAAACCACCAAGGGCACGTCGCATCTGCAAACCAACGACAAAATGAAGTACACTAACCGCTATTGCGCTAATAACCAAAGCTGTCATTATCACAATCAAATTAAAACGTGCTATTTTCTGTGCTCTATTCATGATATTTTCTCTTTCCAAACTTTCATTTACTTTATTTTCGTGTAAAGCATACCGAACATAATGTATAGTTTACTTTACATTTTGTCAAGTATAAATTACATTTTTTTTGAAAATTTTTTAAAAAATTTCGACCTGCAACAATCCTTTGGTCAAATTCCGCGAATATTTCCGAATATATAGTTAATGACAGTTATCGATTTAACGACAAAACAATGCATTTTTTGTGCCGAGACAATTCAGGCTCAGGCTATTAAGTGCCGGTTCTGTGGTGAGTTTCTTAACAGCGACAAGGCCAGGGCCCTGGAAGCCGAATCCAGGCCGGATTCGCAAGAATCAGAGGAAGAGCAAACAGATGATAATATCCTGTTTGCCGGCAGTCCGTCTCTGTTCGGGATGGTTCCGACAGTGATCAAGGGTATGTTCTTCCTTGTAGTAGCTGCTCTTTTGGTAAAACTGCCCCTCGAAATCATGGCTAATGACCTGCTGAGCCTTGAATGGACTGAAAACCAGATGTTGGTGTTTGGTCGATACAGGATTATTACCGGCCTCGGGCTTGCCATAATTGTCGTGCTCAGACTTGCTGTCAAAATGATTAAACTCAAGATGATCTATTATGAAGTTACCCCCGATAGGATCGAGTGGGGGCGGGGTATTTTCGACAGGAGAGTAGACAATCTGGATATGTTCAGAGTAATTGACCTGAATATGCGCAGATCGATATTCGACGTTATCTTCGGGATAGGCTCCGTAAAGTTGGTAACAACCGACAAAACCGACCCGGAATTCGCATTTGAAAAAGTGCGGCATTGCCGCTTACTATACGATGTTATTAAAAAGGCCAGCCTGGAGGCGGATAAACAAAATCGAGTCATACACATGGAGTAACGAGTTGACGGTAGCTTCAGATTAGCTGCTTTGAGAATCGAACTGCGATTGTTGCTCGTGTTTTAGCAATTTTGCTTTTAATTCTGGTCCTCCGACAGCACTGAAACCGCCGATTTTGCCATCGCTTCGAACTACGCGGTGGCAGGGGATAATCAGGGGCAGCGGATTTTTGGCAAGCGCATTGCCGACGGCCCTAACAGCGGCGGGCCGGTTTATTTTTTCCGCTAAACCGGCATAGGTTATCGTTCGGCCAAATTCAACATTTCTGCAGGCTTTCAAAACCGACCCAAAAAAAGAACCGATTCCCTCCAGCTCGATGGGAATATTCCTGAAATCCACATAAGCACCCTCAAAATAGGTGTTTATCTGCTTCTGAAGAGGCTTCAAAAAGCCTTTATCGAATCGGGCATCCGGCATACTTCTTAAAAGCAAAGATTTAATTTTTTCAGGTTCGCAGCCGGGTAATTGAGTTCGGCAAAGGGCATATTCGGTGCCAAAAAGGCCAAAATACCCCCATTTAGTCTTAAAAATCGTATATTTTATAGCTTTTTGCATTTTTTACTTACAATTCACCGGTGAAATATTATCTTATGTGCCAAATTCATTGACATATGAACAATAATCTGTTAAATATAATAGTTTTTATAAAAAAAGCCAATGACGGTTTGCATCAAAGGAAGCTAAAAACGTAAAACGAAAAAGTAGAAACCATAAATTAAAATTCAAACTAATTTACTTTTTGAGTTCTATCCTCTGGTTTTGCACTTTCAGCTTTAAGTTTTTAGCTATTTTGGTATATGTCTCTTGAAGAACTGAGAAAACGAATAGACGAACTCGACAATCAGCTCGTGCAGCTACTCAATGAACGTGCGCGCGTCGTAGTAGAAATAGGTAAGTTGAAGAACAAAGTCGGTAAGGCGGTTTATTCACCCGACCGGGAAAAAGAGGTCTTCGCCAGGATTGCCGACGCTAATATGGGCCCACTGCCGGACAAGTGCCTGGTGGCCATTTGGCGTGAATTGATGAGCGGCTCTTTTGTGCTGGAAAGGCCATTGCGAATCGGCTACCTTGGCCCCGGAGGCAGCTTCAGCCATACTGCGGCCATGCTCAAGTTCGGACAGAGCGTCGAATATGAACCGCTGGCTGATATCACGAGTATCTTTGATGAAGTCAGCAAGGGTCATTGTGATTTGGGCCTGGCTCCGATAGAAAATACCTCGGGCGGCGGCGTCATAGAAACACTCGATGCCCTGATAGATTCAAATGTGAAAGTCTGTGCCGAGGTCCTAATGGCGGTTCATCACAATCTTTTAGGCAATTGCTCTCTGGATAAGATTGAGAAGATTTACTCAAAGCCGGAAGTATTCGCCCAGTGCCGCAACTGGTTAAGCGCCACCTTTAAGAATGCACAAACGGTACCGGTCGCTTCTACGGCAAAGGCGGCACAAATGGCCGCAGAAGAATCAGGCGCCGCAGCGATCGGTTCCAAAGTCGCAGCCGAACTGTATGGACTTAGAATTGTATGTGAAAACATCGAGGATATTGCTAATAATGTAACCAGATTTCTTGTAATCGGAAGAGAAGATGCAAGACCGACCGGCGAAGATAAAACCGCCATACTGTTTAGCACCGCTCATAAGGCCGGCGCCCTGGCTGATGTTCTGGAGGTTTTCAAAAGATTCAATATCAATCTTACAAACATAGAATCCAGGCCCAGCAAGAAAAGGCAGTGGGAATACTATTTCTTTATGGATTTTGTGGGGCACAGGACGGACGAACAAGTTAAAAAGGCTCTGGAAGAAACCCGTAAGCATTGCCTGCAGCTTTCGACATTAGGGAGTTTTCCAAGGGCGACGGAATTACTTTAATAGCGGCTCGCAGCCCGTAATCCAAGTGACAAGACATGAGCACCCTCTTATGAATTTAGGAGAATTTTTATGAGAAAGCCATTCGTGGCCGGCAACTGGAAAATGAATACCGACAGTCAAAGCAGTGTAAATCTGGCCGGAGGCATTGCTTCCGGGTCCTCCGAGGTAGCGGGCCGGGGCGTTGATATTGCGGTTTTTCCACCTTTTGTTTACCTGCCATCCGTGATCAAGGCCCTTAATATGGCCAACATCGCAGTCGGAGCACAGGATGTGTACTTTGAGCAAAACGGAGCTTTTACCGGCGAGATAAGTGTATCGATGTTAAAGGATGTTGGTTGTACCTATGCCTTATGCGGTCATTCGGAGCGCCGGCACGTTATCGGTGAGACCGACGAATTAATAAACAAAAAAGTTGCTGCTGCCATCTCCGGCGGCCTTTTGCCTGTATTATGCGTGGGTGAGCTGCTTGAAGAACGTAAAGCATCACAAACAAACGAGGTGGTGACCCGACAGGTGCAAAATGGCCTGGCCGGTCTAAGTGTCGAGAAAGTCTCCGCTGTAACCATTGCTTATGAACCGGTCTGGGCCATTGGGACAGGCCTGACGGCGACCCCTGAACAGGCACAGCAAGCACATGAACTTGTGCGAAAGCTGCTTGCTGAAATGTATGACGACCAGTTAGCCGAGGAAATACGCATCCTTTATGGCGGCTCGGTTAAGCCCGAAAATGCAGCAGAGTTGATGCGGCAGCAGGACGTAGACGGTTCACTGGTCGGCGGGGCAAGTTTAAAAACAGATGATTTTTTAGCAATAATTCAGGCGGCATTGTAATTGACAATTGGTTATTTACTATCTTAAAAGAAAATAGTAACAGCCAATCGAAAGGGGTAAGAATATGACTGTTTTTCCAATGTTGGCGGTGGGTTTTATTATGAAGGTCGTTGCTGTCCTTTTTGTTTTTTGCGCCCTGGCATTGATTCTAATCATTTTAGTCCAAAAAGGCAAAGGCGGTGGTTTAAGCGGGGCATTCGGCGGAGGTATGGCAAGTGGGATTTTGGGGTCAAAAACCGGCGACTTCCTGACCTGGGTTACAATAGTGCTGGTAGGCGTATTTCTCACTCTTGCCGTAGTGATGGCCAAATTCTATAAGCCGCCTGATGATTTAGGCCCAGATATCAAGACAGAGACAACTTCTTCGCCGGAACTGCCGCCAGGTCCGGAGTTTCCATCGCCGATTGACGAGACAGGAACCCCGCCGGGCGGCGAGAGTACTGATACAAATTCGCCGGTTATAAGGTAGAAGTTTTTATAAGTGTGCCATAATAACGGGAACCACGTTTTGCCCACCAGTGGAGTCAAAGCGGGAACCTTGTCTAATGCGTAATTGATTTACTTTGAAAGTGTTGTTGCTATGATAAGTAGCATGACCGGATATGGAGATGCGGAAGGCCAACTCAATGGCGTGACCTACATGGTGGAAATCAGAACGGTCAACAACCG
>JABAHP010004583.1_pt1 | contig 17144 bp, 7 predicted proteins | sample 7062081 | NCBI WGS metagenome assembly JABAHP01 (sample SAMN14534357, study PRJNA622989) | marine sediment metagenome | biome: marine biome [ENVO:00000428]; feature: marine pelagic biome [ENVO:01000023]; material: deep marine sediment [ENVO:00002113] | place: India: Gulf of Kutch | collected...
ACCACCTATAAAGATACCGGCAAGACGTTTGTCTTACAGCACTGGGAAGGCGACTGGCTGATTCGCGGCAACTTCGATGCAAAAAAAGACCCGACCCCGACAGCAATCAAGAGCATGATAGAGTGGCTGAACGCCCGGCAGGCCGGCGTAAACCAGGCCAGGCGGGAGGTCGGCCAACACGGCGTTCGTGTCTATCACGCCGCTGAGGTAAACCGTGTTGTCGATTCGATGAGGCATGGCAAGCCGAATATGGTAATTTCGGTCCTGCCTCATACCAAAATGGATTTGGTTTCATACTCGGCATGGGACGCGGCAACGGCACATTTTAAAGACCCTAACATTCTACGCGAAGCCCTGGATTTCATAGCTAAAAATACGCCGGATAGTCCCGACTTCGGTGATAAAAATGTGTACATGGGCGAGTTTGGTATGCCGGAGAATGAATATTCGGCCGAAAAAATCCAAAGAGCGATTCCAAACGCCGTGCAGACAGCCGTGGATTGGAAATGTCCCTATATAGTCTACTGGCAACTGTACTGCAATGAACCAAAGAAGGGAATACGAAAAACACCGGTAAAAAACAACGATGACGTTCGCGGCTTCTGGCTTATAAAGCCCGACGGCTCAAAAGCCTGGACATGGGATTATTTTTATCAATTGCTGAATAAGAAAAGCCTGCCGCAGCCGCGAGGTTACTCAATTCCACTTATCGACTTGGCCGGCGACAAGCATCGACAGGTAATCGTCGATAAAGAGCCCGGCCAATACCTCGGCCATCCGACAACCGTCCTGCTGGAAGACAACAGGACGATGATTACGGTTTACCCGAAAGGACACGGACGGGGTGCAATCGTTATGAAAAAGAGCAACGACGGAGGACTTACCTGGAGCGAGAGGCTTCCGGTTCCCGAGAACTGGGCCACGTCAAAAGAGGTCCCGACGATTCACCGAGTGATAGACCCACAGGGCACAAAGAGGCTGATTATGTTCTCCGGCCTGTATCCCATGCGACTGGCCGTCTCGGAAGATGACGGCAAAACGTGGACGCCGCTAAAACCCGTCGGGGATTTTGGCGGAGTTGTCGTGATGGCAAGTGTCGTGCGACTGAAAAACGGCGATTACATGGCGCTCTTCCACGATGACGGCCGCTTCCTGAAAGGGGCTGGCAAGAGAACGAAGTTTCAGGTCTTCAGGATAATCTCCAAAGACGGCGGCCTGAACTGGAGCCAGCCGCAGGTAATTGTTGAGCATCCGGCTGCGCATCTGTGTGAGCCGGGTGCGGTGCGCTCGCCGGACGGCGGGCAACTCGCTATCCTCCTGCGGGAAAACAGCCGAAAACTAAACTCGTTTGTAGCGTTCAGTAACGACGAAGGCAAAACGTGGTCGAAGCCGAAGGAGCTTCCCGGCGCCTTGACAGGCGACCGCCACGTGGCCCGCTATGCCCCTGATGGTCGTCTTGTAATCGTCTTCCGTGACATGACCCACGAAAGCGCGACAAAAGGAGACTTTGTTGCCTGGGTGGGCACGTACGATGACATCGCCAAAGGAAGGGAAGGCCAATACCGCGTGCGCCTTCTGGACAACAAATCCCGCCCCGGCGACACCGGCTACGCAGGTCTTGAACTGCTGCCTGACGGCACATTCGTCACCACAACATACTGCGTCCTCAAAACAGGCGAAAAACCGCTGGTGGTCAGCGTCCGCTTCAAAATGCGGGATATCGATGCAAAAGCCGCTTTGCAGGCAAGAAAAACACCAAAAATAAAAGACGAGAAATAATTTTCTGGTCAAATGCTCACCAATTTGATAGAATTGGTTTTTTAAGAAAGTATTATTTGGAGGGAACAACATGACCAGGAGGTCAAACCAACAGATATGGGTCGTAATATCCATCGTTCTGATGGCATTTGCATCCCCATCTATGGCAAAAGTCATCTATGTCGATGCAAATGCTCCGGGACTCAATAACGGTTCAGACTGGCCCAATGCCTACAACTACCTTCAGGACGCTTTGACTGATGCCGATTCCGCCGCCAAACCTGTTGAAATCTGCGTAGCTCAAGGCATTTATAAGCCCGACCAAAGTTTAGCATATCCACCTTTAAGCGGTAACAGAGCAGCCACATTCCTGCTCATCAACGGCGTAACTATTCAAGGCGGCTACGCCGGTTGCAGTGAGCCGGATCCGAATGAACGGGATATTAAACTATATGAGACTACCCTCAGCGGCGACCTTGATGGTAATGATGTTGAGGTAGATCCCTGTGATTTGCTGAACGAGCCTACCCGGGCCGAAAACAGCTACCACGTTGTAACTGGAAGTGGTACTGAGCAAAATGCTGTGCTCGATGGCTTCACTATCATAGGTGGTAATTCAAATGAAGACTACACCTTGTATCCCAACAGCCACGGAGGAGGAATGTTCAACGAATTCTGCGATCCGACAGTGATCAATTGCACATTCAAGGGAAATTGCGCCCGTGTTGGTGCAGGTATGTGCAACCGTTCGAATAGCCCGACGACAATCAACTGCATTTTCATCAGCAACTCGGCTGATTACGGGGGTGGTATATATAACTTCGGCAGCATACCTATCATCACCAACTGCACCTTCGCTGGCAACTCGGCCTTATACGGAGCTGGAATCTACAACACCTATCTCAGCAACTCGTTAGTAACCAGCTGTACCTTCATTAGCAACTCGGCCGAGAATGAAGGTGGTGGGATTTACAACTATTCTTACAGTCATCCAATAATTACCAACTGCATCTTTTGGTTCGACACACCGGATGAGATTTGCAACTACCAGAACTGTAGCTCCGATGTCACTTACAGCAATGTTCAAGGCAGCTGGACAGGACTCGGTAATATTGTTGCCGATCCCTGTTTTGTTGATCCGTGCAACGGCGAGTATCATTTGAAATCGCAGGCAGGCAGATGGAACCCGAACAGCCAAAGCTGGGTAAAAGATGATGTAACCAGTCCGTGCATCGATGCCGGCAATCCCGGCTGTCCTGAAGCCAACGAGCCGGCACCAAACGGCAACCGAATCAATATGGGGGCCTACGGCGGCACGGCCGAGGCGAGCAAGTCGCCCGGCAACAGCCGAAATATTGCCGACTTAACCAACGACTGGGCGGTAGATTCCAACGACCTCAAAGTGTTCGTTAGCTACTGGCTCGAAACGGGAGACTGTATCCCCGGCGACTTTGACCGCAGCCGGTCCGTCGATTCCAACGATTACAGCATCTTTGCCTCGCAGTGGTTATACAAGCAGGATTCCGTTGCTATTTTTATCGATTCGAATACCCATTCAAATCTGACAAGCCAAATCCAAAGGTTAACGTCGGACATAACCAACGACCTCGGAGTCAACGTATTCATTTTCTCGGATTACTGGGAAGATATTAGAGAGATAAAAGATATAATTATAGACAAATACAACCATGCCGGACTCATAGGTGCCATTCTCATTGGAGATATTCCTACCGCATATTTCGAATACCAGAATTCTGGTTCAGTACCCACCGACCGCTATTTCCAGGATTTATCTGATAAATTCATTGATGTCGACGGTGACGGCAAATTTGAACGCGAATACTATATGGCCGAAACTGACATCACCATGAGGGAAATCTGGACGGGCAGAATAAAACCCCCCGTTGGTCGCACGGAGGGCGTCGAACTATTAAGAAATTACCTCGACAGGAACCACAACTACAGGACCGGCAATCTTACTTACGAAAAAAAGATGTTATACTACGGCTCCATTTCCATCAATCAGGGCGGAATGAGCCAGGACGATTACAACGACCTTGTAAATCAAATCGACGACTATACCGGCCTCTACGATTCGGACGACGAGGTTAATTCTATTTATGACCCTAACCTGGAAATGCAAAAAAGAATTTACCTTACTGAATTAAAGAACAGTTACGATTTTGTTTTTGTTAATATACACGGTACTGTATGGCACCAATGGTTGGGAGAGAACAACCCGACAGATCAGTGTGTCGTATATTATAACGAAATCAAAGAATTTCGTCCCCAACCCTTTTTCAGTGTCTTGGCTTCCTGTTCGAACGGCGACTTCACCGCGGAAAATTATTTCGCCGGCTGGTTCCTCTTCAGCGGCAACAGCCTGGTAGTTCAGGCCAACACCACCGTATCGATGCTGATCGGCGCGAGTACGATGGAGTTCCTCGAAGATTACATTCCATTGGGACTGGGAGTAACTTTCGGCGACATGGATAAAAACGACCGGAATTTCATTGTCAGCCACATACTTGGAGACCCCACTCTAACCCTCAGGCCAAAACCACAGGGCGACCTGCCTAACCTCTCAAGCTACAAATCCGAGCTTGATTTCGGCGACGTGGAAAGAGGAACGATACCCCGACAGTACATCTCCTTCTGGAACGGAGGCTCCGCCACCCTCAAAATAACATACATAAAACCGTGTTATTCTATTGACGGTGAACACCCCAATCTGGGCTACTGGGACTTCTTTTACTACGAACATCCCAACACCGGTGAAACTTTCAGAGATTTCGAAATACGCCCCGGCAAATGCAAAGTTGTTCCCTTTTATTTTTACCCCAGAGCAGACGGCCCAATCGGCAGATATACTATGACTATCCTGTTCCAGACAAACGACCCTGAAAATCCCTACATCCAAATCCATCTTTCAGGAAATGCTATTTAACCTCACTGCCCGCCCTTAACAGGTAGGGTGGGCACTGCCCACCGAAAACCCGATTCCTGCTGAAATATGCTCCTGAGTTTACCCTGAGTGAAATCGAAGGGAAGGCAGCACAGCCGAACGTCAAAGCCGCTTTACAGGCCAAAAAAGCCGCCAAAATATAAAAGACGAGAAATAATTTTCTGGACAAATACAGATCGATTTGGTAGCATTGTTTTTTTAAGAAAGTATTATTTGGAGGGAAAAAATATGACCAGGAGGTCAAATCAATCGAGATTGGTCGTAATTTCCATCATTCTGATGGCGTTCCTATCCCCTATTTCGGCAAAGGTAATCTATGTCGATGTAAATGCTCCGGGACCGACTCACGACGGCTCAAGCTGGGCCAATGCCTACAAATACCTGCAGGACGCCCTGGCCGATGCCGTCTCTGCCGTCAAGCCGGTCCAAATCCACGTGGCTCAAGGTATTTATAAACCGGACCAAAGTTCAGCCAATCCCGACGGTTCCGGCGACCGTTACGCTACATTCCAGCTTATCAACAGTGTAACTATTAAAGGCGGCTACGCCGGCTTTGGTGAACCTGAACCCAATGAGAGGGACATTGAGGCATACGAAACTATCCTCAGCGGTGACCTTGACGGCAACGATGTCTCAGTTGAGTCCCCCCGGGATTTATTAAATGAACCCACAAGGAGCGAGAACAGTTACAACGTCACATGTGGCAGAGGAAACGATTGTAACGCTGTTATCGATGGTTTCACTGTCACCGCTGGCAATGCAAATGGCTCTCCTTATTATTATTTTAATGGCGGTGGAATAAACAACATCGATGGTAACCCAACAGTTCTTAGTTGCAAGTTCTATTCAAACTCGGCCAACTATGGAGGGGGCGGCATGAGCAACGGAAACAATAGTCCGAACGTTGTTAACTGCCAGTTCATCGGCAATGCAGCAAGTAGAGGGGGTGGGATGGACAACTCTCGGGTTGAAGACAGCCTAACTGTATTAAACTGCGCTTTTAGTGGCAACGCCGCTGGAGATGGGGGAGGGATGTATAACTTTTATTGCAGCCCAACCGTAATCAACTGCACTTTCAACGCAAATTCTGCCTCCAGCGATAACACCGGTGGAATGCTTAACTGGCACAGAAGCAGCCCAACAATTACAAACTGCATTTTTTGGGGAAATTCCAATCTTAATGGGAACACTGATGAGGCAGCACAGTTGAGCGATGGAACACCGGCAGTAAACTATTGCTGTGTCCAGGGCTGGACGGGCGGCTTTGGCGGGATCGGAAACTCCAGCGATGATCCTTTGTTCGTTGAGTCACTCGGAGCAGACAACATCCCCGGTACAGAGGACGACAATCCGCGATTGTTGGCTGGTTCCCCTTGTTTGGATGCAGGTGACAACTCCTTGGTTCCGCCATCGCTGACGATCGACCTTGATGGAAATCCCCGTATCATAAACGGCACTGTCGATATAGGTGCATACGAAGGTCCTAAACAAGGGTTTTTACTTAGTACACAGTCCATCACCGTTCCCGAATCGCAGACTGCAACATTTACGGTCGCCCTTGCTACGGACCCGCTCCAGACAGTGCAGGTAGCAGTAAACTACCACTCGGGCGACCTGGACATAACTGTTCAGTCTGGAACATTGTTAACTTTCAATCCCTCAAATTACTCATACCCTCAGACTGTTACGCTTGCAGCCGCCGAGGATGCCGACTATCTACACGGCAAGGCCTTGATATGGATCAGTGCCACCGCATTCGTAACTGCCGCCCTCGATTCGACTGAAGTCGATAACGACGTCCCTGCTGTTTTATATGTCGATACCGATGCACCAGGCGCTAATGATGGAACAAGCTGGAAAAGTGCGTTTATCAACTTACAAGATGCGATAAGTATCGCAGTGAAATATCATGAGGTAAGGGAAATCCGAGTAGCAAAGGGCATCTACAAGCCCGACGAGGGGTCTGGCATCGCTGCTGGCGACAAAACAGCCACCTTCCATCTTATCAATGGCGTAACTATGAAAGGCAGCTATGCTGGCTTTAATGAACCTGATCCAAATGCCCGTGACTTTGAAAATTACAAAACGGTTCTGAGTGGTGACCTTGCCGACAACGACGTCGTGGTGACAAATCCCGCTGATATGTGGGGAGAGCAAAGCCGGTACGACAACAGCAGCAACGTAGTGACCGGCAGCTACATGGATGCAAACTCAATTCTCGATGGATTTACAATTACATCAGGCTATAATAGCGGTTTGGGGGCAGGTATGTACAACAGAGATGGAAATCCAACAGTGACCAATTGCACTTTCACCTGGAACTGCGCAGAATGGGGTGGGGGGATGGGCAATTGGAACAGCAGCCCGAAGGTTATTAGCTGTAAATTCGAGAGGAATGCGGCACAGGGAGGCGGTGGTATGAACAACGTGGAAAACAGCAACACAATGCTGACTAATTGCATATTCAGTGGTAACTCAGGTTTTTGGTTAGCTGGAGGAATGCTAAATGGTTATGCCGGTGTTGGTGGTTCAGCAAATCCTATATTAAACAATTGCTTATTCATCGGAAACTCGACAGATCGCTACGGCGGTGGAATCTACAACGATTATAGTAACCCCATAATCAACAATTGTACTTTCATAGGCAACGCAGCAGAACGGGGCGGCGGGATATACTATCATGCGGGTGTTCCACCACCTCCGCCACCACCACCTCCGCCTCCTTCTTTTCCTGGACCTGAAACGGCAGAAGATACAATTCTGACACACATGGAAACAGATCTTTACGATAAAAGTAGCGACGTCGACAAAATCTCCAACTGCATCCTCTGGGCCAACAAAGCACCAAATGGCCCACAAATATATTTGGGTCCTAATAGCATTGCTCCAGTCAGCTATAGTAATATCCAAGGTGGCTGGACCGGCGTCGGCAACATCGATGCCAATCCTTGCTTTGCTGATGTGAATAATGGTGATTATCATTTGAAATCGCAGGCGGGCAGATGGGATCCTAACAGCCAAACCTGGGTGCGAGATGATGTGACCAGTCCGTGCATCGACGCCAGCAATCCCGGCTGTCCTTTAGGCAATGAACCGAACGATGTCAATAATGTTCGTATTAATATGGGTGCATACGGCGGCACGGCAGAGGCGAGTAAATCGCCTGCTTATTGGAGAAGTATCGCCGACATAACAAACGACTGGATAGTAGATTCCAACGACCTCAAAGTCTTTTGTGGCTACTGGCTCCAGGCCGGCGAGTGCATTCCCGCCGACCTTAACAGAAGCCGCTCTGTCGATTCCAACGACTTTGCCATCTTCAGCGGCCATTGGCGGCAGAAAGGCCCCGGCCCGGGCATTACTTACCAAGTAGGCCAGTGTACTCCAATAGAGTCCGTTTCATCTGCGGCAGGCGTGTCTGAGCCAACTCGGTTCAATGTAACGGTCGAAGGCAGCAATATCCAATTCGAAGACCTGATTACCGCAAATTGCTGCGCGGATGAGATTGAACTGCTAATGACCGTAGAGGCCGGACTCATAACAATATACGAAATCGAGCATACTACAATGCCCTGCACCTGCATTTGCGATTACCCGACAACGGCAACCCTTGGCCCGTTCGAGCCGGAAACCTATATCCTCGAAGTCTATCAGGACGGTAGCTTTATCGGAGCCACAACCGTTACTATTGGCCCGGGCCGGTAACAACAAGCCGAGAGCAATTTGCTGATACATTCCCATTTTCAGGAAAAAACCGCACATACGAAGAATTCTCTATAAAACCGAACCCGAACCGGCCCCAGGCATGACTTTATACTAATCGCTAAAAAACTCTCTGCGCCCAAAACATGCCAAAGACTGCCGGCAGACGGCACTCCCTTCAAACTTGTAAATTCAGATACAAAAAACCTATAAAAATCGAAAAAAATAGCCACAATAAAAGACGATAATCTTCTGGACAAAGTCGCTTTTAATTTGGTAGAATGGTGACACGTTACTTGTGCTGTTCAGAATGATTCGGAGGAGTGTAAATGAACAGGAAGGGAGACCAAAGAAACTTCTTGCTCATTTTGGCTTTATTAATTGGCAGAAAAGCCATGAAAAAGGTGATTCTGTTGAATCTATTGATAGTAATAGCAACGGCACTCTTTCTCCCGCATGTACCCATAAGGGGAACTTTAGAAGTTACAGGTCACATCACAAAGACCGATAACCGCCCGCTGAACACCCGGAAAGCGGAAATAGATAAAGCCTTGCTGGAAGAATTTTGCTCTAACAACCACCTAAAATTTAGACCTGACATAAGGATTCAGTCAACCACCCCGAATTCCTCAGCTAAACTTTCCTCAGGAAGGCAATCAGTAAGCGCCTCGCCGGAATATTTCACATTCTTTCAGCCAGACGGCACCGCGTTCAAAGCACGCAAGTTCGGTGACGAATTCTACCATCGGATGGAAACAGACGATGGGTGGACAATCGCATGGAACAAATCCCGCAAAAGATATGAATACGTAGATGCAGGTGATGATGGAGCTTTTTACTTCACTGCCCTTAAGGTGGGCGTTGACGATCCGTCAGAAGCGGGGATTCCAAAACATCTCCGCCAGGCACCGGAGATTGAAAAAGAGCTTTGGACACAAGCAAAACAGACCAGCATCGAAAGCGCGCCTCTGGATCAGGGTATTCTTATCCACACCAAAGGAACGGTAAAGAATCTGGTAATTCTGGCTAATTTTTCGGATACCACAACAACTTACACACAGGCCGATTTTGATGGACTCTTTAACACAACTGGCTACAGCCAGCACGGCGCAAACGGTTCGGTAAGAGACTATTTTTTTGAGGCATCATATGGCAATCTCGTCATTGAAACTACTGTCTCCCAGTGGGTAACACTGCCTCATACTATGGCTTACTACGGAGCAAACGGGGGTGGTGTGGATGGAAATGACGTTCGAGACAAGGAAATGATTGAGGACGCAATTGCCGCACTTGAAGATGACGGCTTTGACTTCGCACCATTCGACGTGGACGGAGACGAGTGGATAGATTCATTCTCCGTCATACACCAGGGCCGGGGCGAAGAAGCTGGCGGCAGCCCGGATACCATCTGGTCGCACGCCGGGGCAATTAATCCCGTAAAAGTGGATGGAATCTGGATTGGTCGATATCATACGGAACCGGAAATCCATGGCAGTGAACTCACTACGATAGGCGTTATCTGTCATGAGTTCGGTCACATCCTGGGACTGCCGGACCTTTACGACACCGACCAATCCTCATCAGGTATCGGCAAGTGGGCAATAATGTCCACCGGATGTTGGAACAATAGCGGCAGAAGACCGGCGCATTTTTGCTCATGGTCCAAAATTAAACTCGGCTGGATATCTCCCACAGTCTTATACAGCTCTCGAGACACAATTAATATCAACAAACTATCCGCCAATCCTCAGGCATATAAGATAAACAGCGGTATGGCAAGCAATGAATATTTACTCTTGGAAAATCGCCAGAGGACCGGAAACACCTTTGACGACAGCCTGCCCTATGCCGGCCTGTTAGCTTATCATATAGATGATAACAGGGCCAACAACAATGACGAAACACATTACATGGTGGGACTGCTCCAGGCAGATGGCCGTTGGGACCTTGAGAATAATACAAACCGTGGTGATTCAGGAGATCCCTTCCCGGGCTCAACCAACAACCGTCAACTGGGGCCGAACACAATTCCAAATACAAACAGCTACTATAATGGCCGGACCGATATAGGAATCGGAAATATAAGTTTGCCGGCGGATACGATGAGTTTCAGTCTCAGCCTCAGTAACGGTTACGTCATCTACGTCGATGCCAATGCCACAGAAGGTGAAAAAAACGGCGCCAGTTGGAAAGACGCCTTTCTGTACCTGCAGGATGCTTTGGAATTTGCAAGCGCTTTAAATGACGATATATGCGAGATTCGAGTAGCCGGCGGTATATACACACCGGATAAAAACTCGGCACAACACTATGGAAGTAGTGACCGCCAGGCCACGTTCCGGCTCATAAACGCTATTGTTATTAAAGGCGGATATGCAGGTCTGGCCGCTCCAAATCCTGCAGAAAGAGATCCAAACAAATATCAGACAATTCTAAGTGGCGACTTGGCCGGTAACGATATAGCCGTAAGCGATGTCACGGAACTGTTAGACGAGCCAACACGCGCCGAGAACAGCATCCATGTCATAACCGGCAGCAATACCAATGAAACCGCAGTACTGGAAGGATTAACTATCACCGGAGGCAGGGCAGATGATTCATACCCACACAACTCAGGATCTGCAATGTACAATAACTCCGGCAGCCCAAAACTGATTAACTGCACGTTCATACACAACTCAGCCCCTCAGGGAAACTGCATGTTCAACTTATCCGACAGCAATCCCACGCTAATCAATTGCACATTCACAAGAAACTATGGCGGAGGAATATGCAACTCCGACCGTAGCAGTCCGACGCTGGCCGACTGTCGCTTCATCGAAGAATATAATGGAGGATTGCGCAACTATGACAACAGCAATCCAACACTAACAGACTGCAAATTAACTGACAACTCAGCGGATACTTTTGGCGGTGGAATGTATAACCTGGACAGCAATCCAAAGCTTATAAACTGCAAATTCATTAACAATGGGGCCAACGGCGGCGGCGCCATTTTCAACTCCGGCAACAGCAACGTCAAACTCAATAACTGCATTTTCGTCGGAAACGCAGCCCTTAACTCCGGCGGCGCGATTTGGAACATCATGCAAGCCAACGCTACGTTGACCAATTGCGTTTTCAATAGAAACTCTGCCGGCTCAAATGGCGGAGGCTTATACAATGCTTCACCCGGCGTTGTGACTCTCTCAAATTGTATTCTATGGGATAATATAAACGGCCAGATTGAAGGTACTGCTTACGTCTCGTACAGCGCTGTGCAGGGTGGCTGGACGGGGCTGGGAAATATTAACGCTGACCCTTTCTTTGCTGATGCAAACAATGGTGACTACCATTTGAAATCGCAGGTCGGAAGATGGGATGCCGGCAGTCAAAGCTGGGTCAGGGATAATGTAACAAGCCCGTGCATCGATGCGGGAAATCCCGGCTGCCCGATAGGCAATGAGCCTGCCCCAGCAGGAAGTCGAAAAAATATGGGGGCATATGGAGGAACGGCACAGGCCAGTAAGTCACCGGAAAACTGGCGAAGTCTCGCTGACCTGACAAATGACTGGATAGTCGACTCTAATGACCTCAAAGCTTTCGTAGGCTTCTGGCTCAGAAAGGGTCAGTGTATTCCCGGCGACCTTAACCGCGACCGGTCGGTCGATTTCAAAGACTCCACAATCTTTAGCACCGAGTGGATGGAGAAAAGACCTGGACCCACAATATATTATCATATAGCCCCCTGTATCCCTCCCTCATCTACCACACAGCCCAGGTTCTCCGTTACTGTCGACACACCCTACATCCTTTTTTATGACCTAATGCAAGCCAACTGCTGCCCCGATGAAATAGAATTACAAATGACCGTGGATAATCACGTAATCACTATATACGAAACCGAACACACCTCAACGCCATGCCCCTGTATATGCGATTACCCAATCACAGCTACACTTGGCCCCTTCCAGCCGGGAACCTATACTTTCTATGTATATCAGGATGGAAACTTCATAGGAATGACTTCCGCCTATATAAGCACCGCAGAATAAAAACAACCTCCGCATCATTCTAAACGCAGCGAAGAATCTCGAAAAAATTATCATTAATCAATAATCCTTAATCATATAAAAAACGCCGGCCGTCCCGGCCTCGTTTACAATAATCACTTATCACTCATCCTTAATCATTTATAGGGCCTCCGGTAGAAATGCTGTATTAACCACCATTGCACACCCCCGGTCATCTCTGAAAGCGTGCTGTTTGTCAAGTATTTGTTTTTTGCAATATCCTACATCTTTTTCACTCCCGGCTTATTTGAACAACCCAAATTTGGTCTCGCCAAAAATATATCGCGCTCGGTTTTGTCGCAGTCATCTCTTCGCCGTCAAAGCGGCATGAATATCTTCCGGGGGCGAAGTCGAGGGATCTGGCCCCGGACTGAATAATCCCCCAGCATTTAACGCATACACGCCCCGGCTTTCTAAATTCTCAATTCTCCCTCCGCATTTCTACCTTCGGTTCGCATTTTCTCTATTCACTCCGGCCTACCGGCCTACGTGTACTTGTAAGATGCGAATCGCGGCCTACGGTAGAAATGCGGCACTTTTTTCACTTTTCCCTTTTCACTTCTCACTTTTTTTGATAATCTGCCCCCTGAATGCTTGATCTACAACTGCGGATTATCTGAAAAAACGCCGTATAAATCTGTCAACTGGCGACTGGTAACTGTTTTTTTACTATCAACATTAATCGCCTTAGAAGCGTCTATAAAGTGATAAGAAAAAAAAGTAGGGTGCGATACTTCGCACCTCTATGGCTTATTGTTAAGAATATAGGAAGAAACATGGTTATGAGGAAAGGTAAATCAATTATGGGTAATTCAATTTTACCGATACTCCCTGCGATACATGCAACAATATTAAGCATCATTTTTGCTGTGTTGATTGTGTTCTTCTTCTATTCATATCAGACTGTAAGCAATCTTAAAGATCAATTGAATGATTTGAGAACAGAAGTAGCTCAATCAATGAGAGGGCAGATTTGCTCACCACTAAAATTTGAATTAGAAGAATACTTCAAGGATGATACATTAAATCATTTAAATATTATGAAGAAATTAGGGGAAATCTCTTCTGTTATGGGTAGCATAGAAATCACAAAAACGGCCCCTCCTCATCCTCGTATGGACGAAGACTATATAGAAAAATCTATAATTGAATCTTCAGAACAATTGCTAGGTTTAATAACTGTCTTTACTTACATATACCCCTATTGTGAACGACCTAAAAATGAAAAGGGTGTCCCCACAGGGATATCTAACATCATGAGAAAAGAATACACACCAGAATGGAAAAACGACCTCGTACGTTTAAATTCATATCTATCTTGGTTTTGGCGAACAAGGGGTGAAGGAATTACTAAACTTATATCAGAGTATGACAAAATCTTTGCCAAAAAGCATACAACGCAAACATTTAGATTAAATTTCTCAAGATCTGTAGAAGATTTCTTCTCTCAAGTTCAATTTATTGAAACCAAGATTATCCCAGAACTAAGTGAGAAATCATATAAATTGAATTTTTATGAAAAGAGGTTCAGAATAAAAACTCATCTTGTCTCTGCTTTCATTCTAGCAATAACAATGCTAATAGTGGGTGTATTTTTGCCATTGTTTATCCATTTATATATCCAACATCCTCAGATCAAACAAATCGAACTTGTCTTTTTAATAATAACTGTTCTTCCTTATTTGTGCATCCTTTTGTATTATCTAAAGAAGACTCTTGAGCTGAAGTTAATATAATATTCAGTCTGGTTATGTGCAACCTTGTTTGAACACGCGGAATCATTCAAAGAAAGATATTGAGCAAAAAAACAAGAAGCAACGGGAACATGTTATACAGGCTGTATAATCATTGTTAAGGGCATAATGGCGAAGAAAAATATACGCAAAGAAAGGATTGTAAGTTTTATCTAGCCAGAGAGAAATATCAATTATTATGACTTATTGAAATGAGAAATCCTGAATCAGACATATATGACAACCAAGCATCATACTACATAAATAAACTCTATGATTTTATAGGGCCTCTTGCTGTTGAAAAGGAAATCAAAAAGCATAAACGAGTTCTTGATTTATCTGGTCCCATAGTAAGCGAAACCATATTAAGAAAAAGACATCCTTGGTGGGAAGCTTTTAGCACAGTTCTTGATATGAGAAAAAGGGGAATGTCAATTAAAAGACATTTGACTCCTGAAATCAAAATGTTAGCTGGAGATGCTCTAAAAATCATAAAACTTAAAAAGTTTATGCCGGATTCTGTGCAAAGAAAATATAAAAGAGATTTAATTACCAAGGAAAGAGCTTTTGATTACTTGTTCGAGATACAAATTGCATGGCATTATTACCTTAAAAACCATGAACTACAATGGTATGAAGATGATGGAGAAAAACATCCTGAGTTTTTAGTTAAAACTCCTAATTTTGATTTTAATGTTGAATGCAAAAGAATCAGCGTTGACATTGCAAGAAAAATAAAACGTAAAGATTTTAGTCGGTTTGCAGAGGCATTATTTTCTGAGATTGAAAAAAAAACTTATTCGGGCAACATAGATATAATTCTTAATGATAGACTAGAAAGTAATCAAATCGATCGTCTAGTTGTGGATACCTTAAAATTTGTGGATTCCGGAAAAACTAATGAAATATCTAAAACGCAACTGGGGGATTTTGATTTAAACTTGTACAGGAAAAACGGAGAAGGAATCAATCTTGTAGAATTGGAGAAACGGCTACAGGATGTGAGAAATTCTAGCGGAACACATGCAGCTTTTTTTGCACCGAAAAAGAGCGGGGATAATATCATAGATCCCATTTTTGTAAGTCTCAAGTCCAGGAAACCCGATAAGGTTTTGGATGGTATTTACGACAAAATTTACGAGGCGGCATTGAATCAATTAATTGATTCAATGCCAGGTATAATCGTTGCTTTTCTTGAAGACGTATATGATTTACGAGAGCTTGGAAGTGGCACAGGGCTTCAGATTATGACAAATGAGTTGCTAAGTAAAAAGAAATTTTCTCATATTGCTGGTATAAGTTATTGTTCTGAAACTCAAATTCATAGTCACAGTATGAGCGAAATATATAATAGTCAAAATCTATTCTTCAGAAATCCACATTGTAAATTTGAGAACGCTAAGACCTATCAGTTCATAGATCAACAATGATATCTATGAGACAAATATTCTACTCATAAACCACCCGGTAATTGCCGTGTATGGTGTGCAAAAATTGTTTTTGCGCAAGTAGAGTCCTTACTATTTACATTCTTATAAAGCATTTTTTTGACAATTTTTTTGCTTGCCCCGTGAGATAGTGAAACGCCTGCCCCGTGGGTTAGCAAAGCGTCATCCCACTGGGGTTATCTCATTGGGGTCATCTTCTGTGCATTTTCTGCCTAAAAAAACACCGTTTTCGCTCGTTTATCTAATATCGAGTATCCAATATCGAGCATCGAGAACCATGTTAAAATAGGTAAGAATTTCGCCAAATTTCAATCAAAAGCGCACATACCTAACGGCCAAAACGGGAAAAAATAAAAAAATTATTACTCACTTTCCATAAACAACTTACAGCAATCAGGCGGCGAGAAAACAGCCCGATATTCGTATCAAATGCGCAAATTTGTGCATTTATAGAGGGACATGTTTTTTCGCCCTCCGGCCGAAATACCGGCCAAAAACATATACGTTTGGTTTGTGCCGTAAGGCATCCTGTGGAGAACATTTGGTTTTTTAAAACTTGAAATTCGGATTTCAGTAAGCCATATAACTCATTTATCAACAATAACTTAGAAAGGGGATATCGCAATGTCTACAGAAGCTCAAAAACGAGCCAACCGCCGTAACGCAAAAAAATCAACCGGCCCGCGAACACGCGAAGGCAAGGCCACAGCCTCAAAAAACTCCATAAAACACGGCCTTTTGGCACATCAGACCATAATCAGTTCAGAAAACCATGCCGATTTCTGTAAAGAACGTGAACGCATACTAAGCGATCTGGTCCCCGAAAGCCCTATGGAATCTATGTTGGCAGAACGCGTTGTCATTCTTTCATGGCGGCTAAAAAGGATCGACCACATCCAGAACCAGACAATTGATGCCCTGAACAAACGTAATACATCAGGAACACTAAACAAACTCACAAAATCGCTGTTATTCAAAGGTCAACAACTGCCGCAGGCCGATTCCTCCGATCCCGCTCAGGATTTGGCCCTTGGTATCATGGCAATAAAGGATTTCTCAAATGCAAGGGTGCTCGACCGACTCTTGATGTATGAACGCAGAATTGAGAACAGCCTGTACAAAACATACCTCGAATTTCAAAGACTGCAACTTATGAGAAAGCTTCAAAATCCGGATGGCCCCGACCAGCAAACACAATATCAATCGCTACTCGGTGGCAAGGTATGACCTGTCTTTTCACATTTTCCACTTTAATCTTTAAATTTCTTGTGCTCCTGTGCTCTTATGCACTTTTCCCTTGCATCTTGCGCTTTGGATCTGTGGACTGCCTTCTGTCGTCTGTCATCTGTCGTCTGTCTTCTGTCAACCGGCAGCGTAATCCGCGATTAATAAACGACTTACGAAGTACGAAAGAGTTCGTACGAAAAAATAACCTTTTTATGCAAAACGAACCCAAATTCAGAAAAAGTCAAGTCAACGTAAGTGA
>JABAHP010010499.1_pt1 | contig 17143 bp, 17 predicted proteins | sample 7062081 | NCBI WGS metagenome assembly JABAHP01 (sample SAMN14534357, study PRJNA622989) | marine sediment metagenome | biome: marine biome [ENVO:00000428]; feature: marine pelagic biome [ENVO:01000023]; material: deep marine sediment [ENVO:00002113] | place: India: Gulf of Kutch | collected...
AAATAACCTTTACTGAATTTATCGCCATATCGCTTTTATTCCGGACTGCTACTTTAAAATGTAGTTGTCCACCAAGAAAATCATATTCTCGAACAACCTCTACCTGTCCTTCATCAGTTTCTTTTGGAGTTGCTTTTGGTTTTACAGAAGTTTTTCCCTCAATTGGCACGCTATAAGCAACAAAAGTTCTTTTGGACATGTCGATATATCCATCAATATCTCCTTTCGCAATAATTTGTGCTAGATTTTCTTCTATACTTGTTTCAGTCACACCTAATCTGTTGGAAAGCTCTCTTAAGGGCATTGTTCTATAAGCTCTAGCAAGTTCTTTTATCTTTTTTTCCATGTATTTATAAGTCATAAATTCTCTTCGTTGAGTAAAGATTCCTTTAATTTTTCCAGTTTTAATTAACTCATGAAGGCTTTTCCTTGCTAATTCTACTGCTATTTTTAACTTTATTGCAAGCTTTGAAAGCTCAAATAAACCCAACTCTTTAGAATAAGCTTTTATTTCTTCATAAATTTGATTAGCAGTAATGATTTCATTACCACGATCAGCAAAAAATCCATTTACAGCTTTTGTTCTCATTAAATTAACACAAAATGATTTTACAAGTTCTTTTGGGATATTAAAAATAGCCGCGAGATTTTTGAGAGATATTCTTCCTTTTGTTTTAATTTCTTTAATTAAACGGTCTAATATGTATTTCTGAGTATAATATATATCTTTCTCTAAGGAAAATGAACCTTTTATTTGGAATTGGTTAATTAATTTGTATATTACTTTTAAGGCAACATCCGAACTCATATCAAGCATTACCCCAAGATCAGCAACTTTTACAATACCTTCATCTTGAAATTTAGCTAAAATATTTTCTCGCATCTCAGACGATATGAAATAAAACATCTGATTTTTTTGATCGATTATTCCATATATTCGTTCTTCTTCGATATATTTATTAATAAATTTTATCATTTGCTCAGCAGAAATATTAAATGCATTCAAAATTGTTGAAAAGTTTGTAATCGGAGCCATTTTTAATAAGTCAAGAAAACATTTTGGACATACTTCTTTACCCACAATATGACGCAATTTCTTGCTACATAATACTAATTTATTGGTTTTAATAAGATTATATCTTAATGCTTCTCTAGCAAGCTTTTCTTTTGAAGGGAAAAATAATCCAGGTGTTTTTAAATATGAATTCCAGGTTTCTGGACACGATTTATTAGTACATTCTAAATAATATTGTCCTGAAGATAATCTTTCTAATCTTAGAAGATGTTTACATACAGGACACTCACTATCTTCTACAACCGTACATTTATAATTTCTTTCAATTGCTTTCACTTTTGAATAAATTAAATTATGTTTTCTACATTCGTGTATTTCAGTTGTAGCAATATGATTAATACAGAAGCTTGATTTACATTTTTCACATGTGAAATCTATTCTTTCATTTTCACAGAATAAGCATTTCATAATTTGATATCAAATTTTAATTTATGAATCTATAATATAATAAAAAAAATTCGTGCTTAATATTTTTTATATAGCCCAAATTTTATTGTTTTAATAACAATGGAATTATCTATAGATTTTTAAATTTTGTATTAAATTCAATAAGTTAAATCCAAAAATATCTAAATGTTTACTTCTGGAAAGACTCGTATTCCCAGAAATGAAAGTACTAACACAACGCAATTAAAAGCAATTATGATCAGTATCATCATTATTAGAATCCAATTCTTTCGAGGTTCCTTTGATTTAATTATCTGAGAAGTTCCGTGTTTTGCCAATGCTATTGGAAATAATCCTACAAATGTACCAAGGGAAAAATATAATACTAAAAATATACCATCAATAAAACCAAAGGGAGGATTTAATGAATAAGTTAAACATTGAGAATATATAATAAATTCAAAAATACAAGGAGCAAATCCCGCTAAGATACCAAATAGATATGGCGTTTTTTTCTTTTCCCAATTGAATTGAAAAATCTCTTCTTTTCTTTTTGAATGTGGAATATAACCTTTTCTCGTGATAAAGAATAAAATAATGATTCCAGCAAACATAGAAGTTAATGCTCCAAAAAAGTTAATTGTAGTAGCTTCTGGAATAATATGTGGGATAAAAATTTGAGGAATAAAGCTAATTATAACAGTAATAACTGCAATTATTAAATTAGAGGATATTAAACCCAAACCATATAACATTAATATAAAAAGACTTCTTTTTGGTGTTTTTGAGATACCAAAAGACCAAAAAAAGAATATTGCTTTATCTTCGCAAGGAATTAAAGTATGTAAAATTCCTAAAAGAAAGGCAGGAGCAAAAATCAATAATAGTGGAGGTGGATAAAATTGAAACATAATGCTTTTGAATTGAAGTTGTGTCGATTATTTATTGGAATTATCTTAATGTTAATATATTCTCTATGATTATAATTAGAATTTCCTATTTTAAATATTTTTCAAATATTTAATAAATAAGTTCAACTTTTTTAATAATTCGAATCTTCAGTTAAGCAAAATTTAGTTGATCCGTAAAGAACTATTAATAAAAAGATTGTACTAACGAAATTAAATGGAAACCAGTTTTGAGTGAGAAACCAAATTCCCATAAATGCTAAATCAAAAAAATTTAAAAAGAAAAAACTAGGTTTTATATATTTTTTTGTTATAACAGAATTTCGGGGCAAATAAAATATCAGAATTATTAAAAGTGGTGTAAAAACTAATAGATGATGAGTCCAAGAGTCATAATATACAAGGAGCATAATCAAAATGCCAAAAAGATATGCAAAAATCATAGAATTCTCAGTAATTCTTCGAAAAATATAAATTATAAACCCCAATCCGCCGATAATAAATAAAATAATTAAGAATATTAATAATGGATTATGAGGGATACTAAAAAATACAAAAAAGTTTAATATTATCTTGGTTAAACTAAAAGAATGATTTACTAAGATAGGGTCACTCCCAGTGAAATTAGTTTCTAAGAATCCTCCCCAAAGAGCTGGATAAACCAAGAAAAAGAAAACATTTAATGTTAATGGGAATATCACTCCGATTATTCTGATTAAACTTTTTTTTACTTTTAATTCGAAATTTCTGGGTTTAAAGCTTAGCCGAAAAACCAAAAGAAAAGGAATCATAAAAATAGTAATTGGTTTGATAATTATACTCAATCCTAGTATGATGCTAGATATTAAATCCCATTTTAGATCTTCACGAGTTAAAAACAGAAAGAGAGATAATAAAATTAGAAGAGTTACATAGAGGTTAATTTGCCCCAATATATAATTAAAGAGATTTGGTAATCCTAATAGAAACAAACAAATATACATAATGATCCTCTCATCATCCTTTTCATGATCTTTCTGTCTTATTTGAATTATAATTTTATAGAGAATATAGCATATCAAAATATTCAACGATAAATTTAATATCGTGAATAGAACAAAGCCTAATTCGAAACCTAATAAATAAAATGGTACAAAAAAGACTGCTGAAATTGGAAAATATCTAAAAGGCCACATTCCAGTATAATTTGAAGGATTATACAACCCATTAATATCTGTCATAAAAAGTTGCCCTACTCTATAATAAACTCGAAAATCATTTAGATCTCTTAAAAATACTAGTGTTAAGATCAATGATAAAATAAAAAAGAATCCATGAATAAAAACAGTAAAACGAAATATTTTTTGTTCCCAGAGGAGTTTCCACCGATTTTTGATCTTAATAAATGGTTGTTTAACATCCATATTTGAATCTCCTATTTTTTTATTAATGAATCTAATTATTTTCTTCTTTTTTTGAATATATATATAATTATACTTACAGAGAAGATAGATAATAATCCTATTAGCGTAGGCATTACATAAATTGGAATGGAATCAAGAGATATATCCACAATAACTACATTACCAGCAGTATAAAGTTTATAAGAGTATAATATACCTTGATCATTATAGATGGCAATAATTTTAATCCTCTTCTGAGGAATCCCTAGTGATATAGCATCTTCTTCAATTTCAACATTTAAAGTTGGTAAAACTCTGTTATCCACATCATACCATTCATTTAATTCTAACGATCCTATATAATCTCCAATTGGAATGGGAAACCAAAAAGGAACTAATGATTTATATGTGGTAAAATTCGAATCTTTAGAATCGAAGAAGTGTATTATTTCAGAATCGTTATCTTTTGTTCCCCATATACTCTCGGTTGTCCAATACCAAACACTGAAATTTATTTTAGATATTGATTGATTTACTACGACGTTATTAATTTGCCATTTCATTCGCTTACTTACACTTAAATTATAAAACACTCCGGAATCATTCCAATTACTCCCAAAAATTAAATCCATCTCCATTTGATTACATACATTGCATTTCCATATTATTTCTTGTTCTTCTTGAACACCTACCCTATAATTAATGGCATTCACAATTGGTACTGTGTTGCACGCAATTATGATAAAAATAATAAAATTAATTATAGATCTTTTTTTCTTCAATATCTTAAACCCCCTTTCTATTATTTTTATGTCTAATGAGACAATACTTTGTTATCCCATAGAACGCTATGAATAAAAAGAAGGTCGCTCCAAAATTATATGGAAACAAGGGATAGATTAAATACCATATGCCTACAAACGCGAGATCGAAGAAATTAAAGAAAAATAAACTCAATTTAATAGGTTCTATTATATTGGAACGACGTGGCAAATTAAACATTATTATTATTAAAATTGGTGTTAAGTTAAGTAAATGATGATCCCATGAATCAAAATAAGCAAGTAACATGATAATAATACCAAAGGCATAACCATATATTATAGAATGTTTCTCAAATCTCCTGATTATGAAAATTATAAACCCTAATCCTCCAATAATAGCAATAATTCCCAAAAAAAGAATAAGTTGATTAAAAGGGATATTGTAAAAATAACAGAAATTTGTTATCAATTTAGTTAGACTGAAAGAGAAGTTTAACGCAACTGGATTACTTCCTGTAAAATTAGTCTCTAAAAATCCCTCGAATAAGGTTGGATATAAGAAAAATGGAATAAAATTTAATAAAACTGGCAATAAGACTCCTATTAAACGTACCAAACTTCTTAAAAATTCAACTTTTAACTTTTTTTTTCCTAAATTGAAATTGATAATAATCAGAAAAGGTATCAAAAGAAAAGCTGTAGGTTTAATGATAATACTAATGCCTAAAATTAGACTTGCAACAAATTGCCATTTAAGATCTTTATACTTAAGAAAAATATAAAGAGATAATATCATAAAAAAGGTAATATATAAATTAATTTGGCCATATATATAGTTTAGTACATGTGGTAATCCCATTAAGTAAATACATAAATATAAAACAACTCTCTTATCATCTTTTTCATGATCTTCATTCTTAATTAAGAATATTATTTTGTAGAGATAATTACATATCAATAAATTAAGAATCATATTGAAAATATTGAAAACGATAAAAGCTGAATCAAAATTCAAGAGAGAAAAAGGAATAAAAAACAATGCTGATAACGGAAAATATCGAAAATCCCATAAATAATATGATTGATTGTAAAGATTTTCAATATCGTTTAAAAACACATTGCCCACATTATAAAATATTATGAAATCATTTTGATCTCGATATAATGAAAAAAATAAGATGATTGAGAGTATTAAGTAGAAACCATGAATGATTAAGGCATATCGAACTATTTTATGGGTGAATAGTTCCTTAATCCTCTTCTTATATTTAAAATCGAATTTCATTTAATATTTAACAAATTTTTATTTTAGTTTTAAATTCTTAAATTAAATCATTTAAAATAAATTTTTTAATAAAAAATATCAAACATAATAATGACTATTAAAACAAATAATTTTGAAAAGACCACATTTGGAGTAATAGTAGGAAACCGCGACGTTTTTCCAGACAATCTTGCTCAGGAAGGAAGACTTGAAATTATTGAAGTATTAAATAAATTGGGGTACAACTTTATTATTTTAAATGAGGAAGACACGAAATTTGGGGTAGTAGAAACTTATCAAGATGCTAAAATATGTGCTGATTTATTTAAAAAAAATAAAGATAAAATATTTGGAATTTTGATCATTTTACCTAACTTTGGAGATGAGAAAGGGATCGCTAATACAATAAAACTTTCAAATCTTAATGTACCGATATTAGTTCAGGCTTCAGCAGATGAGATCGATAAGATGGATAGAAGAAATCGAAGAGATGCATTTTGTGGTAAAATTTCTGTTACTAGTGTGTTATATCAATATGGAATTCCTTTTACATTAACTAAAAATCATACTTGTTCAATAAAATCTGATGTTTTTAAGGAGGATCTACAAAAATTTGAAAAAGTGTGCCGAATTGTTAGAAAACTTAGAAGTGCTAGATTAGGACAAATAGGAACAAGGCCTAATGCCTTTGAAACTGTCAGATACAGTGAAAAAATATTAGAATTTAACGGTATAAGTATTGAACCAATAGATCTATCTGAGATTTTTGGATTTATTGAACAATTAAAGAATGATGATCCACATGTAATTGATAAAATTGAATTCATAAAGAATTATACATCTACTAAAGTAATTCCTGAAGATAATTTAATCAAATTAGCAAAATTAGCAGTAGTTATTGAACGATGGGTAAAAGAAAATGAATTGGATGGTTTTGCTTTTCAATGTTGGCCTAGTATTCAGGATAATTTCGGAATCGTACCTTGTGCTGTAATGAGCATGTTTAGTGAAGGGCTTGTTCCTGCTGCATGTGAAGTTGATATCTCTGGTTTAATCGGAATGTTAATATTACAAATCGCTTCTGGGACTCCTTCAGCTATACTAGACTGGAATAATAATTATGGAGATGATCCCAACAAAATGGTTTTATTTCATTGCAGCAATCTTCCTAAATCCTTCTTCCAAGATACAAAAATGACTGTACATCCAATAATATCAGATCTAAAAGGGGAAGATGTAAGTTTCGGTGCTATTCAAGGGCGTATTAAAACTAAACCGTGTACGCTTTTACGAGTTGAGACTGATGATTTATATGGAGAAATTAAGGCTATAGTTGTTAAGGGTAATTACACTGATGATCCTTTAGATACATTTGGGGGGTATGGAGTAATTGAAATCCTTAATTTACAAGAGATTTTACAAATAGTGTGTGAAGAAGGATTTGCTCATCATATTGCTGCTACTCTTAATGAAGTAGTTGATATTGTTAATGAAGCACTTACTAAATATTTAGGATGGAACGTTTACACTTAATTATAGAATAAATTCAGGTTCTAAAACTCTTTTAATCTATTTTTACTCAATTATAGCTAACAATGAATACAAGAATAAAAATTTACTTTTTACTTTTAATTGAGAGTTTTTTATGAAAAAATCCCGATTCGATTACTCTCTTTTTCTCAGTGTCAAGATTTGCAAGGATTTCAAATGGATAAATATTTTTTGAAGTATTTTGGTAATTTAAAATCCTATTTCTGGTTAAATAGATTGAATACTTTGAAATATCACATCCAATCCATTTTCGTTTTAATTTTTCAGCTACTAATAAAGTTGTTCCTGAACCACAGAAAAAGTCAGCAATTATATCTCCTTCATTAGATCCTAGTCTAATAATCCTTTCAAGTAATTTATGATGCTTTTGTGTAGGAAACCCTGTCCATTCTTTTGAAGCAGGTTGCATACATGGTATTTTCCAAACATCATCCATTTTCTTATCAGTAACAATTCTATATTTCACACGACCATCTTCATCTTTAACATTTTTTAAAACTCCATTTTTCATTTCTCTCATTAATTGTTTTTTTGGAGTTTTACGAGGTAATCTTAATTCATTAAATGTATAATCACTTGATTTGGAATATACTAAGATTGTATCATGAGCTCTTGGGAGATTTTTTTTTCCTGCAGAGTATTTGTTATAATAATACCAAATAATATTATTCACAAACCTCTTTTTGCCAAATATTTCATCTAAAATAACTTGTATGTAATGATTTGCATGCCAATCAGCATGGATAAAAATCAAACCCGTTTTAGATAACAATTCTTTAAATATTTTTATCCTTTCATAAAGCATTTGTAGATATGAGTCTAAATCTCTGTTCCAATGATCATTATAGGCAATAGAATCATAAATTTTATCTTTTTCCTCAAATTTTTATTTTATAATTAACTCCGGAAAAGAAAGGGGGATCAATATAAATTAAATTAATCCTATCTTTAAAATTTTTTAATAAATAATACAAAACATAAATATTATCTCCCCAAAATATCTTATTCGCCCAATTATCTGAGGTTTGAAACTTCTCTAGTATATTATTTACAATAATTGGATATTTTTCAAATTGTTTAAAATTATTAAAGTTATAACTACTAAGATCTTCTGGTCTACAACTTTTTTTGTTGTCCCAAATTAATTTAACCATTTGATTAATAAAAAGAATTTAATTTATTAGATTTCTTTTTGTTCTAATAGAGCGTCAAACTCTCTATCACTAAGAAACCCCTTAGTTATCATAACATTTTTAATATTCTCAATGAGTTGTGGTGCTCCTTTTGCTTCAGCTATTGTTTCTTCTAATGATAAGATTTTTTGGTTAAGTGCATTAATTTCTGTATTCTTAGCTTCAACTTCTTCTTTTAAACTTTCAGTTTCTACGTATTTATCTGATCTGGATTTTTGTAATTCGTCTTTAAGACCTTCAATTTCATTCTCTTTTTGTTGATTGCTTTCTTTAAGTACGTCAATTTCTTTTTTTAGGTTAGATGTTGCTTCATTTTTGTCTTTTTCTGCATTTTCTATTTTTGTTGATGATTCTTTTATTTTTTTTTCCAATTCTGTAACCATAGATTTAGATTCTGATAATTTAGTTTCTAAATCAATCTTTGCTGTTCTTAGTTTATTTATTTCAGCATCAGCATAAAGTTTCTCCTCTTTTATTCTATCAAAGTTTTTCATCTTTTCATTAAGATTTTCAACTTTAGATTTATTTTCAGACAAGCCTTCTTTTGTAATTTCTAATTGTTCTGAAGTTTTGTCTAACTCCCTTTTAGTTTGAGTCAGTTGTTTTTCCAAGCTATTGATTTTTGACCGGAGATCTAATAGAATTTTGCCTTCAACCGCTAGCTTTTTTTCAGGTTTTTCTTCGGCTTTAGCCCAATCGATTGACATTTTCCTTTCACTTTTTCGATAATTTAAAAAATTTTATTTTTTGTCTATTTTAATATTATTTTGCTTTATATTTATTTTCTTAAAGTTGATTATATATAAACTTTATATAAAGTATTTGGTAATAAATAAAACCATGAAATAAGTTAAAATGACTTTTTATTCTTCAGTTTCATTAAGTAGCGATTCCAGCTCTTTATCAGATAGAAACCCTTTTAATTCCATCACTTTCTTAATTTTCTCAATGATCTCAGTTGATACTACAGCTATAGACACTTGTGCTTCAAGGTCTTTATATTTTTTAATTTGATCCCCAGTAAATTGTTTTTCTTCATTTAATTTCTTTTTTAAATCTTCTATTTCATTATCTTTATTATTTATTTCAGATCTAAGATTTTGAATCTCTTGTTCTTTATTTAAGATTTCTTTTACTTTTTGTAGTCGTTCTTCTTCTAAACTTTGAATTTCTTTGTCTTTAGAGAGGATTTTTTCGTCAACTTCAGTCGATTTTGTGTTAACCTTATTTATTTGGTTTTCGAGGGCAGTAATTTTAGCTACTGCTTCAGTCAATTTTTCTTCTAAATTGGATTTATCCGAAGTTAATTTTGCGATTTCAATTTCAGCATGTAATTTCTCTTCTTTGATTTGATTGTGAGACTTTCTGACAATAGACTTTCTTTCTGTGAGTTCTGTTAGACTTCTTTCACGACCAGCTAGTTTATCCTTAGTTGTATCTAAGTCATTTAATGCTTTAGCTAAATTCTGATGTTTTTTCTCTAGTTCAAGTTCCAATTCTTTTATTTTAGTCCTAAATTCCAACAATATCTTTCCTTCGATAGACATTTTTTTTTCTGGTTTTTCCTCTGCTTTAGCCCAATCAATATTAAAATCATTATTTCTCATATCAATTCACTGATTTTTGAAGGAATATAAAATTATAATAATTTTTTATAAAAATTAATTATTTCAGTATAAAAAAATATAGAATTAATAAAATAATAAAACCTTAAAATTTTAATTAAATGGCAAAATTAGCAATCGGAACAGCTGGTTTTTTTTATAATGATTGGATTGGCCCCTTTTATCCAAAAAAGTTACAAAAAGCCAAATATATAGAATTCTTTTCAAAAATCTTTAATCTAGTTGAGATTAATGCANNCCTTCTGAAGAAATGGTAATTAATTGGTATAATCGTGTTCCAGAGAATTTTTGCTTTATAATTAAAGTCTGGCAACAAATTTCCCATAAACTAGATGATTCAGAATCGAATTCATCTATAAATGAATTCTTTTCAAGATTATCTAAACTAGGTTCTAAGATAGAGGGTTTTTTAGTTCAATTTCCTCCTTGGTTTAAATATTCAGGGGATCATTTACTAAAGTTGGAGTTACTTCTTAAAAAATTACCTTCAAAATATAAATACATTATTGAATTACGTGATAACTCTTGGTTTAACTCTGAAATTCTTTCCAAATTTATTGATGGTGAAAATATAATACTGGGGACAACATACATGCCAGGAATTATCCCATATTATATGTTAGGCCAAAAAAGGTATTATATTAGGATGATTGGAGATAGAGAACTTAGTATATTTAATCGAATTCAGAGAGATCAAAATGATGCTTTATCAAATTTATATCATAATGTTCAGAAACTGCTGAATAAACCCAATATATATGAAATCTTTATCATTGTCAATAACCACTTCCAAGGATTTGCTCCTGAATCAGTCAATATGCTAAAGAAGAAATTTGGAATTTCATATCATAGCTTTAGTAATCAAACACATTTGACTGATTTCCTTTCCTAAACCAATTCAAAGTAAGTAAATCTTAATTTTGATTAAGTAAATTTTAAATATTTCTTATTTGACTATATTTTTATGGAAATTATTGATAATTTAAAGAAAATATTTAGTAAAGAGAATTATAGATTAGCTGCTCTTGTTATATGGCTTCTTGTTGGTGTAGTTGTTATCCAATTTCATGCATTAGCTGGAATAATCATATTTTTACCCTACCTTACCTTTTTAATGTTTCTTTTTTTACTTTCTTTAGGGACAAGAAAAAATATTATGGAATATCCAGTATGGAAAATAGTCTTATTTCTAGTAATCTCTTTACCACTCTTATTATTACTTGCTATAATTCTCATTGCATTATTTGCTATTTCGATAGTTTCATATTTCTTTTTTACGTCTTGGTTTATCTTATATGCTTGTTATTTAGTAGGGATTGGTATTGAAACAAAACTATTTAAACGTCCAAGATCAAGACCTTATATTAGAACAATGATGTTTCTTGGTGGAGTTATCGGATCTTTATTATTATTGTATTTATTCATAATTGGTCCCACTATATTTGATCTTTCGCTTATTTCCACAGAAGCAGTTCCCTGGTGGCTAAATCTTGCTTATATAGTAGTTGGATGTGTGATAATTGGTCTAACAATTTTTGGTTTAATTCTAATGTTTAAACGTATTTTTAATACATGGTTAGGGATCTTTTTCATTCTCGTCGCAGGGTATACTCTGTTTCTGGTCGTCAAAATATATTTAGGGCTTGATGATTCAACTAATACTGCACAATCAATATGGACAGAAATTGGAATGTTAATTGTAGATTTAGGTATTATTCTTTACACTCTAAGCACACTTATGGGAAAGAATGCCGAACTTCTTGTAAAAAGGTTTAAACGTATGGGAATAGACACAGCAATAATTTGGCTTATTTTTTCGAAGGTATCTTATGAGTTCATCCGTTACTTTCCTTATGAGATACTCCAAAATATTAATATTCCATTTGGTGGATTTTTGAGTAGTTTAAACAATGATGATATAAATTTCTGGAAAAATGTGGCAGTTTTGATATTCTTCATTATTCTTTTATTAGTAATCGGAATATATGAAATTAGAAAATATACTAGAAAGCAGAAAGAGTTGAAAGAAGAAGCCTATCTTGAAGCTGATAAACTAATTTCCCCACAACCAATAGAAGATGAAGGATTTATGTCATTTGATGAACCACAGCCAATTGATGAAGAATCTCGCACGGTAAGTGATGAATTTGAGATATCAGATGAAGATGATGATATAATCCATGAAGAAGAAGACCTTGAAAGCGAAGAACGTATAGACGCAAATTCAGAATAACTAAGTTTGTTCCTTTCTACTCCTTTTTTTTTATTTAGAAGGAAATTTAACCATAAATTAAAAATTCCACATAGATTAATCGTTTAATAATTAGTTTTATTAACAAATAATTCAAAAAGTATCATACTTAATCTAATTAGTGTCTTTTATGAGTGAATTTGAAATAAGTTCAGAAGAAATCTTTCTAAAGAAATTTGAACAATTGTCATTGAAGATTGAACAATTAACAGAAGAAATTTCAAAAATGAAAACAAAATTAGATAAGAACTATAAGGTCAATCGAACATTTGGATTAAAGACCGTTAGAAATTCTGAACCTCTTGAATTCGCTAGAGACGTTATGGGAATTGGAAGTCCTACAAAGAGATATTTGTTGTCATTAAGGGCTATAACTGAAGAGTGGAAAGGAAGAAAGAATGACATCTTGATCACAATAAGACAACAAGAAAAAGAAACACATTTAGATCTAAAGGCTCTTGGGATTAGGATTCCAATTACTGATGTTAAAAACCTTCGTACTCTTGCAAAAGAAGTGTTATCCTTATTATATATATCATGTGAATTACAAGGATTAGCTATTAATGAGATTCTTAGAGAAATTATTACCGAAATTAATGATAATGGACGCAAAATGGTTCAAGAAATCAAACAAAAATTAGTTTTATAATGAGATTTCTTCGTGAAACAAGAATTTCACGAAATTTATTTTCTTCCAATAAAAAGAATAGCTTTAATAGTCCAATGCAGACCGTTCATTTCATTAGATCTCTTTTAAATGAATTATTATCATACTTAGATAGTTAGAATTCAAAATTAAAGATTGTTTAATATACTATAATCATTGTTAATCATTAACTTAAAATGAAATTATCAAAAGAGGTTAAATTGATAAAATGGAGTATAAAGAAATACTTTTTGAGAAGAAGGATAGAATTGCTCGTATAACAATCAATCGCCCTGAACTTTATAATGCTTGTAATCTACGTGCTGTCTACGAATTAATTGATGCTTTTGACCAATGTTGGGATAATAGCATTGGGGTTGTTGTATTTACTGGAATTGGGGAAAAAGCGTTTTGTACTGGTGGCGATCAAAGTACAAGAGAAATGGGAGGTTATACAGGGGATTATATGTTACCCTTAGAGGTCGGTTGGCAACGAGTGACTTTTTTAATTCGAACTCTACCTAAACCTGTGATAGCCAGAGTAAATGGCTACGCGATTGGAGGGGGCCATGTATGGCATGTTAATTGTGATCTAAGCATCGCTGCAGAACATGCTCAGCTCGGTCAAGCTGGACCTCGTGTTGGATCATATGATCCGGGATATGGAACAGGAGACTTAATGCGTGCTGTTGGTGTGAAACGAGCTAAAGAAATTTGGTATCTATGTCGTAGATATACAGCACACCAAGCTTTACAAATGGGACTTGTAAACGCAGTGGTTCCTTATGAGAAATTAGATGAGGAAGTAGATCAATGGTGTCAGGAACTGTTAGAAAAAAGTCCAACAGCTCTTAAAATGCTAAAATATGCATTTCTAGCTGAAACAGATGGCGTGACAGGAATTACTCAATTAGGTGTAGGGGGCTTATCCATGTATTATGGAACAGAGGAAGCAGTTGAGGGAAAGAATGCCTTTATTGAGAAACGCAAACCTGATTTTAATAAGTATAGAGAATAATGTTTGTTTCTTAAAAACCAATCCTTTTTATTTTTTTACTAGAACTAGTTTATCCCGTTCAAGAATTATCCTATCTTTATTTAAAGGACTAATATTGTAAGTGACTTTCATCATATAAACAATAAAATTCCCTAGAAAACTTAATTTTAGCGTACTAAACAGGTCATTAATCATTTGTAAGTCTTCAGGAATAGAAACACCAAAAAAAGGATTTAAGAACAAGTAGAGAGTTGCACCAATTAATATCCCTACTATAAGATTTATTATATTATTGAAAGGGAATATCAATAAAATTAGAAAAAGAATAACTAAATTTGGGATTAATCTATAGATTCTAAATTTATAATTGATTTCAAGTCTTCTTTTCAGTTGAATTAAAATATAGGGTAACAAAAAAAGAGCAGAAATTAACATTACGATCCCAATACCTATTATTCCGAAAAAGAATGTAAAAATGGGAGATGTTATAATAATTATACAAAATGTAATCCCAAATCCCTTAGCTGCCGAAGAAGCATTTCCAGATCCAATTAAAGCATTACCAAATAAAGTAGCATATCCATAGATAAATTGTCCTGTAATTATAAGAATGAATAAAACTCGAGCCATAAGGAATGCCTCATTATTAAAGACACCTTCACCCATAAATAGATTTCCATGAAGAAAACGCAATAAATGGTCTGATAGTGCAATCATTGCAGTCAAAAATCCTAAGGCTAATATGCTTGCGATTCGCGTAGATGCATTAACAGATTCTTCTACTGTTTCATGACACTCTCTTGCACAAGCTTCAGCAATTTCAATATTTAATGGAGACGAATAGTAAAGAATTACAGCTTTTACTGCACCATACGTCATTAAAACAGTTAATAAACTCACCGCAAAGGTCTGATAAGTGGGATCAGTGAAAATAGCTAAATAGAAGGCCGCAGATAAAAATAGGATATCCTCAAAAAACTTTGAATTCTGAATGTTAGTTATCATGGAAAATATGGAATTTTTCAGATATAATAAAATTTGATGATCCTCAATAAGATCTCTAATGTCTGGAGATGCACTTCTCTTCATATTACGCGGTCTTATACTGGCAGATATAATTTCTTTTAGTGAATAAGGTGCTAATTTATAGAAATAATAAATAAGAAGAAATAAAGTTATTATGTTAAAAAAAGGATAAAACGCAAACCAAAATGGATTAAGATTGAATATAATAAAGATCAAACCAGAAATCAAAAGGGAACTGCCTCCAAATATTGAAAGGAATGCTATTATATCATATCTATTTTTAATCTCTAAACCAATTTGAAATACAGACATACTGTATATTAAGATAGTAGAAAAACCAGAAGCAAAGATACAAACCCTCAATAGCGTATTTGTTAAAAAAAATCCAAAGAGGAGAGGCGTAAATATCATTGCTATTCCTAAGAATAAACCTATCAAAAATAATAGCTTTGAGTAAGTAGCGGCTTTTAAACGTCCTAATTCTTCATTAATAACAAAAGCTGCTTTAATCTCAGCTATAAAATACCGTGTAACTCCAATTCCTACCAAACTTACAATACCATTTATAGCTGTTGTTAAACCAAAATAAGTTAAAATTTCTGCCCAACCAGTAGCCAGTATTACAAAAACCCAAATACAAGTAGCGTATATTAAAGAGAAAAACATATAGAGAGATCCGCTTGTAACTGCTCGAGAACTACCTTCTCTTTCAAAAAATTTCCTATCTCTTTCAAAATCAATTTGTAGTTTTTCTTTATCGTTTATATTTTCCATAAATTAGGCGCGTTCTCAACACTAATTATAGATATTGAATTAAATAATTGTAAAAAAGTTTTAGTTAATAAGATAATAATACAAAATCTTAGCATTATTCATCGTATAATAATAGAAATTTATATTATTCTTTATATTTTTAACATAATTAACTAGAAAATTTATGGTAAGCTGAAATGAGTGAAGAAGAAATTATTTGTGAGAATTGTGGTGAAAATACGTCAGGAGATATATATGAGTGTGTAGATTGCTTTAATCCTGTATGCGATGAGTGCGCTAACATTTGTAAAAATTGCGGAGAATATCTATGTGATGGTTGTTACCAAGATCATAGGAAGAAATGTAAGAAATGAAAGGTTCTTATATTTTAGCTGTTTATGTTGTAAGAAATATTCAAATCGAAGTTGGAGCTCTTGGGTTTATAAAATTCAAAAAAGGATTCTATCTTTATATTGGTTCAGCAATGGCGGAATATGGTTCATCAACCTTATTGAATAGAGTGAAACGACATTTTTTAAGTAAAAATGAGAAAAAAATCCATTGGCATATCGATTATCTACTAACAAATGTTCACTCCATAATAAAAAGGACTTATTTAATTCCTTCAAAATATCCTTTAGAATGTATTGTTGCTCGGGAATTATCTGAAATTTGTGATAATTCAATTAAAAATTTTGGCTCCTCAGATTGTAAATGTATAAGTCATTTATTCTATTTCGAAAATTTAGAATGTTTTGATAAGAATAACTTATATAAATAACCAAATCAGAGAAGATAAAATTCCAATNNTATAGGTTAAGTCTAGAAGCCAAAAGAACAATTTACTCCGAATCAGATCCGCAATTTGATGCAATCGATAATTTTTTTCCTCACCTCTTTCTTGGTTCCTTTTCCTTTTCCTTTTTTGAATAGGTCTTATAATAATCCAATCAATAATATCTGGTATATTAACAGATAGTATTGCCAACCAAAATGGAATTAGAAATATCATCGCGACTATTATGGAAGCGAAATATATTAGTACATGCCATATAACCCAGAATTTATCGTTTTTCATTGCTTCTGGTGTGTGATATGTTATTTTGGATAAAGCATCTGAGAGGAAATGTGAAAGAAAAGCAATTACAATTGTGAATATAATATTCAAAGGATACATAAAATAATTAAAGCATAAAATCTGAATTAGAATCGCTGTAAGGTTATGAGTAATTGATTCCAAATATATCCCTTCTTATATTAAACATAATGTTCATATTACAAAACTATAATGAATATAAAAATCCTTAAGTTTAGAAATAAT
>JABAHP010000453.1_pt1 | contig 17131 bp, 11 predicted proteins | sample 7062081 | NCBI WGS metagenome assembly JABAHP01 (sample SAMN14534357, study PRJNA622989) | marine sediment metagenome | biome: marine biome [ENVO:00000428]; feature: marine pelagic biome [ENVO:01000023]; material: deep marine sediment [ENVO:00002113] | place: India: Gulf of Kutch | collected...
AAACTGCACGCCGCCGTTCCAGTTGTTGGAAGTAACCTTCGGATTACCCACGACGAAATTCTCTGCCACATACCATTTACCGTCGCGCTGTGCCTCGCTGTGCATGTCAAGGTGTTGCGGTCTGCAAATGCGGTAGCGAATCGCCCCTTCGTTCGTGGCGGGCCCCGGCTTGTAATAGTTGGCAACAATATTGACCATAGAACTGGCATCGCCGCCATCGACCGTACGGTGTCTCCAGTTGAAAAGAACATTATTGCGAAAATCAAAGTGGTCCCCCCACCCGATGCTGGGATTCCTGCCCGTGTTGCACGCAAAAAGATTGTGATGGAACGAGCAGTTCTTGCCGCCCCATGTGGCCCCGAAGGCGTGATTGTTCAAATCAAGGGCCTCGCTGGATATGCACCATTGAATCGTGATATTCTCGGCAGGCATCTTCTTCGACTTGCCGTCTGGCATCTTCTTCATATAGCGGTAAAGAGAAAGATTTTCATCTAATNNAGAAAGATTTTCATCCAGCCCCCAACTCGCCGAGCAGTGGTCCACAATGATATTGCCAATCGGATAGCCGCCAAGCGCATCGTTGCGGTCCTTTATATTCCCGCGACGGAAACGCAGATAACGCAGCACAACATCATGTGTATTGATTTCGGTTGTTTGCCCGCGTATGCAGATGCCGTCGCCGGGTGCTGTCTGTCCTGCAATAGTAATATAAGGATTTGATATCGTAAGCACCTTTTCAAGCGTGATAATGCCCGAGACGCGAAAGATTACGATACGCGGCCCTTCCGCCTCAATAGCTGCTCGAAGACTTCCCGCACCGCTGTCGGCAAGATTTGTCACTTCGATAATCCTTCCGCCGCGTCCTCCCTTTGTATACGCCCCGGCACCCTCAGCGCCGGGGAACGCGGGGATTTTGGCTTTCTCAAGGGCACCGGCACTTTCCTTAGCGTTGACGGATAAGGCAAAACCGATGATGATAATGAGAAGTATCGGATTAAGACAACCTGAAAAATGCAACAAGCCGCCACGAACCGACTCAGACAGGAATCTCAAATTGCCGCTTCTGTTGTTATCTTTTGTGTTTATGAAAAGTCTTACCATCTTTTACCTCCCACACCATTTAAATACTCATAAGGATAATTCGATGATAGATAATTTTAACTCAAATTCGTTAGAAATCAAGTCTCTGCCTGCACTACTTCCATAGAAAGACAAGGTGACAAAAAAGGACTCAGGAGATGGATTCCCGTTCTATCTCTCACCGGCCGGCTTACTTGCTCTCCTTGGCATTCTCTGGGGGAAAACCGGAGGGCATCCAGACCGGCAACTTGGATATCGAGGCTCTTGCCTCCGATGTTGTCTGTACCGCCCAAGCCTGGAAAAACGGCCCCAGGTTCTTGCCAACCGCCCGAGAGAAACGAACCATCCACTGGTCTCTTTTCTCATCATCGTTTTTTGGACGCTGCTCATCTGAGAGGGTCCTGTATTCTTTGAAGACCTTCGTAAATGGCTCCCAGCCGAATTCCTCCTGCAACTGCATGTACATACACAACGCAAGAAACGGGTCTCTCTTCCATGTTTCAAAATCACAACCATTTGCAAAATATCTTTCGGTATTCCTCTTCCTTGCGCTTTTGGTGATGGAAGGATGTCCCTTGTCAGGAACATCGCACACCTTATCCATTATATACAACGAAAACAGATTGACCGTGACTTCCCCTGTCCCCCTGAAGGTCCAGTCGTAATTCTGATGATTATGTCCTATCTCGTGGAAGAGCCCCCACACGCCTCCATGCCTGTTGTGTATAATCCTTTTCTTGTCGACTATCGTGGTCGTAATATCCAGCATTGTCATAAGCGGATAGCCGGCGTGCATGTAACCGGCACTAATCTGAACATCAGGAACAAATCGTTCCAGACGCCGGCGCTGAGGGTCCCGGCCTAACAATTCCGCATAGCGGTCCATTACTTCATCCCAGAATTTCATCAGTTCATCGGGTTCATCCACCGTGCGCAGCACCTTCGAAGGAAGTGTCAATATCAGTTTCTTTCCTGCCAGTTCACCCCAGGGAGCGGGGTGATTGCGTATCTTCTTGCGCCATTTCTCTACATCCGTTTTACCTAAAACATAATAAGGAGCTCGGACCGCCCCATTTATGGTGACCGTTATTTTTCCAATCTTCAAATCATGCGGCGTCTCGATATAAACAAGTCCCCCGAACGCATTCGTTGCCTTGGTCTCGGTATGCGTGAGGGCAAATCGCCGGCATATCTCCGGCGCCCTTGCCCACGAGCTTTTCCTCCAGAGCCGGTCACTGTGCGCCCCGATTCGAACATACAGTCCCTTATCCGTCAGCTCCTCTGATAAGGTGACCCAGATAACTTTCCCTGGAGCCGCGTAAAGGCCGGTACTGTGCCAATACAGGCTTCTTCTACCGCCTATATGCCAGCCGGCTGTGCTTGTGTTTATCTTTATCTTTCGCGAAACTTTTTTGGCCTCCTCGCCGACCAAGCCCGGAAAAACCTCGGCCGCAGGATGGGCTTGAACCTGCTCGGCTGGTACATCTCTGCCCTTTCTGATCTGCAAAGATAAAATCGTATAATCCGGCTGCATCTTCCTCGAGAGCCGTTTCTGCGCCGTTGGAATTATGCTGTCCTCACGATACTGCTGCAACTTATCAAGCTTATCCAAAAATTCCACCGCCGACATCACCTCTCCGGCTCGGGATATGATATCCACTGCCTCCTCGATTTTGTCCGGCTGGATTTTCTTTTCGTCTTTGACCTTCTCAATCAATTCGTTGAGCTTTTGAGCCGCCGAATCCTGCCCGTTCTGATTATCCTGACCGTATACACTCCATCCGGCCAAAAGATTGACAGATAACAACACAGTAAGTAGAAATCTAAACGCTGCTCTTGTGAACATCTGCTTGTCCCTTCTCCGGAATGATTCTACCGGAAGTTGAAAAATCCCTGATGAAACCGGGATTCTTTAGAATTTATTTCGCGTTTGCTCGGCTTTTGTAGCCTGTTTGAGTATTCTTTTCTCTTTCATCGTCAGGCTCTGTATCCCATCGCGGTGGACCTTCTCCAGAATGCGGTCAACTTCGACCTGAAGATTTCGCTGGGCTGCCCTTTTCTTTTGCCATGAACCTGAACGCAGTTTTAATCTAAACTTATCTCGCCGGGACTGTGACAAAACGTAAACCGCCCCCGCTACCATTCCGCCAAGATGCGCTGCTTGGCCGCCGGCATTCTCAAACCGATCGGGTCGTAATAAAGTTATGATACTGATGGCCGCAAAGATTATTGCTAAAATCCTCATTTTCACAGGAATTACTCCCCAAACATAAACCATCATATTGGGGAACAATATTCCACCTGCGGCAAGCATTCCCAGAATCGATCCGGAAGCGCCGACCAGAGGTGCCGCACCAAGCCAGCCGACAAGGACAAGGAAAGGATACAGCAATCCTCCCATTGCACCACACACAAGATAAAAAGTAAGGAACTTTTTGCTGCCCCAGAGTCGTTCAAGCAACGGCCCGAAAAAGTAAAGAACAAGCATATTGACGAAGATATGCCATGGGCCATCGTGTAAAAATTGATACGTTATCTGCCTCCATAGCTGCAAACTCATCCCTAAAGTGGCAGGAAAAACGGAAAACCAATAATATATGAATGTTCCTAAAGGCTTGATTAAGAATGTAAGTAAAAATACTGCTATGTTAATAATCAGCAGCCACTTGACTACTGGAGTAATCTTAGGCATGGCAAACCGCGCATAAGGACCGGAGCGGAATTGGGGCTCGAAATCCGCTTGAGTGTAATCTCTATCATAAAGGCCCATATTTCGATACTCGATTCTTGATACTCGATACTATACCGGCAACGGCTAAACAAATCTCAAGATGAATGTTGCCTATAAATATAGTATCGCTGGTTTGAAAGAAATGTTCAACTGGAAAATAAAATCGCAGTCAACCTGCCCTAAGCGCGAGTTTTCTTCGCCTTGTCCGCAATCACGTCTGATTTCATTTTCTCAAATACGACCATCAATACCGCACCGAAAATCACCAGATAAATCCCCAGATTTTGCGAGACAGTCCTACCTTTGTATATTGCCCACCAGGCATACTCAAACGGATTATCATCCCTCAGAAATTCCAGGAAAAACCGGGAGAATCCGTACATTACCAACATCAGGCCAAACGTACAGCCTGGTTTATTGAATAATCCCCCCTTCTTTTTGGAGCCGCCGGCATTCCGGGTCCTTCGCCAGAAAAGGTAAAGTAAAAATGTGCAAAAAAGCGCAACTGCAGACGAGTATAATTGTGTAGGGTGAACGTGCAGGCAGCGATATGGACCGTTTTTGACCATCTCCTTTTGTTGCTGGTTCAATTGCGCATAAGGCTTTAAAAATTTAGCCGGCTCTGTGCCGTCGAATGAATAATTAAAAAATTCGTCCGGCAGTTCCAGATAAGGTTTATCCCGGTTCCTGTGTGGATTCGGTTGCACTTGACTGTTATATGCGAATGAGCCGTAAGGATACCGGACCCCCCAAAGCTTATCTGTGGGCTTGCCGAAACAGCAGCCGTTGAGAAAGCACCCGATCCTGCCGAACACCAGCGCAAGCATAAGCCCGATTGCAAGAATATCGAGATAACGGCGGACGGGAAGCTTGTGGCGCAACAAATAAAAGAAGACAACAAGGATAGCTAAAATCACGCCTCCTAAAAGTTCCAACCCCCCCTGCCAGATGGCAAAAACGGATGCAAAGTCCCCGCGGAACTTGTCGTAATAGTGAATTACGTAAAATAAACGAGATCCGACCACACCGGCTATCAAAGTGTAAAGCGAGGCATTAGTGATAAGCTGTGGATCGGGTGTGATATCCCGGCTAAGTCGTCGTATCACGAATACGGCCGCAAGGAAACCGATAACCATCATCAATCCATAGCTCTTGATAGTCAGGTTGGTAAAAGGCAGCTCAAAAAGTTCAGGATACATTTAGTTCGCCCTTAACAGCGCTCTTCTCGTTCGAATCTTGAATTTCGTCAGCAGTTTGTTTTTCATTATCTTCACTGCCAACGTCAACTTTGAGTTCAACTATTTGAAAGATTATAATTAAAACGATGCCCAAAGTCGCCATATAAATGCCCAGATTTTGAGAAACAGTTCCACCTTTATAAATTGCCCACCAGCCGTGTTCGAAAGGATTATCATCGCGGAGAGCTTCTAAAAAGAACCGGGTGACACCGTATAAAATAAACATCAGCGAGAATGTGCTTCCCGGCTTAACAAAGAGCTTCTCGGGATTGTTTGACTTTAGTGCCCTCCGTGACCTGCGCCAGAAAAAGTATAGTAATATAGCGCAGAGAAGCGCATTCGCGAATGAATATAATTGGGTTGGATGCACAGGCAGACACTGGTATTCACCGCTTTTGACTTCCTCCTTCTGCTCTTGCGTTAATTCTTCATATTCCTTTAAGCCGTAGTATGTTTGTCCATTCTCGTTGTAATAATCGAAGAATTCCGCCGGCAGTGGCAGTTGCGGCTCGGGCCGGTTTCTTTTCGAATTCGGATAAAACTGGCTCATGTATGGATCCGAGCCGTATGGAAATCGCACGGCCCACCGAACTTTGGTTGGCTTGCCGAAGCAGTCACCTTTCAGAAAGCACCCGATCCTCCCAAACGCAAGACCCACCATCAGCCCGATAGCCAGAATATCGAAGTAATTTCGAATGGATAGTTTATGCCGTCTCAGGTAGAACAAGAGGACAAAGATAGCTAAAATCACTCCCCCTAAAAACTCAAGTCCGCCATGCCAGATAGCGAAAACATAACGCCACTGCCCGCCGAACTTCTCGAAGTGATGGACCACGTAAAACAGACGCGCCCCAACCACTCCGGCTATTAAACAGTACAGACACGCATTTGTGATAACCTGAAGATTGTCCGTGATATGAAGGCTAAGACGTCTTATAACAAGAACCGCAAAGATAAAGCCAATAACCATCATCAGCCCATAGGTGGGTAGGGGCCAATCAATGTAAGGTATCTTGAAAAGTTCAGGATACATTCAGTTCGTCTCTCGCTGTTCGTGGCTCGTTTGAAACAAGACTCTCGGCTTCCTATATACTCTCTTTTATCTTGTTATTTTCATCGAGGATAACAACTCGCGGCTTAAGTTCTTTCGCCTCTTCGGGGCTGCAAAAGGCAAAGCTGAAAATAATAATAAGGTCGCCCGTTTTCACTAATTGAGCCGCCGCACCAAGTATCACAATCTTGCCGGAATTCGCCTCCGCTGGAACAGCGTAGGTCTCCAGCCTGTTGCCATTATTGATATCCGCTATCAAAACAGACTCATAGGGTAAAATCCCCGCTGCCTCCATCAGCACAGAGTCTATGTATATACTGCCCACATAGTGGAGCTTGGCGTCGGTAACCGTTGCACGGTGCAGCTTGCTTTTTAAAATCTTTACAAACATAATTTGTAAATCAACTCTTGGATTCAGATTTTCTTTTCAATACCGACTAAAAAGGCATCATTATAAATGATTGTTACTTGATGTCCACGACAATGTTGTCAATTAACCGGGCCGGGCCGATTCTGACAGCAACTGCTGCGAGGACTTTGCCGATAATCTTGTCGAGTTTTTGCAGGCTCTCGGCATCGACAATACTAACGTACTCTATCTGTATTGACGGAGCCTGGCTCAATATTTTACGCATATCGGTGGTAATTGTTCCGATATCTGTGGTGCCGGCCTCGATCATCTCCCGGCAATTTTGAAGGGATTTATATATCAACGTCGCGTCTTTTTTCTGCTCTTCGGTCAGATATTTATTTCTACTGCTGACCGCCAGTCCACTTTCCTCGCGAACGGTCGGGCAGACAACAATGTCAACCGGAATATTCAAATCAGCAACCATCCGCTTGATAACGACCGCTTGCTGGGCGTCCTTCTGCCCGAAATATGCAACATCGGCGCCGACGATGTTAAACAGCTTCGCACAAACAGTGGCAACGCCTCGAAAATGCCCCGGCCGGGATGCACCGCATAAGGTTTCGGTCAATTTCTCTACGTTCACCCAGGTAATATTCTCCGTTGGATACATTTGCTCCGGCGTAGGTACAAAAACAGCATCCACACCACACTTTCTGCAAATATCCAGGTCTGCTTCCAATGGGCGAGGATACTTTTCAAAATCTTCACCGGGGCCGAACTGCGTCGGATTAACAAAGATACTGACCACCACACAATCGCATTCTGTCACCGCCGCCTCGATTAAGGAAATATGACCGACATGCAATGCGCCCATCGTCGGAACAAAGCCGACTTTTCTGCCTTCACTCCGCGCTGCTTTAACCAGCATCCTGACCGATCCGATTGTTTTTGTAATTTCCATTTTTTGAGAGTGCAGCGTTTAGATTCATCACTGTGCTGTCACAGAAACGATAATACTAAACTATTGATTCTTCATAGCAATATAACATTTTATCTGATTTGCCAAATCCTGCAAATCGTCATCTTTTGTGCAATCAAACTCGGACATCGAGACACGAATAACAGGACAGATTTTCCAATCGGCAAAGAGTATCTCATAATCAGAATCAAGCGCCTCCAGAAACTGCAACTCGATTTTCTGCTCATAAGGTCGGTTGCGCCTGTGAATTCGTTCGAGGCAGTTGTGCGCCGAGTCCCAAAGATATATAACCAGCACGGGCAACGCAACCTGCCCGGCAAATGGCGGATATGTCTTTTCATACAAGGATAGTTGCTGGTTGTCGAGCAGCCGTCTTGCATAGATGAGTTCCTTGTCAAAGATATAATCGCTTACCGCAACTTCTCCCATGGCTAAAATGTTAGGATTTAACTGCTCGATCCTGCTCGTTAGAAAGTATAACTGCGAATCCAGTGCGAACTGCTTTTTACCGGCGTAGACATCAGGCATATAGGGATTCGTATCGTAAGCTTCGAGAAGCAGTTTGCCGACGAGATACTCGGCTAACTTTTCCGCCAAGGTTGTTTTACCGACACCTATGATACCGGCTATACTGACAAGCTGTGGAATGTTCGGTTTCAGTACATAATCAGCACCGTTGAGTCGGACCGCCAATTCATTCACCGGTTCATTTATAACAGGATGCATCAGTTCTGGATTCAGTTCGCACAATCCTTTGAGCACGAAAGAGCGCAAGTGAATCTGCGGATGCGGAATAGTTAAGTCGGAATGATTTATAACCTCCGTACCAAACAGCAAAAGATCCAAATCAATAATTCGAGATGTCCATTTTTCCTTTTGTTCTCTGCCGAGCGATACCTCAACATCGACCAGTTTCTTGTGCAAATCTTTTGCGCTTAGAGTGGTTGTTGTTTCAGCCACTGCGTTCAGGTATTTTGGCTGATTGGCTTGGCCCAGTGGTTCGGTCTCGATTATCTCGCTTACACGGACAACTTCGATTCCCTCAGCCTCAGCCAGCATTTTAACGGCGTTCCGTACAGACTTTTCCCGCTCACCTAAATTGCTTCCAAGTCCAATATACGCCGTCGTCATTTCTTCATACTCGATGCTCGTGATTGATCGATTATTGTCCTAAATGCCTGCGAAACGCCCCATTGCTTCTTTGACGTTCTCCGGCGTCGCAAACGCAGTCAGGCGAAAATATCCTTGACCGGCCGGACCAAAACCTTCCCCGGGTGTGCCGACAACATTGGCGTTTTGCAGCAGTCGGTCGAAAAAGTTCCAGGAACTCATGTTACTAAGCGTCTTCAACCAGATATACGGTGCATTTTTACCGCCATAGACCTGGTAGCCGAGCCTGGCCAGCGAGCTATGTATAAGATTTGCGTTTCTCATATAAATTTTAATGATCTTCCGGCACTGCTCTTTCCCCTCGTCTGTATAGACAGCCGCCGCGCTGGCCTGCGATATATACGATGCCCCGTTGAATTTAGTGCTGTGACGTCTGCTCCAGAGGGGATTGACTTTAACTGCTTTGCCCCTGGGACCTTTTGCCTTGAGTTGTTTCGGAACAACCGTAAAAGCACACCGAACACCGGTAAAGCCTGCCGTCTTGGAGAAGCTGCGAAATTCTATCGCCACATCTTTTGCTCCCTCAATCTCATATATTGAATGCGGGATTTTAGGATCCGTTATAAACGCCTCATAGGCCGCGTCAAAAAGAAGTATTGCCTGTCTTTTGTAGGCGAAATCCACCCACTTGCTCAGAATTTTTTTCGTAGCAACCGCACCCGTGGGATTGTTCGGAAAGCAAAGGAAAACAATATCAACGTGGGATTTAGGCAATGCGGGTATAAAGCCGTTTTCAGCCGTGCACGGCATATAAACTATTTTTTTATACTGCCCTTTTGTATTGGCCTCACCGGTCCTGCCAGCCATGACGTTGCTGTCGACATATACTGGATACGATGGATCGGTTATCGCAACTACATTATCCAGACCGAAGATATCCAGGATATTGCCCGTATCGCACTTGGCGCCGTCGCTGACAAAGACCTCGCTCCGGTCTAAATCGACACCCCGGCTCTTATAGTCATTTTCGATTATCGCATCGATTAGAAAATCGTAACCCCGCTCCGGCCCATAACCGTGAAAAGTGGCTTTGTTGCCCATCTCGTCGACCGCCTTTTTCATCGCCTTAATTATGGCCGGCGGCAGCGGCTGAGTAACATCGCCGATACCTAAGCTGATTATCTTTGCCTTGGGATTCTTCTCCTGGTAGGCACGCACTCGCCGGCTGACCTCCGGGAAAAGATAACCCGCACGAAGCTTCAGAAAATGCTCGTTTATTGTCGCCATCGTTCTTTTCCTTGATTCTCGTCATCCTGAGCGTAGCGAAGGATCTGGTCTGAGAAAAAGAGATTCTTCGATTGAGTCTCAGGATTACCGTTTTAACACCTGTTACTCGATTCTTAACACTCGATAATCTTGATTAGTTAATTAACTGATAACCATCGGTCAATTAGAGCCAAACCAAAACTACAATTCTATGACCGTAGATATTTCGCGTCAAGTACATATGTGAACAAAAGAGAGGATATAAAAAGCACACAAAAACAATTATCTTCTTAATTCTGCTTTGTATTCGAGCATAAGCTGCTCCGTATAAAAGCGTATTACAATGGATTCGCCGAAAACCGGGGTATGATTCATTTATTAGCGGCCAATTTACACCGCCGCGACAGAATTTGCAACAAAAAAGGCGGCTACGAACTGGACTGAAAAAATCACGAAAATGAAGTGCCAAATCTTTACCCTTTTTTACCCCGCCCGTTTGCGTTATACTGGTTGCATAAATAGAATCTCCGAGGGATTAAAGGCTATTTTTAGGAATGGAGGTTTTGGCTGTGACAAAACAGTGGAGTGTCTCAGGTTTCTGGGTAAGCGTTGTCATCGCCGTATTATTAGTTGTGTTACTGGATGACATAGGCATTGGTGCTTTGTCACAGGAGCTATCTCTCGATGTCGTCATGGCTCGCCTGCGCGATGGCTCAGACGGCAAAACCCCAACTGTCAAGCAGTTCGAACCAAAGTGGGTCCGTTCGCTAACACAGCGCGGCCGGCCGACGATATATACGAAGGAAAACAGCAGCAATTTCGAATACATCGGCATGCCTATCGGCGGTATCGCAACCGGCCAACTCTTTCTCGGCGCAGATGGAAAACTATGGTACTGGGACATATTCAACAACAAGACCTCGCGAGACGTCAGGGGCGTAAGGGCTTATCAATATCCTTACAAGAGAAGCTCACAGGACGAAAAGGCACGCAACTACATCGAGCAGGGATTTGCAATCCGCATAAGCCAACCCGGTAAAACCAGAACGTGGACACTGGACCGCGATGGCTTTTCCGACATAAAATTTCGAGGCCGGTATCCGATCGCCTATGTCAACTACGATGACAGCAATTGCCCCTTGATTATCGAACTGGAGGCTTTTTCGTCTTTTGTACCTCTTGACCTGGAAAACTCAACCTACCCGGCCACCATCTTCAATTTTACAATTGCTAACAATAGTGAACACTCCGTCACGGCCAAAATTACCGGATGGCTTCAAAACGCCGTTTGTCTGGACAGCAGGAAGAAAACTTACGCCAGTCTTTGTAATCGAGTTTTGCGCAGCAAAGATATGACGTTACTTCTCTTCGATGCAGTGAAACAGACAGAACCCGCACCAACTCGCGATGATATTATTTATGAGGACTTTGAAAGTAAAACTCAGGATAAATGGAAAATCGAGGGCGTCGCGTTCTCCGGTACACCCAAACCGAATTATCACCATCAGCAACTGCAGAATTACAGAGGCAAAGGATTGGCCGATTCATTTTTCAATAACGGCAAACAGGCAAGCGCCGGGGATTCTGACAGGCCAAAGGGCAAGATGACAAGTCAGCCCTTTACAATTAAAAGGCGTATGATTAAGTTTCTCATCGGGGGCGGTAACCACCCCAAACAAACGTGCCTGAATCTGTTGATTGATGGCAAAGTCGTACATTCTGCCACAGCAAACAATAGTGAACGCATGAGCTGGAAAATTTTCGATGTCTCAAAGTTCGGCGGCAAAACAGCTCAAATTGAGATTGTTGACAACCACACCGGCGGATGGGGACATGTTATGGTTGACCAAATCATCTTTACAGACAAAAAAACTGTGGGAAGTGACGATGTTGAGTTTGACGAGCAAAAGGATTATGGCTCGATGACGCTGGCAATCCTTGATAAAGGCCGGGATAATACATTTGCCAACACAGACGCGAAATTGCCGGATCAGGTCTTTACACCCGGCGGCCCCTCGCCCGGCCGTCCATTAGACGAAGATGAAGATATAATCGGTTCTGTCGGAAAGACCTTCAAACTAAACCCGGATCAGAATACAACGGTTACTTATATCTTAAGCTGGTATTTCCCCAATCACTACTTCAGAGGCCGCAATGTGGGAAAAAGCTATGGTAAGCGTTTCGGCTCTGCGCAGAAGGTGACAGAACACATCGCCGCCAATCTCGATGACCTTACTACTCAAACACGATTATGGCACAACACATGGTACGATTCCACATTACCCTACTGGTTCCTGGACAGGACTTTTCTGAATACTTCCATCCTGGCGACCAACACCGTGTACATCTTCCGAGATGGCCGTTTCTATGGTGATGAGGGTGTATATTGCTGCGCCGGTACCTGTACCCACGTCTGGGGATATGTCCAGGCAATGGGAAGGCTGTTCCCCGAACTCGAAAGACGCCTCCGCGAAGAAGTAGACTACAATCCCGATATTTCGTTGAACGCCGAGACCGGCAGGATTGGTTATCGCGGCGAATTTAACAGAGGCGATGCCGTGGACGGCCACTCCGGAATCATACTCCGCACATACCGAGAACACCAGATGTCTGAGGACGATGCCTTCCTGCGCCGAAACTATGACGCAATGAAAAAGGCCATGAACTATCTGACCAATACTTACGACTCCGACAGAGATGGTATACTAACCGGCGCTCAGCACAACACTCTCGACGCCCAGTGGTATGGAAAGATTACCTGGCTCAGCCTCTATTACGGTGCCGCTTTGCGGGCCGCTGGTGAAATGGCGGAAGAAATCGGTGACACAGAATACGCAAAACAGGTCCGCACGCTGGCCGACAGGGGCCGCAAATATATCGAATCCAAACTCTTCAACGGCGAATACTTCATTCACGAACCCGACTCGAAACACCCCGAGTCGCCGGGAGTATTTAACGGCTGTGAATACAGCCAGCTACTCGGACAAAGCTGGGCATATCAGGTCGGACTCGGACAAATTCTCGATCACGACAAGGTGACAACCGCTTTGAAGTCGCTGTGGAAATACAACTTCTCAACAGACGTGGGGCCCTTCCGGCAGGTGTTTAAAAACGGCCGCTGGTATGCGATGCCCGGCGAAGGCGGCCTCATTGCATGTACCTGGCCGTATGGAGGACAGGAAGCCCTCAAGCGAGGCAATCAACATTTTGCCGGCTACCTCAACGAATGTCAGGATGGCTACGAGTACGGAGCCACTTCCCTGATGATGTGGCAAGGCTTGACTTACAGGGCACTGGCACATACACGCACCCTTCACGACCGATACCACGGCTCAAAACGAAATCCTTGGAACGAGGTCGAGTGCGGCAGTCATTACGCCCGGTCAATGGCAAGCTATGGTTTATTCACTGGAATCTGTGGATTCGAATATCACGGCCCGAAAGGCTACATAGCCTTTTCTCCGAGGCTCACACCTCAAAATTTCCGAGCTGCCTTCACTTCCGCCGCCGGCTGGGGCACATTCTCCCAGAACCGTGACAGAAACACACAAACCGAAGTGATAGAGGTCAAGTGGGGCAGGCTCAGGCTCAAAACTCTTGCCTTCGATCTTCCAGATGATTGCCGGGCCCGTAATATTTCAGTAAAATGCGCAGGAAAAATAATCAAAGCGAATTACGAAATGAAAAATAACCGCATCGTTATTGATTTGCAAAATGATGTGAATATCCTAAGCAATCAGACTATGGAAATAACTATTACATTCGGCAAAAGCTAAGTTGATGTAGCCGTCTCTTAAATGGAGGTAAAACGACATGAAAACACACAGTTCAAAAGCCTGCTTCTTTTTGTTCTCGGTTGTAGTATTGTTAATCGCCGCTCAGGTAACCAGCGCGCTTACTCTGTACGTTTCACCGGAGGGCAATGACAGTTGGTCGGGCCGGCCGAGCAAACCAAATAGCCGGAAAACCGACGGCCCAAAAGCATCCCTTGCCGGCGCACGCGATGCGGTTCGGCAGATAAAATCAAAAGGCCCCCTCAAAGCGCCTGTGGATGTCATCATCTTGCCGGGTACTTATACACTCACCGAGCCGTTTACGTTAACACCGCAGGACAGCGGCACAAAAAAATGTCCCATCACGTACAAAGCCGCTCCGGGCAGTCAGCCGGTCTTCACAGGCGGCCGTGTCATAAAAGGCTTCACACGAGGACCGAACGGCATCTGGCAGACGAAAATACCGGATGTTGCTTCCGGTAAATGGTATTTCGAGCAGCTTTTCGTCAACGGCAAAAGAGCAATCCGTGCCCGCACGCCCAACAAGTTCTACCATTATTTTGGCCCGACGACCGAGATTCCAATCGAAAAAAAGAAAGGTCAATTCCGAAGAACAACACAGGTCCGCGGCGATGCCCTAAAACCTTTGCAGAACATAAGCAACCGCGAGCTTAGCGATGTCACGCTCATGGCCTACCATAAGTGGTGCATCACCCGTCGTTTCATAACGGCAATCGACACCTCGGCCAATGTGATAGTCACAATCGGCGAGAAGCTGAAAAGTTACTCCGGCTGGACAAATAACACCCGATTCCACCTTGAAAATTTTAAAGCCGCACTTGACATGCGAGGCGAATGGTTCCTCTCACGAGATGGCACCCTCTATTATATGCCGCTGGCCGATGAAGACATGAACAAAGCCCATGTCGTCGCACCGGTAATTGAAAAGCTTGTTATCTTCGAGGGAAAACCGGAGGCAGAAAAATTTGTCGAGCATATTCGATTAAGAGGCCTCGTCTTCTATCACAATCAATCCCTCCTTCCGCGCACGGGATACTATCCGTTTCAGGCTGCGTTCGTCACCGAGGCTGCCATTATGGCCGACGGCGCAAGAAATATCCTGATTGAGGATTGCGAGGTCGGCCACGTCGCAACCTACGGCGTATGGTTTCGCCAGGGCTGTCGGGATTGTAAACTTCAGCTAAGTTTCATTCACGACCTCGGTGCAGGCGGCGTGAGAATCGGCGAAGGCAGAATCCGGCCCGACGAGCCCTCACGCACCAGCCACATCACGGTTCACAATAATATTATCCGAACCGGAGGACGCATCTATACCTCCGCCGTCGGTGTCTGGATTGGACAAAGCGGCGATAACAACGTCACTCATAACGATATAGGTGACTTCTTCTATACTGGCCTCTCGGTCGGCTGGCGATGGGGCTACTCCGAAAGCCTCGGCAAGCGCAACAATTTAAGTTTCAATCACGTCCATCACATCGGCTGGGGCGTCCTCAGTGACATGGGCGGCATTTACACCCTCGGCCCATCACAGGGAACAGTCGTCCGCAACAATATCTTTCACGATGTCTATTCCTACTCCTATGGCGGCTGGGGACTCTACACCGACGAGGGCAGCACAGGCATCCTTATGGAAAACAACCTCGTCTACAATGTTAAGACCGGCGGATTCCATCAGCACTACGGCAAGGAAAATATCATCCGAAACAACATCCTCGCCTTCAGCAAGCTATACCAGGTACAGGCCACGCGGATCGAGGACCATCTCTCGTTTACTTTTGAAAACAATATCGTTTATTACGATACCGGCGTCCTCCTCTCTGGTCCTTGGGACAGAGTCAGGTTGAAAATGGACAACAACTGCTACTGGGACGCGAGCGGCAGAGAAGTCAAACCGATAGGTAAATCGATGGCCGATTGGCAAAAGCAAACCGGCCATGACAAAAATTCAATAATCGCATATCCGGGATTCGTCGACGCAAAAAATTACGACTTCCGCCTGAAACCCGATTCTCCCGCCCTAAAAGTCGGCTTCAAGCCCTTCGACTACACCAAAGCCGGAGTATACGGTGACCCTGATTGGATCAAAAAGGCCAATGAAGTAACGTATCCGCCGCTGGAGATTGCGCCCGACCCTCCGCCCGTCTCAATTAAAGATAACTTCGAAAATACCACAGTCGGCTTTCAGCCCGCTACGGCCGAGGTTCACGTTGAAAGAAAAGGCGACTCTATTACCGTCACCGACGAGACGGCTGCAGGTGGTAAAAACAGCTTAAAAATTGTCGATGCGCCCGGCCTTCAACATGCTTACAATCCTCATTACGTTTACAAGCCAAACCACAACTCCGGTACAACACGATGTTCCTTCGATATGCGAATCGAGGAGGGGGTGCAGATAAATTACGAGTGGCGAGACTGGCGAACCTCACCTTACCACGTCGGCCCCCGATTTTGGGTCAACGGAACAAAACTACAAGTTTCCGGCAAAAACCTGCTGGACATCCCCGTGGGAAAGTGGGTGCATTTCGAGATTACCGCTGCACTCGGTAGCAAAGACGAAGGCACGTGGGACCTCGCCGTGACCCTCCCTGGCCAAAAAAGAAAGATTTTCAAAAACCTAAAAAACGGCGGCAAAAACTTCGAAAAACTCACATGGGTCGGTTTCACAAGCAACGCCACAACCAAAACAATCTTCTACCTTGACAATCTCGAGTTGGTAAACAGCACATAAGGCACCCATTCCTTATAGCGACTTCGGCCTATGTAAACCAATTAGCTACCTCTCGATTAGAATCCTGCTATTCGACCACTACAAGCCGGAACTTCGCCAGGTCCGCAAAATCGCGGAAATCAACCTTGTTATCAAATGTTAAGTCCCCAGGCACGGATTGTGGGATGTTACAGATGTTGTCTGAAAAAAAACTGCTGATTAACCAACCAACTAATCCGCAGCTGCTCTGCGAGTTTCTATGCAATTATTATAACAAAAGGCCCCTGTGGTGCGGAGGGAGAGGAGAAAGCGAGATAATCCACAGGGGCTTGAAGGCAAATTGTATTAAGTCAATAATACTATATTTTGTTTGTCATGTCAAGGCAAAAATCTCAGACCATCAAAAGGACCCGGCTTTCGCCTCACAAAGATAAAGTATACTTCATAATGTCTGCTACGCTGACGATGCCGACAAGTTTTCCATTTGAAGTTATAGGTACCCTTCGGACAAGACCCTTGGCAAGAAAGTCACAGATGTCGATGAGGTTGTCATCTATGTCAAAGGATATCGTATGCTCTGTCATAAAATAGCGGACCTTCTGGGTTTTAAGCCCTTCTTTATCATAAAGAAGGTTCAAAACATCTTTTTCAGAAAGAACTCCCGCGACGCTCATATCATCATAGACTACGGGTAAGCCAGAAACTTTCTCTTTTAACATTGTCTTCATGGCTTCTCGTATCGGTGTGTCTTCTTTAACCGTGATTACATTTCGAGTCATGATTTCTTCTGCAGTCAGCATCGTTAACTCCTGTAATTCGCCTT
>JABAHP010001123.1_pt2 | contig 17096 bp, 17 predicted proteins | sample 7062081 | NCBI WGS metagenome assembly JABAHP01 (sample SAMN14534357, study PRJNA622989) | marine sediment metagenome | biome: marine biome [ENVO:00000428]; feature: marine pelagic biome [ENVO:01000023]; material: deep marine sediment [ENVO:00002113] | place: India: Gulf of Kutch | collected...
GTAAGCCAATAACCATAATCCCACCATGAAACTACAACATCTGTTCCCTGCAAATTAGTTTTCATCCAAGTTAAACTTTCTTCCCAATCATGAAGGAAACCTCCAGGTGAAATTTGAGCATATGACATTTGATTTATTGCTATAGTAGTAGTATGAGCTACTTGAGCATACAACAGAATACCCACAAGAAAATAAACAACTAACACTTCAGAACTTCCTAAAGTTCCTTTTAATTGTCTTTTTCTTTTTCTACTTACACCGACTTTTCTTTCTCCTATAAAACTACCAAATATTTTTAAAATGCTAGCTAATCCATATGCTCCCGCCAATGATGCTGCTGGAGCGAAAATTAAAATTATTCGAATCATACTTCCTGTAAAATAATACATTAATATAACGAAAGCGATTACAAAAATATCTGCAGCATTTAATCTCTTAAAGCAAAAATAAATACCCAATGGTACAAGAACCAATGGAATTAACGTATTATAATAAAAAACACTCCAAGAACTAGGCATTTGTTCTGCTACTGAAGCAACTAGGCTTACATCTTCCCGGAATAACGGATTAAGAATTGTCCAAAACCGTGAACCAAATCCAAAAGGTAAAATTTGAGGGGCAACCCATACTATTACAGCAAAAACAAGAATAATTGGGATAATCCCCCATTTTATAGTATTTAATAATCGATAGTAAAATTTAGGATGTTCATTCTTTTTAGTGTGAATAATATGAAAAAACACTAAAATTATTGTAAAGAAGAATATGCCCCCTATATCTAAACTTTCAAATAAGGTATCAAACCTAAATTTTGAAAATAAAGCAAAAATCATTAAACCCGTTCCCTGAACTCCAGCATAAGAAACTAAAACATTTTCATTATATTTATTTGTAAAAATTAAGATGACACTAATTATAGGAATTACTAAATAAACAAATTGATATCCTCCCCAGCTTAATGATAAATAACCGAGAAAAAGACCACCAATAACAGAATGTGAAAATTTTCCTGTTCTTATAGCTTTTATAAAAAACAGGAAGATCATTAGTGTAGCAAAAACCCCAATTGTTTCATTGTCAAAAAATCCCGCTGTGGTCCGTTGTAAGTATCCTGGATTAAACGCTAAAAAAAATGCAGCAAATAAACCAGTTGCTCGATTAAGAACTTCTTTACCTAAAAAATACATTATTAATACTGTTATGCCTCCCATAAATGCAGGAAAATAGAAACACAAATCATACAACGTAATAGGCAGTCCAAAAAAGTTTAATATCTGATGAATAATGACTACTGTGAACGTTAATCCAGGTCGTAAACCACCTCTAAAATAACCTTCTGGATACCAACTCTTATAGTCTACCCAATTAAAGTATTCATACATTGTATGAGTATCTAAATATTCAGCATTATACCATTGAATCCAAGGATCAAATGCTTTAATTAGTGTAATATCTCTTATAAGAGGGCTTAATCTAATAATTATGGCTAAAGTTACAATTAGAAATATTGCTAAAAAGAATAAAACATTCCGCGTTTTTAATGATACCGAAGTTTTGATTCGATCTCGGAAATTCCTTAGTGAAGCGCCAATTTTAACCATATTTTATCATAAAATAGATATAAATTATTAATACCCATAATTAAATTTTGAATATAAAAAAAATCCTTAAAATTAAAATGTTCTTCTTTATTCCAACATTTTGTAAGATTCATTATACCATCAAAATTGAGAATAAAAATTGGACTTTTCCGAAATGAAAATTTGATTTTAAAGATGTCAAACTCTAAATTTCTCTTCAAACTCTACTATATTGGAACAAATGAATATTATGGATCCCAGAGGCAACTAAATTTTATGACGATTGAAGGTTGTGTATTAAATGCTTTAAAAAGTCGAGGATATATCCACGATATTGATAATTCAAATTTTGAGTTTGCAAGTAGAACAGATCGATATGTTTCTGCGAGGGGTGCTTGTTTTTCGTGTATAATTAAAAAGAAACCAATTCTTATGGAAATTAATAGTACTTTACCTGAAGAAATAGGTTTATGGGCTTATACAGAGGTACCATTGGGATTTTCTTCTAGGTACGGAGCAATTTCACGTCATTATGTATATATAGTACCTTTCCCGATTTCTTATTTTAAAAAAACTTCGGGATTAGACATAGATTTAATGAAGAAGGCTTGTAAAAAATTAGAAGGCCAAAACGATTTTAGCAATTTTTCGAAAAAAGAAAGTGATAAGATAGTTACTATAAGAGACATGGATACTGTAAAGTTATCAATACATGATGATTATCTAGTCTTTCAATTTAAGAGTAAAGCATTTTTAAGACAACAAGTGAGAAGAATGGTTAAAAAAATCTTAGAACTAGGAATAGGTAAAATAAATTACACAGAATTCTTAGAGCTTTTTGATGTATCAAAAGAAGTTTCTTATCAACCTGCAGATCCAGAAGGATTAATTTTATGGGACATAAATTTTGATGAGAAAGTTAATTTTATTTTAGACTCAAAATCTAAAGAGAGGATGGATAAATATTTCAGTAAGAAAAAGTTAGATTATAATCTAAAATATCGTTTATTCAGAGCCTTGCAACAAGACGATTTTAGCTAATAATGCTTGAAGTTGAATTTCTTCAGTCCCACCTTGACTCAATCGATATTCAAATTCAGCTAACAATTTTAATATTTCAATTTTCATATCTTCTTGAACATTCAAATCATAAATTTCTCGATATATATTTTTTATTATATTTTGCCCAGAAAGCCCATATTCTTTAATTAAATCATTCAAGAGTTTAATTGATAATTGTAGTTGGGCTTCTAAGGCTGTATTCAAAATCTCTTTTATTTTTTCAGGAGGAACTTCTCCAGCAACACGAAATACGATCTCTTGATCAATTTTTTTGGATATCGTACCGCAAGATTGTAGATAATTTATGGCTCTTCGACAATCACCTCGAGAAACATCAACAATCGCATTTAAACCTCCTGGGGTGAATGAAATATTTTCTTGGGTAGCTACATATTTTACTCTTAGTTTTATATCTTCATTATTCAAAGATGCAAACCTAAAAACTACACATCTTGATTGAATCGGAGGTATGATCTTATTAGAATAATTACATATCAAAATCATTCGACAATTTTTTGTATATTTCTCCATTGTTCTCCTTAAAGCTTGTTGAGCAGGAGCCGTCATATTATCAGCTTCATCAAGAATTAGTACTTTGAATGTGATATCCGTAGGGGGGCGTGCTCGAGCAAAATCTTTTATATAAGTCCTAATAACATCAATCCCACGGGCATCACTAGCATTTAATTCTAAATAGGTTTTATTTACAGCCATCTTTCTTCCATACAACTCCCTTACCATTGCTAATGCGGAGGTAGTTTTTCCGGTTCCTGCAGGTCCAGCAAAAATAAGATGGGGCATTGATTTGTCGACTACAAATTGTTTTAAACGTCTTATTATTCCCTTTTGATTTACGATATCATCCAATACTCTTGGTCGATATTTCTCAACCCAAGGTCTATTCTCAAAAGACATGCTATCTAGATCTAGTTTAAATTTTTTATTATTATCTTAAGAATTAAATTTTCTTAATTCTTTATTAATATTCATATCCATAAAAAAACAATAAGATATGTATGACTGATTTTAAAATTACTAAAATTAAATCAAGATGGATTTTAGATTCTCGAGGAAATCCAACTATTGAGTCTGATGTTTTTGCTGGAAAGCATTATTCAAGAGCAGCCGTTCCTTCAGGGGCATCGACTGGAGTGTTAGAAGCGTTGGAATTACGAGATGGAGGAAAAGACTTTTTGGGAAAACATGTACTGAAAGCAGTTACCAATGTAAATAACACTCTTGGTAAAAAGTTAATTGGTTTTGATGTTAGAGAGCAAGATAAATTAGATGCGGAAATGATCTCTCTTGATGGTACAGAAAATAAGAGTAATTTAGGTGCTAATGCAATTTTATCAGTTTCATTAGCAACAGCTAGATTAGCTGCTCAATTATCTGAAGTACCATTATTTGAATATCTTTATAATTTAGCATATAATAAAAGCAGAAATGATTTCTTGCTTCCACTTCCTTGTTGTAACATCATAAATGGAGGAGAACACGCAGGTAATAATCTATCAATTCAGGAATTTATGGTTTTACCTGTAGGTGCTAATTCTTTTTCTCAAGCAATTCAAAATGTAGCTGAAGTGTATCAAACTTTAAAGAAATTGTTAGTTAAGAAGTATGGTCCTTCCTCAATTAACGTTGGTGATGAAGGGGGGTTTGCTCCAAATTTAAATCTTACATCTGAAGCTGTAGATATAATTATCGAAGCAATTGAAACCGCAGGATTTCAAACGGGCACTGATTTTGTCTTGGGTATGGATGCTGCCGCTAGTGAATTTTTTGAAGAAGGTTCTTACAACATTGATGGTAAAAAACTCTCTGAAGATGAATTATTAGAATATTATATAGATTTAATCCATGATTATCCTTTCAAATCAATTGAAGATCCTTTTAATGAAGAGGATTTTGGGAGCTTTGCAAATATATCCGCAAAAGTAGATAATTCTATTCAGATTGTTGATGATGATATAACAGTTACAAATATTAAGATTTTAGAGAAGGCAATTAATCAAAAAGCGGGAAATGCGTTATTACTTAAAGTGAACCAAATAGGCTCTTTAACGGAGGCTATAAAAGCAGCAAAATTATCCTTTGATAATGGATTTAATGTTATGGTTTCTCATCGTTCTGGTGAAACAGAAGATACCTTCATTGCAGATTTAGCAGTGGGACTATGCACAGGACAAATGAAGACTGGTGCTACTTGTCGATCAGAACGAACATGCAAGTTCAATCAATTACTAAGAATAGAAGAAATGTTGGGAGAAAATGCAAAATATCCTGAAAAATTAGACTCTTGGAAAAACTTTATATAACCTTAACCATCAAAATTTTTGTTATTTTTTTTTATAAACCGGTATACATTAACAGTTATTTGCTTAGCTTTTTTTTTATGGAACGGAAATGTCCTTTCTAAAACCAAATTGAAAGGAAATACATTATCAATTTTCCAATTATATCGCTTTATATAATTTGTGATAAATTTATGGACTTTTGGATGTTCTAGATGAATTGAATAGACAACATCTGAAAAATTAAATGATTTACCTAAAAAGACTCTATCTGCAAATCTCTTTTGAACTCCGAAAGGCGGATTCATAATTGTTGTTACTTTCATATCCGTAGGCAATAATCTTCTTGAAATCTCAAAATATTCAATATCAGCACACATAGGAAAAATAACTTGACTTAACCCTAAAGATAATATATTTCTTTTTAATATTTCTAAAGCAAACATATCAATGTCAACACTTAATACGTAACTTGCGTTAAAGAAAGCACTTGCAATAGATAATCTTCCAGTTCCAGCACCTAAATCAATGATAAAAGCATTATTAATGTCATTATATTCAAAACCTGCATAATAAATTATATCTACAGCACAATTTGCATCGATACAATACTGTTCCAATTCTATTTTAGGATTTATGAAAGATTCGGTTTTCTGTATAATAGAGATTAATTCTTTTTTGCTAAGTTTCATCCAAAAAATTGTCTGCTCTTTTAAAATTAATACATTAAATTTATTTATCTTATTTAATAATATTTACTTAAGTTAGAAAGAGTTTGAGAAATTAAAAAACTATTGTTGATATTATTGAGTAAGAAAACTCTAAAGAATGGAGATATCGTTTTAACGGGAGAGAGACTTGGAGTAGTTGAAGAATTCCTTCCAGATAAACAATCTACATTTACAAAAGATGGAAAAATCTTTGCTAGTAAGTCAGGCATGATTAACATTAATGATAAAGAAAGGAAAATTGAAATAAGTACTCATCAAGAAAAAGATCGAAAAGTTGTAAAAATTGGAGATATTGTTATAGGTTCAATTCTTTTTTTGCGTCAATACTCTGTAGGAATTAATTTTTATACAATAAATAAAAAAATACATTTCAATTCAAGTTATTTTGGTAATATTCACGTCTCACAGATTTCAGATAGATATGTAGAAAAAATTAGTGATGCTTTTCAAATAACGGATATAATTAGGGCTCGCGTAATAGAGCAAGATTACAATGAATATAAATTAAGCACATCTAGTAAGAATTTAGGTGTAATTTATGCAGATTGTGTAATCTGTGGTGATCCACTTAAAAAAATAGGGCATAACAAACTAAAATGTGATCGTTGCGGTAATGTAGAAAGTAGAAAAATTACAGATGATTATGGAAATGTAAGAAATAATTTGCGGTTCTAATATTCTTCTTAATTTAAAATTTATAAGTGTGTATCAAGTGAGAAAGTTAGGGAAAAAGGTCATTCATTTCTATAATAACAGTGGTTCATTGGATAGCGTTATCAAATTTCTTGAGAATGTTCAGAAAAAAATAAATTATTTAAATTTAAATGTTTCTGTTGAAGGTAAAAGCATAAAAATCACGCTTTTTGGTTCAAGAGATCTTCAGCATTTAGCAACTGAAAGATTAAAAGATTTAGCAAATCAATATTTGTGAGAGCAATATAAAACCAAAAAAAATTTATTATATTTTAAATTCTCTTTATTAAGTCTATTAAATCCTTATTATTGGGAGTTATAATAATGGCAAAAAAAAAAGCACCCGAAACAGAAGAGAAAGACGAAGAAGATCTTGATGAATTTATGGAAGAATTATTACAGGATGAAGAAGTTGAGAGTGTTTACCCTAAAGTTGAAGAGAAAGAAGAAGTTGAATCTGTTCCCTCTTCAGATGAAGAATTCATTGAAGAAGAAGAATTTGAATTAGAAGAAGAACCCTTATTTCCAGATTATAAATATCTTAATTTGAACTTAAATAAAGGTCAAGGCGAAAACGATTATGAATTAATAGTTGAAGGACAATCCCATGGATTTTGCAATATCCTTGTAAAACACTTGTTAAATATTGAAGGTGTTAATATTGCTGCCTATAAGGCAACTAATATAGCTCCAGCACAAATTTTCATACGTCTTGAAAATTCTAAAAAATATAAAATCAAAGATATTTTACATAAAGGTATTGATTCATTAAGAGAAGAAGTTCTAGAAGTTCAAAAAATATTTAAAAAACTTACTTAAAGCATTTTTCTCTTTTTTCTGAAAACTTTATAAGAGGTTCTAATTCAACTTATCATAATGGACTACGAGTTTTTAATTTCAGATTTAAATAATAATTTATCACAAAAAGCTATTGGTACTGATAAAGGTTTAGCTAAAATTGGAGATGGGATAGTTAATTTAGCCTATTCGGTAGCAAAATCTATATTTTTAACGAAAAATAACCAAAACGATAAAATAATTCGAACTGGAAAAAAAGTAAGTAAAAATATTTTAGATACAGCACTAAAAAATGCTAATATGAAAAGTTTTGCAAGAACAAGAGCTGATGCACATGATCTTGCAGACACAGTTGAAGCTTTAATAGCATATGTATGGTTTATCAATAAAATGACCATAAAAGACATTATTGATTTCTTAGTTGATAATCTTTCAGGGAATCTCTATAATAGAAATGAAGAGATCAAAAATGCTACTGTTGCATTTACTAATCTTTTAAATCATATCAAGAAATTTTTACCTGATAAATAGTAAGATTATGAAAGAAAATCCTATTGTAATTGGAATAGATGACGCAAACTTCGAATTAAAGACAGATGCAGATTCAACTCAATTAATTGGTGTTGTATGTCAAGGAGTTAGACCTGTTAGCATATTTAGAAAGGAGATTGAAATAGATGGATATGATGCAACGGAGAAATTAATAGAATTAGTAAAATTTAACGAAAAACATGTTCAATTTATATTAACTCATAGTATCACATTCGGAGGATTTAACTTAATTAATTTAAAAAAGATTTATAATGAATTAGAAAAACCTATAATTGCAGTAAATGAACGAAAAGTTGACATAGATGCCGTAATAAAAACACTTAAACATAAATTCCCAAAGACATATAAACAAAAAATTCAAAATATTTTTGATGCAGGAAACTTATTTCAAACTCAAATTGAAACTGCTGGTGGAATATCTGATATTTATTGCCACTTTAATGGGATAGATATTGATAAAGTAGAATCACTCTTACAAAAGGTTTGTATTGACTCTAAACTCCCAGAATGCATCCGGCTTGCTCATTTAATTGGAAAAATATTTTGAGAAATCTTTGAATCTCATTTACTTTGTTTCAATCTCGTACTCTAAAATTTCTCTTATTCTATCTCTTAAATCCAATCTAATAGCAGACATACCGTAAGTACGGATGCCTAATTTTTTCTGTACTTTTTTTGCACTTAAAGCCTCTGGAAGATCTTGTTTATTAGCGATGGCTATGATTTTAGTATCAAGATATCGTGAAAATTTCTTGATAATATCTTTAGTTTTCTTAATATTATCTTCTGTGGAATCACATACTAAAACTGCTAATCCCGCACCTCTCAGAAAATCCTCCCACATGAACCTAAACCGTTCTTGTCCCCCAAAATCCCATACATTTACTTTTTTTCCATTTAAAATTGAATCTTCTATTTCTAAACCTACCGTTGGATTTCTCTCCTTCGGTATTTCACGACCTTGAAGTAAGTTTAGCAATGATGATTTTCCAACACTACTCAACCCAAAAAGACAAATTTTTGTTTTAGTCGAAAGAACCTTAAATCAACCTTTTCTAAATACAACCTATTAAGTAGAAAAGGCAAATAATTCTTCAAAAAAGAAAATAATATTCATGTATCATGGGAATATTCTAATAAAATTTAAAGATAGAATAAAAAATTAATTGAATTAAATGAATTAGTTTAAAAAAAAATTCAATTAAAAATAAGAGTATAAGAAAAAATTACAAAAATAGAGTTATTTATGCTCCAGTGTCGAATATCCTTCACGATGCCAACTGCTACCGTACGGCCCATATCGCGTACAGCAAATCGACCCATTTCAGGAATCTCTTCATATTTTTCAAGACACATCTTCTTTATTGGTGTTAACTCTACAATAGCAGATTCATTCTTCTTTAAGAATTTTGGTGAATCTTCAATCACTGCACCTGTCTTCTGATCCAGCTTCTTTAGCAAAGCAGAAAATCGTGCAGCTACTTGTGCGGTATGTGCATGAACTACTGGAGTATATCCTTGTGCAACTGCTGTAGGATGCCAAATTACAATAATTTGTCCTGTCCATTTTCCCTTTGGGGTGATTACCGTCGGCACATTTGTTGGGTGGCCAAGACAATCTCCGCGACTTGCATCTTCCATTGTGATTCCCCGAATACTAAATCCAATATTGTCTCCAGGTATAGCTTGTGGAATCTCTTCATGATGCATTTCAATTGATCGAATTTCTCCTTTAAATCCAGTTGGCATAATAACTATTTGATCTCCTTTCTTTAAAATTCCAGTTTCTACTCTTCCAACAGGTACAACACCTGTACCCTTAATTCTATAAGAATCTTGAATTGGAAGTCTTAAAGGCTTACCAGTTGGTTTCTCAGGAAGAGCAAAACCATCAATTGCATCAATCAAAGTTGGTCCATCATACCAAGCCATTTTATCACTTTTCTTTGATAGATTTTCCATTTGCATTCCACTAGTTGGAATAAATTTTACACCTTTAAAACCAATGCTTTTAAGAAGATCACTAACAGATTCTTTACATTCATTAAATCTATCTTCTGAATAATCATAAACATCAGCTTTATTTACAGCAACTACAAGTTGTTTAATCCCTAATGTCTGTGCTAAATAAGCATGTTCACGAGTCTGTCCATTGGCAGCGATACCGACTTCCATTTCACCTTTCTTCCCGGAAACTACTAAAATAGCAGCATCAGCTTGGGAAGCTCCGGTAATCATGTTTTTAACGAAATCGGCGTGACCTGGTGCGTCGATTATTGTGAAATACTTCGTTTTCGTCTCAAATTTTCGGAATGCGAGGTCAATAGTAATTCCTCTTTGTCGTTCCTCTTTTAATCTATCAAAGACAAAAGCATATGACCAAGAATCTCTGTCATATTCTTTTGCGAGTTTTTCCAACTCACGAGCTTCTCTATCGGTTACAGCTCCAGTTTCGATGAGCATAGCTCCCATCATCGTGCTCTTCCCATGATCTATGTGTCCTATTATTACGAGATTTAAATGATCTTTATCAGCCATTTTCATCAATTTCCTTAATTTTTTTTAATTAATTTGTTCTAAATATAATATTAAATATTAAAATTATTTTTATTAGATGTTAATTGTAAATGTTGTTGAATTTATATTTTTTACTATATTTCTGCGGAATTATCGAGTATTAATAACTAATGTAATATCGATCCTCAAATTAAAGCCAAATTATCATTGATTCAATATAAATTTGGACTTCGGGAGAAGTTCAATATTTTAAACTATATATTGGCAATATTCATTAGTGTTGATTATTAGATTAGATAACTGAAAATTCATAGTAATAAGAAATATAAATAAAATGGTTTTTATCTATATATATTAGAAAACTATTCAAAGAAAAGGGTTTTTTATGGTAAATGGATATACTGGAAATATAATTCGTGTGAATCTAACAGATAAAAGAATCTCAATCGAGAATCCCGATGAGATTTTTTACCGAAGATATATTGGTGGAGAGGGATTTGTCGCGTATTACTTATTAAAAGAATTAAAAGCGGGAATTGACCCCTTAAGTCCTGAAAATAAATTGATCTTTGCCACAGGGCCATTAACAGGATTTGCTATTCCTGGAACAGGCAGAAATAGTGTCGGAGCTAAATCTCCATTAACTGGAGGTTTTGGAGAAGCGGAAGTTGGTGGTCATTGGGGCGCTGAACTAAAGCATGCTGGATTTGATGCGATAATAGTAGAAGGAAAAGCTGAACATCCAGTTTACTTGTGGATAAAGGATGGGTTAGCAGAATTAAAAGATGCTAGTCATCTTTGGGGTAAAGTTACTGGTGAGGTAGAATCAATTATTAAAAAAGAGTTAGATGATAAATTGATCCGAGTAGCTCAGATCGGACCTGGCGGAGAACGATTGGTACGTTATGCTTGCGTTATTAATGATCTAAGAAATGCTGCTGGTCGTGGTGGGATGGGTGCTGTTATGGGGTCCAAGAATTTAAAAGCCATAGCAGTAAGAGGTCAAACTAGACTTCAAGTCCATGATAAGGAGAAATTGAGAGGTAAAATAAAAGAATTTAATGAAGTGGCTTACAAACCTTATTCGGGTTATTTTGAACATGGAACTGGGGGTGCTATAATGGAACAATTCGCCATATCGGGTAATCTTCCTACTAGAAATTTTAGAGATGGCGAATTCTCTGCTGCGAAGAAATTAGATCCGAGTATTATGAAAGAAGAAATTGGACTTACGATGGAGGCGTGTTATGCATGTCCAATTCGGTGTAAAAAAATAGTGGATATTAAAGAGCCGTGGGATGTTGATCCACTTTATGGAGGACCAGAATATGAATCGATTGGAGCTTTTGGTTCCAATTGTGGTGTAGACGATATAAAAGCTGTTTGTAAAGCAAATGAACTATGTAATAAATACTCCATAGACACTATATCTGCAGGGGTTTCGATTGGATTTGCTATGGAATGCTATGAGAAAGAGATTATCTCTGATAGAGATACAAATGGTTTAAAACTTAATTTTGGAAATGCTGAAGCTATGGTTAAGATGGTTGAAATGATCGGAAAACGTGAAGGATTAGGTGATATTTTAGCAGAGGGTGTGAAGAGGGCTGCTGAAAAACTAGGTAGTGGCGCAGATAAGTTTGCTATGCATGTTAAAGGACAAGAGATTCCAATGCATGAGCCTCGATTAAAGCAGGGACTTGGAGTTGGTTATTCTATTTCACCGACTGGAGCAGAACATATGGCGAATTTGCATGATACTTCAATTGCTAATGAAAGATCACTAGTTGCATATGGTGCTATAGGAATATTAGAGCCACTTGAACTTGATGATTTGGGAGACAAAAAGGTTCGAGCTTTAATGTATTATAGTAATTGGCGTAATGTGTATAATGCGTTATTAATATGCTATTTCTTACCGTGGGATTATGTTGACGCCCCTGAAATTTTAACGGCTGTAACAGGGTGGTATTCTTCAACTTGGGAATTAATGAAGGTAGGAGAGAGGATTACAACCATGGCAAGATTATTTAATATTAGGGAGGGCCTTACAAAAGAAGATGATTGGTTACCAGAACGATTTTTCCAACCTCATACATCCGGAGCCCTTAACAGTACATCAATTAAACCAAACAAGCTTAAAAATGCGATAACTACTTATTATAAGATGATGGGATGGGATGAAGAGGGAATACCCTTAAAATCAAGGTTAGCTGAATTAGAATTAGATTGGATTACTCAATATCTTTAATATTATATTAATGAATAACGAGAGTTTTAAATCCCTTTATTTAAAAAATTATGTTAAATCTTCAGAGAATTGTCCTTTTATATCCTCATACAACTCTTTTTTATTATTTTTTAATAATTTAAATATTTCTTCAATATCCTCTTGAAAGTTCATCTCTTTCCCTTCAGAATCAGTAATTTCTACAATAACTTTATTTTGTAAAAATTTTTCAAAGACTAAATCAATATCATAGATATTAACATGAGTTTCTTTAAAAAAATCTAAGAGATGGTGCAAATATAGAGCCTTAATGTATCCTTTTTTATCTTTATAGTTTTCACAAAAATATTTGAGTTGCTGTGAAATGATACTTTCCTCATCATCTTCAGGCTCTGTATCATCTTCTTTATAGAGAGCCCAATTAAAACCGTAATCTAAAGCTCTGTTAACTAAATCAGCAATATTTTTGTGAATACCGGCTTTTTTAGCCCATTTGGTATGAATAAACCAATTTGGTATTTTTGATCAACCTTAGTATGTTTTTTATGTGAAAGATAAAAAAAATAAAAAATTATAGTTCGTTAATACAAATAATAATTTTAAAAAAATAAATAATAAACAATAACCTTATCAATACAATGGTAAAAAGTAAAACAAAGTTTCCACGCGAAGGCGAATTTGTGGTTGCTAAAGTAACAGAAGTACAACATCAATATGTATATGTCAACTTAATTGACTATGAAGGCTTAGATCATGAATCTTCTGCGCGAGGGATGATTCATATATCTGAAATTAGTTCTCGATGGATTAAAAATATCCGTAATTATGTAAGAATTGGTCAAAGAGTAGTTCTACGTGTATTAAGAGTAGATGTGGATAAAGGGCATGTAGATTTATCATTACGAAGAGTAAACTCTGCTCAGAAAGAAAATAGAATAAAACAATGGAAATACGCTCTAAAATTTGAAAATTTACTTCAATTTCTTATAGAAACAGAAGGAGTTAATATGACACTTGATGAAGCTTATGAATTAATAGGATTTCCAGTTTTAGATTTATATGACACACATCAAGAAGCTGTTGAAGCATTAAAAGAAAATGGGGATGAAATTTTATCAGATTTAGAGGGCATGACAGATGAAATTAAGACTAATTTATTAAAAATCATTGCTGAAAATGTAAGTATTTCAACAGTAAGCATATCCGGTAAGGTTAAACTGTCCTTTACTTCAGAGAATGGCATAGAGCATATTAAAGAATCCCTCATGGATGCGTTAAAAGTAATAGAGCAAAGGAAAACGAGAAATATTAACATTAATTACATTGCTGCCCCATTTTATCGATTAGAAGTTGTTTCAAAAGATTACTTAGACGCTGAAAATATTTTGTCTGATGCTCTTGAAGTCATCGAGAATAAAACTAATAAGTACGAAGGATCTTTTGAATTTATTAGAGATTAATATATAAGAGATTGATTTCTCACATGACAAAATACCTTCAAAAATGCAATGAGTGCAATAAATATGGATTACATAATCCCGAATCAAAATGCCGTTATTGTGGAGGGCAATTAGTTAATCCTAGACCTCCTAAATTTTCTTTAATTGATAAATATGCAAAATATCGATTAAAATATTTTAAAGAAGAATTTGATAAGAAATTCAAATAAACTCAGTTAATTTCTATTTTTTCAGCAAATTTTTCAATTATGAGAATTTTTGCATTTTTCTGAGGGAGATGTGCTACGTCTTCTATATCAAAAGGCCCATAATTTATAAGATCAACACCTACTAAAGGTGGGGTCTTTTTTAAAAACCTTAAAAGAATATAGTTCACTTTCTCTTTCTTACTCTCTTTGATTGAGCCTATAATTTCAGTAGTTTTTGCTTCCTCTGAAATTGGAGTTTCTTGAAGCTCTTTTGTTTCAATTAAGGTATCCAGTTTAATTTCATCCTCTTCATATAATGAAATTGCTTTTACTTTTTTATAACCCTTAATTGAACTTACCAAATTTTCATAAAGCAACTTTTCTGCTTCAGATACATGATCCAAATTAATTTCATTAAGAGATATTGCGGAATTTATTATTTTAATTTCTCTAATCTTTAAAAGATCAGTAAATAGATAATTAATATTATCTTTATATGATTTCAATACTTGCTTCTTCAGTTCATCCTTATTTTCTTCATGATAATTATTGATTAAATCCAAAATCTTTTTGTAATCATTGAAATCTTTTTGATTTATCTCAATTAATTCAGTACTTTGAAATTCTTTGAGCCAATGTTGGTAAAGTTTTTCGTATTCTTTTTGTAAATCCATAAATATCGAATTTTTCAGTTTAATATAATAAGAAGGTGTTCTAAGTTTAAATTTTTTAACTTATATAGTTTTAGCTACTCCTTTACATAATAAAAAGACAGCAAAGTAGTGAGGTACTTCAATTTTTTCTCCTTGTTTGTATGGTCCAAATAACTCGCCTTTTATTTTCGTAATTGGTACTTCAATTTCACTGATTTCAATTTTTTGAGAAATCCTCTTTTTACTTTTAAAAACAATTGGATCTAGTTTTTCAATTGATTCATCTAAGGGATTAAAATTATCTAAATCATCGTGATATATTTCTTGAACTCTAAAACCTGTCTTACCATGCAAAGATCCGGGATATCGGATTAATCTATGGATATCAATTGAAACTGGAACATCAACTTCAACTCCAATTTCAGCGATTAAAGCTTTTAAAAATTTATCCCAAGCATTAAGACTAAAACCCACTAAAGTCCAATTATTATTATGGTTGTATTTAATTATCTTCCGGAACTCATCTTTAAAGTTTATAAAGTTCTCTATGAGATTTTGACTTAGATTAAACTTTTTTTTATCTGACAAAATTGTTTCGATTTCTATGTTTGATTTACCTAGTAGATTTTCAATGCTATTAATTATTTTTTGAGACCAACCAATTGTATCTCTTGAAAATCCAAAAATGTTTCCTCCTTTTTCTTGTAACCCTAAAATTTCAAATGATAAGTTCTCTCCTGTAATGAAATCAATAATTTCTCTTCGTTCGTCACTTGTTAATGTTCTTACATTTTCATCTTCAACTTTTAGATGATATCCTCGGTGCCCTGAAAAAGCAATCTTCATTTTTTCAATATCAATATTAAAATCGGGAATTAGAAAGTTATAAATTAATTTAATGATCTCCTTTTTAGCAACATTTAAACAATCATCACAAATCCAACTTAATTTTTTCAATCTTACTTTACCACATTTTGGGCATTTTTCTTTCATACCCTTTCCTTTTTGACCACATTCTTTACAATACCAAAGATCATGATCTTCCTTACAGGGGGTATAAAAGTGATCTACATCGATATCAAATATCAAATCACAACCTTGATAACCTTTATCTTTCATATCCTGATTTTCTGGTTGATTAAAAAGTGAACCACTAGAATATGCATGTTTTGGAGTATTATTTATAAAGTATTTTTTCAAATTAATAGAGGAAGTAAACCCTATATGCCTATTCATTATTTGTTTCTCCCAAGGAATGAAACCAAATTCTCTTTGTTCAAAAAGATTAATAGTTGGAATTTCAGATTGGTTTTCTTTATAATAAGCTTGAAAAAGACGTTTTAAATATTTGTTGTCAGGCATTTTCTTCATTAATTTTTTTTTTTTCAGGTTCTGTTTTGAATGAATCTTTAAATTGCATATATTGAATATAGAATAAAGGATGAGAGATTTGTCTCTGTTCTTGTAATTTACTTGAAAAATATCCATCTAAACATAGGTGATCTTCATATTTAATTGCCATGCATAAAGTATATGACTTCAAAGACTTACATGAATATGGAGTATAACCCTTTTTAATAGCATATTTTACTTGATATTCTGTTTTTTCACGATCAAAATCTGGAAGTGTTGAAAATACTTCAACAATTTTATTTTCTGGATATTTAAGAGCATTTAAAACCCATAAAATAAATAATCTTTCGGTATGAACTAAGTTTTGACCTTCTTGGGCTTTTTTTAGGATTTCTTTAATACATGGAGGGAATATTTTTGATGTATCTTTACCTTCCTTAAAGGTTATATCAACTTTATATTCAAATTCATCCTTCTTTATTTCCCAAATTGCTTTAATCGAGTTAAATAATTCTTTAAATTCTTGTATTTCAAACAATCTTTCTTTAAATCCGTCTAAATTATCAGGTTCTTTATTATTTTGAGCTAACAATTTTATTCTTACATGTTCTTGTAGTAATCTATTAAGACTTTCGGTCTTAATATACACATAACCATGTTGGAGAGCATTATTTACTAATTTTCTATAGTCATCTTTTAAATTTGATGCCAATTTCAAGTAATCGATAAAAGAAATCTTAAAGTTTGTTTTTGAAATTTCTTCCTGGCTTTTTAATACAATTTTTTTATATACAATTGGATTTTCTTCGTAAATTACATCCAAATCTAAATCTTTATAAATGTAGTATAGATTATACTCGTTTTCTTTATTTAATTCATTGTATGTAGTTTTAGAGTAAATATTTGCTACTCTATTAGATAAAATTTTATCATTTAAAACATAAAGTAAAATTCTTAAAATCAAATAGATAAAAATATTAGT
>JABAHP010001534.1_pt1 | contig 17092 bp, 14 predicted proteins | sample 7062081 | NCBI WGS metagenome assembly JABAHP01 (sample SAMN14534357, study PRJNA622989) | marine sediment metagenome | biome: marine biome [ENVO:00000428]; feature: marine pelagic biome [ENVO:01000023]; material: deep marine sediment [ENVO:00002113] | place: India: Gulf of Kutch | collected...
ATGTATATACAATCAAAGGAAATGATAATATGAATAAATTGTATCCCCCTTGGGCAATGATTAATAGAAAAAGAAAAATAAATAAAATCAAATCTCTTAAAAGACTCTCTGAGAAAATGTCTTTTAATGATAGATAATGGTCATTGTTATTTTTTTCATTCATTTTCTTTATTAAAATATACTTAATAAATAAATTTTTATGATTTCTCCAATTCCACTATATAAATTAAATACATTAGTACTGTAACGTTGTGTAGAAAATATGAACGCGGAAACAACACATAATAAAAAAACACCTCTTTTCAAGACTCATTTAAACCTTGGCGCTCGAATGGTTAGTTTTGCTGGTTGGATGATGCCCGTTCAATACGAAAGTATTATAAAAGAACATGAAGCAGTTCGTTCTAACGCTGGTGTTTTCGATATATCACACATGGGAGAATTTCTTCTTGAAGGAAAGGATGTAATTGACTTTCTTCAGTATATTATGATAAATGATCTTAATTTATTAGAACCCTCTAAAGGGCAATATTCTTGTATGTGCTACGAAAATGGGACTGTGGTTGATGATCTCGTTTATTACGAGGAAAATCCTGAGCGCTTTAGAATGATTGTTAACGCGAGTAATATCGAAAAAGACTTGAAGTGGTTAAAAAATCATGTTGGAAATAAAGATATAAAGATCACAAACCTCTCGGAAAAAAGAACTCGGGTAGCTTTTCAAGGTCCTAACGCAGATGATTTGTTACAACCATTAATAAATGTAGATTTATCACAGATCAAAAGATTTTATTTTGCTCATTGCTCGATTAAAGAAAATCCTGTTTTTATAGCTAGAACAGGTTACACTGGAGAAAAAGGATTTGAAATATCTTTTGAAAATGAGTATGCAGAAAAAATTTGGAATAATTTGATTGACACTGGAGCTAAACCAGCAGGATTAGGAGCAAGAGATTCTTTAAGACTAGAAGCTTGTTACTCTCTTTATGGTCATGAGATAAGTGATACCATTTCTCCTATTGAAGCGGGTCTTTTTTGGTTAGTGAAACCTAAAGAGGGAATTGATTACATAGGAAAAGAAATCTTACTGAAACAGAAATCTGAAGGGACAGATAGAGTATTAGTAGGCCTTAATTTAATTGATAAAGGTATTATTAGAGAAAAATTTAAAATTTTCAAGGATACTAATGAAATTGGATTCGTTACTTCCGGAGGATACTCTCCAACTCTTAAAAAGACAATTGGTCTAGGCCTTGTTAAAACACAGTATAAAGAGGTGGGTACTGAAATCAACATTGAAATCCGCAATAAACTCCTAAGAGGAATAATAGCAACTACACCCTTTTATCGTAATGTGTAAAAAAAATAATATTTTGTGAACAAAGGTGAAAATATATGGATTATAAATTACCTAATAATTTAAAATATGCTTCAACTCATGAATGGATTAAAATTGAAGATTCAATAGCAATAGTTGGAATATCTGATTTTGCTCAACATCAATTAGGTGATATTGTGTTTGTAGAACTTCCTGAAATTGGTATGGTGTTCGAAAAAGGAAGTAATGCAGCAGAAATTGAATCTGTGAAAGCAGTTGGAGATTTAATTATGCCGTTATCTGGAGAAATTATTGCTATAAACGATGCTCTTGCTAATAATCCCGAACTAGTCAATTTATCCACCTATGAAAAAGGATGGATGATTAAAATTAAGTTTTCTCATCCGAGTGAGATAAACGAGCTTTTGTCTATTGAAGAATATAAAGAAATAATCCAAAATGAAAAAGATTAAAATCTTTTTCTTTATAGTTTTATTTAATTTTTGAATAATTAATTGAGTTGTTTAAATTGGATTTTGTACCTCATGATAACCAAACAATTGAAGAAATGTTAAATGTCATTGGAGTAAAATCTTTACAAGAACTTTTTCAAGATGTCCCTAGTGAATTAATTATTAAAAAGCTCAATTTGTCCTCCGGATTATCTGAACCTGATCTTTTACGTCAATTAGAGAAAATTTCAAATAAGAACAAAGTATTTACAAGTTCTTTTTTGGGAGCAGGGTGTTATTTTCATTATATCCCCTCCTTAGTCGATTTTGTAACCTCCCGATCGGAATTTTATACTGCTTACACTCCATATCAAGCTGAAGCTAGCCAAGGCTATTTGCAAGCCATTTTTGAATATCAAACTATAATTTCAAGACTAACTCAAATGGATGTTGCAAATGCTAGTATGTACGATGGATCAACTGCACTTGCTGAAGCCGCAATTATGTCAACAGTTATTACACGTAGGAATTCTGTGATATTATTTGAAGGAATTCATCCAGAATATGTAGAAGTTATTAGAACTTATTGTTGGGGTCAAAATATAAACATTATCATAGCAAACGAACATAATTTAATCGAACAGTTATCGAGTAATATAGCTTCAGTAATATTTCAAAGTCCTAATTTTTTTGGTGATATTGAAGATGCTAGCAATATAGTAAATCAAGTAAGAGAAAATTACCCTAATTGTTTAATTATTCAAGTTATGACAGATCCTACATGTTTGGGAATATTAAAACCTCCAGGAGCAACAGATATTGATATCTTTGTCGCTGAAGGACAATCTTTTGGCATTACCCCGACTTTTGGGGGTCCTGGACTGGGAATCTTTACTGCTAAACATAAATTTCTAAGAAAGATGCCAGGTAGATTGATTGGAAAAACAAAAGAAATAAATGGAGAACGAGAAGGATTTATTTTAACATTACAAGCACGTGAACAGCACATTCGAAGAGAAAAAGCAAGTTCTAATATTTGTACAAACCAAGCATTGTGTTCCTTAGCAGCACTAACATATCTCTTAGCTTTAGGTAGAACCGGACTAAAAGAGATTGCATATCAAAATATTCAAAAAACTCATTATGTAAAAAAGAAACTCAGTAAGATTCATGGATATAAAATACTGAATAAAAAACCTACATATAATGAGTTTTTAGTAAACTGTCCTAATATTGATTCTTTAATTACCCATTGTCGACAACTTGAACTTTTAGCTCCTTTAAAAATATCAAATTACTATCCTGAAATGAAAAATCTTGCTCTAGTGTGTGTTACTGAGATGAATTCAAAATTATCAATCAAAAAATTCCTTGAAGCTGCTGAATTAGCTTCTAAAGTGGAAATGGAGGATTGAGAATCATGGGTTCCAATATTCAATTAATTTTTGAAAAAGAGATGGATAATGAATTTAATAATTTTGTTCCTGAGATGGATATTGATGAAATTGATATTAATAAGATATTACCAAAATCTCACCAAAGAATAGATTTACCAATTCCTAATATTTCTGAAGTTGAAATAGTCCGTCATTTCATTAATTTAAGTAACCGAAATTATGGTGTGGATACTGGCATATATCCATTAGGTTCTTGCACTATGAAATATAATCCTAAAATAAATGAAAATATAGCTAGAATGCCAAAATTTGCTCAAATCCATCCGCTACAAGAAGAAAACAGTGGGTGTCTTGAATTAATCTATAATATCTCCCTATTATTAGGAGAGATAACAGGTATGGATGGATTTACAATGCAACCGGCAGCAGGAGCTCATGGAGAATTAGTTGGCTTATTAATAATAAAAAAATATTTTGAGAGTAAAGGCATTAAAAAGCATAAAATTATTGTCCCTGATTCTGCTCATGGAACCAATCCAGCCTCAGCAAAAATGGCAGGATTTTCAATTATAGAAATACAATCAAACAAAGATGGAGAGGTACCAATAGATGAATTAGAATTTGCTATGAAAGAAGGTGATGTTGCAGGAATTATGCTTACTAATCCTAATACTCTTGGAGTATTTGACAGACAAATTAAGGAGATAACAAGTATTGTCCATGAAAATGGAGGATTATGCTATTATGATGGAGCAAATTTAAATCCAATGTTGGGAATTTGTCGTCCTAGAGATATGGGATTTGATATTATCCATTTAAATCTCCATAAAACCTTTTCCACTCCTCATGGGGGTGGTGGTCCTGGATCAGGTCCTATTGGAGTTGTAGATGAACTCATCCCTTTTCTTCCAAAACCTTGCTTAATTTCAACCCAGAATGGAATTATATGCAAAGAAAATAATAACGAATCAATAGGAAGAATACGAGCGTTTTGGGGTAATTTTGGGGTAATTATACGAGCATATGCTTATATATTGGCATTAGGAGCCGAAGGTTTAAAAAAGGTCGGTCAAATCGCTGTTTTGAACGCTAATTACTTAAGAGTTCTCTTACAAAAGAACTATCATCTTCCGTTTAACCGAATCTGTCAACATGAATTTGTTCTTTCGGATCGAGATATGCCTAATGAAATTACAACTGAAGATATTGCGAAACGCATACTTGATTATGGAGTTTATGCTCCCACTGTATATTTTCCATTGATTATTTCAGGAGCATTGATGATAGAACCTACTGAAACTGAATCAAAACAATCATTAGATAACTTTGTTGAAGTAATGAATAAAATTTATGAAGAAGCAAGAACCAATCCTAAAAAACTTAAAAATGCTCCTCAAAATACATTTGTTAAACGATTAGATGCTGTTCAAGCAGCAAGAAACCCTATATTACATGATTAACACTATAAATTTTTAAATTTATAAAGTCTATAGCAATATAAATTCTATTGAAGTATGAAAAATATATTTTAATTTATGGTGTGCTAAAATAAATTATTTATCTTTTTTCCCTTACGAGAAATTCAGAGAAAATCAAGAAAAAATTACTCGCCAAATTGAAGAGAGTTCAAGATTAAAGAAAATTATTTTATTATCAGCTCCTAATGGTACAGGAAAGACAATTATTGCATTATGTAGTTTACTTCCTATAGCTTTTGAGAAAAATCTAAAAATAATATATATGTGTAGAACACATTCTCAAAATCGTAGAATAATTAAGGAATTGACAAAAATCTCACAAAAAACGATAACTGATAGTCTTAAAGTTAACCTCAATGGACTTTCAATAAGAGGGAGAAATGAAATGTGTCTAAATAAAACATTATTATCTCTTAAATTAAATCCAAGAGAAGCGATGTCTGTTTGCGCGGATCTAAGAAAAAATCGTAATTGCCTTTATTTCCTTAATTTGTTAAAAAAAAAGGGACAAAGTGAAAATCCTTTATCAATCGCACCAGATTTATTTAATAAACCAATCGATGCTGAAGAATTAATTGGTTTCTGTAGAGAACACAAATTCTGTCCCTATTTCTTGAGTAAATTCTTACTTGAAGCCATGCGAGTAATAATATGCAATTATCAATGGATTTTTAACCCTTTTATTCGTGAATCTTTTTTAGAATTTATTGGTAAAGAACTACAAAATTGTATCTTAGTATTAGATGAATGCCATAATATAATTGATGTTGCAACTGAAATTAATTCAAAAAAAATTACACCATATTCATTAAGAATTTGCTTAAAAGATCTTGAAATGTATCGATCCCCAATCTTAATGCAAAGTTTCGTACAAATATTATTAGATCAGTTACAAATTAAAAAAAAGAATCTACGAGTAAATGAAAAGGCAATACAACCAGATAAGTATTTAACATCGATATACAAAAAATTAGGATTCTCAGATCTTAATGGATTTAAAAATTTTATTGAAGAACTTCATGATTTTAGTTTATCAATTCACGAAGAAAAAGTGGCAAACGGAGAAATCTCTAGAGATTTTGTTGGTTCGTTAGCAGAATTTTGGCTTAAGTGGTTAGGATCTTATTCATCAGAAAATTACTTCTTTTGTTATAATACTAAGGAAAATAAGGGAAAAAGGTTAATTTCACTTGAAATAGTAGCTTTGGATCCAAGAGAAATTACAATTCCTATTTTAAAAAAAGGATATACAAGTCTAAATCTCTCTGGAACAGTAAATCCATATGTGTATAATAATTTGATGGGATTGAATGAATGTGGTAAGAGTTATAAAGGAATTGTTGCAGATTCACCATTTAATATTAAAAATATTAAAGCAATTATAACTGAGGGTGTAGATACTAAACGAGATAGTAGAAATCCAACTATGTATAAAAAAATAATCGGAAAAGTTGATGAAGTACTACAAAGTACTCCTGCAAATATCGGAATTTTTTGTGCTTCCTATACAATTCTTAACGGTTTTTTAAAAAATGGATTTGAAAATATTGTAGAAAAGAATAGTAAAAAGCTATTCGTTGAAGAACCAGGATTATCAGCATCTGAAAATGCATTACTGATAGATGATTTCAAAACTATGGCTTCAAATGGAGGTGGTGTCTTATTAGGTGTATGTGGAGGAAGAAATTCTGAAGGAGAAGATTATCCTGGAGATTATATGAATTCTGTAATAATTGCCGGATTTCCATATCATTTACCAACTCCTAGAGTAGAAGCAAAAATAAAATATTATGATAAGGTATTTAATAGACAAGGTTGGAATTTTGCTTATTTATACCCTGCTGTACAAAGAGCAAATCAAGCGTCTGGAAGACCTATCAGAAAAATTTCTGATAAAGGGGCAATAATATTTATGGATAGTAGATTTAAAGCAAAATATAAATGGATTTCAGATTGGATTAGAAATCAACTCGAGATTGTCCAAGATAAACCAAATAGGCTTGCTCAAAATTTAAAATTATTTTGGAACTCCTCATAGTTAATTTTTTGGCAATTCAAATAACCACAATATTACTAAAATCGAAATAAGTGGAAAAATAGCCATAAAGAGCATTGATAAATAATAGTTAGAATTGAAAATTACTAATAATAAACTAAAAAATATTCCTCCGATTGTAGTACCTGCAAAAATACTTGTATTTGCATATCCCATAAATTGTCCTTTATTAATAGGGGTTGAATTTTGAGCAATATATACAATTGTAGCCATCCAAAACATAGAATAACTTAATGAAACCATTACTTGAAAAATGAAAAAACTCCAGAAGTTATTGGAGATAATATATCCAAATATAACAAATACGGTCAAAACATAACCCGCAATAAGAAATATTTTGATATTTTTCTTAGAAAGTATATTGCCCATTAAAAGCATTAGAAAAAATTGCATTAACGGATTTATACCTACTAGTATCCCAATTTCACTAGTACTAGAAATGTGAAAACTCATAATTATTATTATTACATTCAAAATTGGTATAACACCAAAATTTCGGAAAAAAAGGCTATAAAATATTGAATAAGAAATTCTATCCTTACTTATAGTTTCAACTCTTTCAATAAGTTCAGGATTGCCATGCTTAGCATTTAGAATAGCTTGTCTATTTTCTCTAATAAAAATTACGAAGATTCCACTTATTAAAAGAATTAAAAAAGAAAAAATGACTAAACTTTCAATATTAAACAGATCTATCCATATCCCACCTGTGACTACTCCAAGAAACCATCCAATTGCGCAAACTGCATTAAAATAAGATATCCATTTTGTATCATTTTGCACTAATTCACTATAAAGAGTAAGATAAATAGTTACGAATGAAGTAAAAAAACCTAACAAAAATAACTCTATAATAAGTATAATAATATGATTGGCATATATTAGTAAGAAAAGCATAAAGGCCATTCCCACAATGCTTAAGAAAATAAAATAAATTCGGTTTTGAAGTATATCTGAATATTTACCTATAAATGGTGGGAAAATGAAGAATGCAGACATAAAAATCGTAATTGTCAGTGTAATAATTGGTGGTTCAGTTCCCATATTTTCTAGAAATTGAGGCAAGTAGGATAGGAACATCATAATAGAAAAGTAGATAAAAAAAACGCTTACCAAAATAAATAATACTGATCTTTTCGAAATAATCAAAATAAATACACCTTAAGTAGTTAGCAGCCGAAGTTTTTTTATCATCGTATACAGCTCAATTAATTTCCTTGATACAATTTTCCATCTAAAATTATTCTCAACTCTTTTGTAGCAGTTTTCTTTAATTTTATTGTAATAATTTGGATCTAATAATACTAAAGATTCAAGTATTTTATCAGGAATCTGATTAACCAATTGAAGATTTTCAGTTTCAAATATAGCTTCCTTATTTTTAACTTTCTCTGATATTTCCTTCAATTTAAAAATAGATATTAACGCGTCAGCAAATTGTTTGGGATTATCTTTATCTATCAAAACCCCAGTTCCTATCTCTGGAAAATTCCTAATATCTACAATTGATTCTTGAAAACCTCCCACTTTTGTAGCTATCACGGGAAGTTTTGTAGACATGGCTTCTAAAGCAATAATGCCAAACGGTTCCCATCTAGATAGAGCGCAATAAACGTCTGAAGCAAGATGTGCTAGATGGAATATATCTTTTGCTACACCAAAAATTATTCTCAAGTTGTTAGGATATTTTTTTACATATTTAGCATAATTTCGAATCTCATTCAAACTATAATCCGTAGGTAATATGAGGAATAAAAATTTAGCATTTGGGATTACTTTAATCACTAGAGGAATTGCCTCAAATACAGTCTCGAATCCTTTTTGTGGGGAAATTCTTCCAGTAGTAATTACTAAGGGACCAGATTGGTCAAAAGCTTTAATATATCCATTCTTAATAAAAGAAGTCCCATTTGATATCTCATTTATAACATTCAATACTTTTTCAGATTGAATTAACGGGCTCCTATCTAAATGAGATAATTTGTAGGTTAATAAATATTCCTTCATATCTGATAGAGTTAATTCCTTATCATCTAATAAATGTAATACGTCTCTTATTTCCTGTTCATGACTTTCTTTGACCTGTTTCAAAATATCATTATAATTCCAATCACATCCATCCCAAACGAAATTAGATTTGAATTCAATTAATTCCTTTCCACAATTAGGAATTATATCTGATTTTAAATATGATTGACTTACGGTTGTTACTAAATCACTGACTAGGGCTCCTACTTGTTCTATCGTTGGGGGTTGATATTCCCCACTAATTCTCTCACAAATTGAAAATATCTCAGTCAAGGTTAGCAATTTAATACCATCTTTTAAGTTAACTGAAATTGGAGTCTGATCTATTCCACATATTCTATAAAAATCTATCCCATATCTAGGCCAAGTTAATAAATGGATTGTTATTAATGAAGCTACATCTAATCCATTTTTAGCTAATTCCTGTTTCATTCCAATAAAGGGTATAACGGCATGATAATCATGGATATGAATTATATTTGGTAGGAATTCTCTATGCTTATCAATCAAATACTCAATATAACAACACATTCCCATGCTAAAAAAGCAAATCTTTCCACTAAGCGTGTCTGGATTATAAACAATTTTATCATCTAAAAATCTATTAGTAAAAGGATTTTCACCATGCAATAAAACAATATTTACATTATTTATTTTTGATCTATAGAACGCAATATTATAAGTTGTTTCTGGGGCATTTACTCCGAATCGAGAAGGATTAATTTGTCCTACACAATTAAGAGGTAATTTTTCCCATTCAAGCGCCTTGTTTAGCTTTGGTAATTGACCATGTGAGGGAATAAATACTGTGATATCATAATCGTTAGCTAAATGTTTAGCTTGATTTGCAGGTACTTCTCCAAGCCCTCCCACTTTGACAACTCCCGCGTATTCAAAAGTAAATATCCAAATATTATCTTTTTTATCATTCAAGATATTTCAATCTTTTTACGACGCATTTAGTGGTTTAAAACCAAAAAATTGTGTACTGTATTAAATATAATTTAGTCTAATTCGTTAAAAAAAGAATTTTATTAAAACTTAATTAAAATCGGATTTGTATGACTCAATTACGACAAAAAGTAAATTTAATAACTTAAGGTTAATCGTATTTATCAATATAAATATCAAAAAACCATATAAAAGTATAAATAAATTTCTGAGTGATAAATGAAATGGTAGATTTTGAAATTGTCGATTCTGGCACACCTGTAGCTGGACCATATAATCTTGGTATGAAAGCGGGTAACCTTCTTTTCATATCTGGACAAGTTACTACCCCAGAAGCAAGAGATATTAAAGAACAAACATTCGCAGCATTTGAAAAGATTAAAAAGGTCTTAGAAACCGCAGGCGCTAAAGTCTCCAACATTATAAAAGTTACTGTCTTTTTAAAAAATATTTCAGATTTCAAAGAGATGAATGAAGCTTATAGAGAATTTTTTGAAAAAAATGGTGTATCAGAGAAATTCCCTGCAAGAAGCACTGTCGAAGCAACTTGTCCCCTTCCATATGGATTAATTGAGATTGAAGCCATCGCTATACTTTAGATTTTATTTATTATATAAAAAATACATTTAAATAGAATTTCGCAATAAATTATTTCATTAAAAAGGATGAGCTAATATGTGTGACACTTATGTAAGTTTATGTAATTGGTCTAAAAATCAGAATGTTATTTTTGGAAAAAACAGTGATAGACTTGAATCAGAGGCTCAGTTAATAACATACTCTCCACGAACCACCCATTCTCAAGGAGCAGAATTAAAATGTACTCATATTTCAATTCCACAAGTAAAAGAATCAGCTGCAGTTATTTTAAGTCAACCTTATTGGATGTGGGGTGCAGAAATGGGAGCAAACGAATATGGAGTTGTTATTGGTAATGAATCTATACAAACAAGAGAACCTTTAAAAGATATTGGCCTTCCTGGTATGGATCTTCTGAGATTAGCTCTTGAACGAGGAAAAACAGCAAAAGAAGCATTAAATGTTATTACTTATTTATTAGAAACTTATGGACAAGGTGGTTTTCATAGTTTAACACAATATAATTATCATAATTCATATCTCATAGCAGATCCAACTGAAGCTTATGTTCTAGAAACTGCAGGGGATTGGTGGATTGCAGAAATCGTTAAAAATTTTCGCTCAATTTCTAATCATATATCAATAAGATATAAGGGAGATATGAGAAGGAAAGGAATTATCCAACACGCTATTGAAAAAGGATATTGTAAAGATGATAATGATTTTGATTTTAAAATGACTTTTTCTCGCGTCCGGCTTCCGGAACAGTTTCCTCTAACTGATAGAGATGGTTTTTCATTATATCAATTATCATCAAATAAGGGAATGGTTACAGTTCCTAAGATGATGAGTTTTTTGAGAGATCATGAGGTTGAAATATGTAGACACCTTAGAAAAGACCAATCAGTAGGTTCTCAAGTCTCGCTTTTAAGAAAAAATAATAAAAAATCAATTCATTGGTTTACAGGAAGTACAATTCCATGTCTAAGCATTTATAAGCCATACGTTTTTCCAGCAAACAACCAAAAGATTAAGGAATCAAGGCCTTATTCTTCTATAGATCAAAATTGGTTTTGGTCTAGACATTTTGATTTCATCAATTTCTACAAGAAACGACCAAAAAGAGATATCCCTGAAAGAAATGAGTACTATAGAAAACTAAGAGCTGTAGAAAACGAGTTAATAAAGCAAATAGATGATATAATTTCAAAAGAGGAAATTATCTCAGAACGTGAATTTACAGAATTGATTAAGAATGTAAATGATTATGGATGGAAAAAATCTGAGGAATTAATTAAATAAATGTGTGATACTTTAATTGCCCTTGGAAACTCAACTCAAGATGGAAGTGTTATATTTGGTAAAAATTCGGATAGACCTTTTAATGAAGTGCAATTAATTACTTATTCTCCTAGAATTAGTTTCAATAATGGAGATACATTGAATTGTACATATTTAGAAATCCCCCAGGTTTCTGAAACCTATGCTATTTTAATGAGCCAACCTTATTGGATGTGGGGTGCAGAAATGGGTATAAATGAGTTTGGGGTTGTAATCGGAAATGAAGCTGTCAATACGCATGAGCCACTAAAAAATACTGGATTATTGGGGATGGATTTATTAAGGTTGGGTCTTGAGAGAGGAAAAACAGCAAAAGAAGCAATGAATATAATTATCAGTTTATTAGAAACATATGGACAAGGAGGAGGTTGTGCTATTGATGATCCAAATTGGTTGTACCACAATTCATTTATAATAGCAGATCCGAAAAAAGCATATGTCTTAGAGACTGCTGATAGATGGTGGATAGTTGAAAAAGTCAAAAACATACGTTCAATATCAAATAACCTGACAATCAGAGGAAAGGGAGATATGAGAAAGAATGGAATAATTCAACATGCAATTGAAAGAAAATATTGTAAAGATGATTATGATTTCGATTTTGCTAAAACCTTTTCAGGAATATCAATTTCTACTATGACTTCACCTTATTCCAGAGGAGGAAAGTCAACTTTACTATTAAACGAGAACAAGGGTAAAATCACCTCAACCTTGATGATGGATTTTTTAAGAGATCATGAAGCAGGAATTTGTATGCATGGAGGTTTTGAATCAACGGGTTCTCAAGTCTCTCATTTAATAAGTGATGGAAAATCAGTAAACTGGCTTACTGGAACTACCCTTCCATGTATCAGCATTTATAAACCCTATACTTTTCCTATTGAAAACCAGAAGTATTATGCGCCAGGCCCTTATCAGGAAATAAATGCTGAATGGTTTTGGTGGAAACATACAAAATCTAAACCAGTAAATAAGAAAATTAAACTTAAATCTGTTGAAAGCTCTATTGTTTCTAGAGTTGATGATTTGATAAAACTAGGTGATGAAATTTCAGAAAATGAATTCCATGAGAAAATTAAAGAATTAAATTTAGAAGCGTGGAATAATTCTTATGAGCTATTAAATTAATAAAGATTCAAAGTATTTATAATTAGAATTGATTAATTTAAATAATTTTTAAAGAATTTCTTATAATCAAAAAAACTTAATAGTTTTGGAGTATTTTTGATATTAATTTGTATGGTTTAATAAACTCTTAAGGATTCAACAATGTCTTTGAATAAATTGAGTATTTTAGGCATGGAAGGAGTAATTTCAAATTATAAACGTGGGCGGCATACAGTACACCCGAAACACTGTGTTATTGTATTTTCTAATATAAAAACAAGAAAAGAAGCAAATAAACTAATAGGAAGAACAGTTGTTTGGAATAGTCCCACTGGTAAAGAGTTAAAAGGGGTAATTACCCGTGCACATGGAAATAGTGGTGCTGTGAGAGCCCACTTTAAAAAGGCTGGAATTCCTGGCCAGGCCCTAGGAAAAAAAGTCAAAATTATAAAATAGTATATTTCCTTTTCTACTCATTTTTCCAATTAATTATATCTGGATATTACATGATACGAGAATAATATAGCTTTTTTTATGTTTTGCAAGTTCTTATTCTTCTGATATAGCGATTTTAAAGGTAAATTTTACCTTATTTGGTTGGGTTTTAGCATTAATATGACAGAGCAAGTATGTAGATTTTGTCACAGATATGTGAAGTTAGCTTATTATTGTGAAGAGTGTGGCTCCAGTTGTTGTCCGGATTGTCTTCATGAAAAAAAAGTGGATTTTTTTATTTGTCAAGAGTGCAAATCTAAAAATATAGATTTAAAGAATTCTGAGAATAAGAAAGTTTGTAGCGATTGCGGAGCTGAAAATGTTACCAAAATCAACCAACGCTTAAAATCCTGTCCTAAATGTGATTCACATCAAATTATTAATATTTATGAGAAAAAAGAAGAATTAGAAAAGAATTTTTTAGAACTAATTAAAAATACACGTTTATTTATTGATCCTTTAAAACAAATTCTTGATAAATTGTATTTTTATCACTCTAAAATAAAAGAAGTAAGAGATCCTCCAAATAAATATTATCATTTTCCTCAAATGGAATCAGATCTATTAGCTTTTTTTAAATTATTCAATTATATTCAAAATAATTTATTTGAAAAAGTAAATATCCATTTTCATCAAGTAAATCAAAATAAAGAATATTTTTTTGATATCTATACCCAACCAAACTCAAATATTAATATCATTGAGGGTCTTTTTGAAAATTTATCACGTAGTTTTAAATCAATTGAGGAGTTTATAAAAAATAATTTAGAAACATTTAATGATGGTTTTAATACTTTTGAAAAAAATCTAAGCTTTATAGATAAAGTTAAACATTATTTTGAGAGTTATAATAAAATACTTCGACTTGCAGAAGGTGAAAAACCTGTATACGCAATTTATGCTAAATTGACAAATGGATTAAATACACATGATAAATATAAGAAAGATAAAGGTATTTTATTTATAACCAATTTTGATCTTTCATTTATTCATGAATATGGTGTAAAGAAAAAGAAAAAGGAATTAATTTTTAAAGCTCCTGTTCAAGACTTAACAAGAATAAAAGAGAAAGGTAAAATCTTCAAAAAACTCTATATTGAATTCGATTACGGGAAATATGAATTTACATTACCTCCTAAAGCTGTTTCAAGAGTAATTGAATATATTCTTTTGGCAAGATCTTTTGATGAAACCACAATATATGATGAAAAAACGGCAAAAAAACTTCAATATATTGATTTAGATTTAAATGATTTAACAAATTTTATAGAAGAGAGTATTAACTCCTTTTTTAGTATCAAATGTCAATATAACAAAAGCTTTGATAATACATATAGCCAAATTAAAGGCTTAACTTACCCTTTTGGTGTTCACCCCAACCAATTACCAAATATTACATCTCGAACACCTGCTCAATTTCAAAATCCACAAAATAGTGCTCAACCTTGGCTTAACTTCCCGGAAAATTCAAATATATTTCAACGAACAAATAAACCTTCTCATATTCTTCCTAATTCTGGTCAAAATCCTTCATTTATCTCTAATTCTCAAATACCAGACATCAATAAGAGCTACTTGATCTCACAAAACCTACAAAATCCAAATCGCTATCAAAGTTATAATCCACAGAGAACAAATCCGAGTAATAATTTAAATCCATATCTTCAAAACCAAATGTTAGATGATTTTTATGAGGAAAATAACACTTTCATAAATGATCAGGCTAGATTTCAAGATTATAACAGAAATCATTTAACTGACTTGTTTGATTCAGAATATATTCCACCAGATAATTCTTATAGATATAAACGAAGATTGTTTAAAATAGATAAAGAAAAACATAAAAAAATGCTCGAATTAGATAAAGAACGATACAGCTTGAAAGAGACGTTGAAAAAACTTGACAATAAATTTGATCAAGGAATCATCTCTGAAGTAGATTATTTTAAAACGTTTAAAAACCTCCAAAAAGAAATCTATCTAATTGAAAAAAAAATTAGTGACTTGCAAGAAAATTTGGAAGAGATTGACTCCCTAAAAAGAAATAGCCGAAATTTCGATAAACGACGCTTTTATACATAGAGAATTTTTTAAAGTTTTATGCAGAATCAGCATTTTTTTTTATCTTAAATTTATATTTTTATCATTACATTACATCATATGGATAAAGAGGATAAACCACAAACCACTTTAGTAGGAAGTTGGCCGTTAGATAATACATCAAAAAACATGGAAAAAATTTTTAATGATTTAATTCAAATTGGTATTGATTACCCATGTTACCCTCAACTTTTATCTATGACCTATCAATTTCTATCGCCATTATCGAAGACTATCCCTCAATTAGAAGAAATTGATGAAAAATTTTATTTATGCGCTGAATTTAAAACACCTAAGGAGCCAATTGCCCTTGAATATGGAGAATTTATTGTAGATTTTTTTAAGCAACATCCAGATCTAAAAAAATCAATAACGGGCACAAAAGCTTGCTTAACGGGACCTTTCACTTTAGCATTTGAGACTATATTAAAAGACGATATTGCTAAAGACTTAAAACCAGTAATTTTTGAAGAACCAAGAGCTGTATTGGTTGATTGGATTGTAGACAAGTTTGCTGAGATAATAAAACAAATCGGGATTGCTTATAGTAATATGAATATAGATATTATTTCTTGTGATGAGCCTATTCTAGGATTATTAGTAGGAAGGAAGATTTTATTTCATACAGAAGATTTTATTATCAAAACAATTAATAAAGCCATATCTGGAATAAAAGGCTTATCATCAATACATGTCTGTGGAAGAATCAGTCCCTATCTACGAGACCTTCTCTTAAAAACGAAAGTGAAGATTTTAGATCATGAGTTTAGCACAAATCAGGAGAATTTTAAGATATTTGAGAAAAAGCATTTCCAAGAAACTGATAAATTCTTAGCAATGGGAACTGTTAAATCTAAATTTGCACCAATTCTGAATAAGGATATTGAAGATTATGTGGAAAAAGTTGATTTTCTTAAAAAATTTATCAAAAAGGGTATCGATCTTTATGGAAAAGATAATCTAATTATTAAACCAGATTGTGGTTTCTACCCATTGAAAGTTTTTGGAGAAAAAGATGGTTATGAAATCGCAATCAATAAAGTGAAAAATATGGTTCTAGCATTGAAAGAATTAATCTAGTCATTATTAAAATGATTTGGATTAATTACAAAAAGTAAAAGAAATTTTCATAAAAGATTTATCCTTCCAATTCTTTTCGAAGTTTGTCGATCTCGTCTTTTAATTGATCTTTTGATTTAAGTTCCGCTTCTTCTTCTTCAAGATCATATTCTGGTATATATTGTAGATCATCAGCAGGAATTTCAGGCATTGTTCCTCCTTGTTCTAGAAGCATTTCGGTCTCAAGTTGATTTAATTCATCAGTAACATCAATTGCTAGATCTATTTCTGGATCACCGCCTAAAATATCTGCTGCTTCTTCAATTTCAGCAACATATTGCTCAGAATCTTCTGCTATTTCAGCAACTTTTGTAGGAGATGCTTTTGTTGCAATATATTCTAACTCATCCCTTATTCCTCCCATTACATCACCTGTTTGAGATATAAGCATTCCCTCTTCTATTGCTTGAATTTGTCTTTCAATTTTTAAACGTATATTATTACTACGGTCAACTTTCGCTTGATATGCTTTATATTGTACTAAATAGGATTTTGCTCGATCTTTTTCACCACGTTTTAATGCTATTTTTGCGTTTTTTCTACTAATCTCAGCCCGTTTGTTATAACCTTTATTCATCACGTTCAATTTATGAATATGACCTTTAGCTTTCAAAACTAAATCTTCCTTTTCTTTACTTTTACGAGGAAAGAGTTTCTTTTTTAACCCCATT
>JABAHP010000934.1_pt2 | contig 17070 bp, 16 predicted proteins | sample 7062081 | NCBI WGS metagenome assembly JABAHP01 (sample SAMN14534357, study PRJNA622989) | marine sediment metagenome | biome: marine biome [ENVO:00000428]; feature: marine pelagic biome [ENVO:01000023]; material: deep marine sediment [ENVO:00002113] | place: India: Gulf of Kutch | collected...
TTTTTGCTCCCATAGTTCAATGGATAGAATGTAGGCTTCCGGAGCCTGAGATAGGGGTTCGAATCCTCTTGGGAGCACCATCCATCATTAGTTAAATGATTAAACAGATCAGTTGTTTGCAATAAATTTTATTAGATTCGAACCGAGGGATGGTAAGGGGGCGTAGCCCTCTTACATTTTGAGGAGGATTATTCGGGAACCCGAAGGTTCCCGAACGTGTGAGATTCCTCTTGGGAGCACCATAAAATAAGAATACTATTAATTGACAGCTGAGAATTTATTTGCTAAACTTTTCACATATTTTGCGCCTATAGCTCAGCCGGTAGAGCAGCTGCCTCTTAAGCAGACGGTCGGGGGTTCGATTCCCTCTGGGCGCACCAAAAAGACCTCAGATGACAAGAAAAATCTGAGGTTTTTTGTGTGTTTTTGCCTTGACACAGCCTAATTTTTGTGATACGGTCAGAATATAGGCACCAGCCAAGAACCCAGTAATAGAGGGAGGAGAAATGAAGGAAGATAAACCTNNGGAGGGCTCGCAGATGTTGCTTCAAACTGTAGACCAGTTGGAAGATATCCAGCGGGCCGTCAGTGCAAGTGGCCTGGGTGTACCACCATCCTGGCGCGGGCCAATCCCGATGAGTTCTGCTATACTCACAAGGCTCAGGGCGAAAGGATGCGGAAGCTTCAGGCTGAGAGAGAGGAGGGAAAGAAGGAGGTCGCATAGACCGAGGAGCTTGGCAAGTTGCAAAGGGCGACGTGAAAGGAAGGAGACAGTGATGAGGAGTGAGAAGGAAGGATTTGTCTTAGGGTTGGCAACGGGCCGCATTCCGGCTCCGGGTGCGCACACCTTGGATCACGCTTTCATGGAGGAAAGCGACATGTGTGTGTATGACTGCGGGAGGCTGGCTCTGCTTGGCCAAGACTGCTGTCAGGAGTGTCTTGACGAGGCGCATCAGCCGTTACCTTTCTTGCAGCGGAAGCGAGGTGCCATTCGCTGATATAGATCAGCTTTCTTTACGAGGAGATGCTTGAGCCCGTTCGGGCTCTTTTTTATTTTTGAGTTGCAAGATCAGGAAAATTTTGCTATATTAGGCTTAAATTAACATTACTTATGAGATATTCAATTTTATTTGGTAAAGCAAAAAAAACTGCACCGCATGATGCAGAATCTATTAATGCCAAGCTTTTGTCACAAGGCGGTTTTATTCATCAGATGATGGCCGGGGTATATTCATATCTGCCGCTCGGTCTCCGCGTATTGAACAAGATTAAAGATGTGGTGCGTGAAGAGATGGACGTAATTGGTGGGCAGGAGCTTTTAATGCCGGCTTTGCAGCCAAAAGAGCTTTGGGATGAGACCGGCCGTTGGGAAAAACTGAGTGACATTATGTATCAATTCGAGTCGCGGGGTAAACAGCTCGGGCTTGGTACCACTCATGAAGAACCCGTGGTTGAGATTGCGCGCCATTACATCAGCTCTTACAAAGATTTGCCACTTGCGCTTTATCAGATCCAGGATAAATTCAGAAACGAGCCGCGGGCAAAATCAGGATTACTTCGGGGCAGGGAATTTAGCATGAAAGATTTGTATACTTTTCATGAGAGTGAAGACGATCTTAAGGATTATTATGATAAAGCAGTTGAGGCATATAAGAAAATATTTGAACGCTGTGGTCTGGATGCAATTGTTACCGAAGCCTCGGGCGGTGAATTTACAAAAGAGTTTTCACATGAGTTTCAGGTGGTAACAGCAAATGGAGAGGACACAATTTATTTTTGTCCGGCCTGCAGCTGGTGTCAGAATAAAGAGATTGCCAAGGTTATGAAAGGTGACAAATGTCCGGAATGTGGTAAAAAGATTGAAGAGCATCGTTCAATTGAAGTGGGTAATATCTTTAAGCTGGGCACGCGTTACAGCAAAGATATGAAGCTGCAGTATGCTGATGTTGATGGTAAGAAAAAAGATGTGGTGATGGGTTGTTACGGCATTGGTCCATCGCGGGTGATGGGCGCAGTGGTTGAGGTGCACAATGACAAAGACGGAATCATCTGGCCAAAAGAGATAGCGCCGTATTATGTTCAGATTGTAACTTTGGGAGCAAAAGACGAATCAATAAACTCTGAAATAATGTCTGCTGGTTCAAACCTGTATGACCAGCTTGATAACACGGGTATTGAAGTGCTTTGGGATGATCGTGATGATGCTTCGGCTGGTGAGAAATTAAAAGACGCTGACCTCTTGGGCATGCCGCTTCGCATCTTAATTTCAGAAAAAACATTAAAAGATAATTCAGTAGAGTGGAAATTTAGATCAGAGAAAAAACCAGCGATAGTAAATGTGCGGGACGTGTTTGAAAAGATTGAGGCTTGGGTTAAGGAATAATTTGCAAATAAAAAAATCCGTCAAAGCGACGGATTTTTTGATACTCAATTTATGCTGATTTTCCTTTTCCTTTGAGCGCATCTTTTAGAGCCTTGCCTGCTTTGAACTTTGGAACAGTGACCGGCGGAATCTGTATTTTTTCCTTTGGATTCTGCGGGTTGACGCCAATGCGCCCGGCGCGGGTCTTGGCGCTGTAGGTACCAAACCCGGCAATGGTGACTTCACCGCCGGCAACCAGTGTTTTGGTCACGATGTCGGTAAAGGACTCAACCATGTCTTCGGCTTGTTTTTTAGTAACACCAACGCGGTCGGAAATTTGGTTAATGAGTTCTGCTTTATTCATATAATCTGACTTAATTATTAAAGGGTTGTTTTTATATTTTATCCACAAATTGTGTGGGTTAATAAAGAGATTATTTCCCTAATTATAGCAAATTTTTAAATATCTTGGCAATAGCGGTTAACGGATGTTGACTACCTTGGAAAGGTGTTCGATTTTTTCACACTTTTTGTTTCGGTTGTTGATTTCAAAGTAAACAGCGTTCACCTCACATGGTCCGCTTTCAGCAAATTCATGCATTTGTGGCATTTGGGTAAGGAAGTTGTTTAAAATAACTGAATTTTTTACACCTAAGACTGAATTTTCCTCGCCAACCATACCAATATCGGAGATATAGCCGGTTCCTTTAGGCAGGATTTTGGCGTCAGCCGTCGGCACATGGGTGTGAGTACCCAGAACCGCGGAAACCCGGCCGTCAACATAGAGACCAAAGGCAACTTTTTCTGATGTGGTTTCAGTATGAAAATCAATAATCGTAATTGGCTTGTCAGCCACATACTTGTGAATGATTTTATCGATTGCCAGAAACGGTGAATCAAAGCTTTCACGAAAACCAATCTGGCCATTTAAATTTATTACAAGCACCTTTTTGGTGCCGACTTCGAATAATTTATGGCCTTTGCCTGGAACCTTGGTAGGATAATTTGACGGCCGAATGATGATGTCGCGGAATTCAGGGTCATCATAGGCTTTAATGCCAGCTTTGTTTTTAAAAGCATGATTGCCAGTAGTAAAAAAATCAACACCAGCTTCGATTGCTTCGCGCAGTGTTTTTGGAGTGACGCCCTTTCCATGGGCTAAATTTTCCGCATTGGCAATAACAAGGTCAGGATCGTATTTTTTTTTCCATTTGGGAACGATTTCTTTTAAGGCTTTTCGACCGATCCGGCCGACCACGTCGCCAAACATTAGTACATTGAAATTCGCCATAGTAGGTGGATTATAGCATGTTTTAGCAAAAAATCAAATATTCGGATAAAAATAGGAGCCTCGGATTGCGGGGCTCCTATTTTTATTTATATTTATCGAGCGTATTCAGTAACCCTCATTTCTCTAATTAATGTCACCTTGATTTCACCAGGATATCGGAGTTCTTGTTCGATCTTTTTGGCGATATCGCGCGCCATCTTGGTGGCAGTAAAATCGTCAACTTCACCTGGGGTAACAAAGACGCGGACTTCGCGGCCAGCCTGAATAGCATAGACTTTTTCTACGCCAGGGAAACCGGCAGCGGTTTGTTCCAGGTCTTCAAGACGCTGGACGTACTGCTCAAGCGTGTCCTTTCTTGCACCCGGACGGGCGCCAGAAATGGCATCAGCAGTTTTAACAATTACGCCTTCAAGAGTCTTTGGTTTATCTTCGTGATGGGCAATACAGATATAAGCAACTTCTTCTGGAAAACCAAATTTTTTCATAATGTTGTAGCCGATTTCTGGATGAGATCCCTGGATATCATGGTCAACCGCCTTACCAATGTCGTGGAAGAGCCCGCCCTGGCGGCAGACTTTGACATTTGCGCCCAGTTCCTGAGCAAGTAGCGTTGCCAGATTGGCGACTTCAATTGAATGTTGAAGTACGTTTTGGCCGTATGAAGTGCGGTATTTTAGACGGCCGAGAATCTGTACCAGTTTTGGATCAACTTCGGCAATTGAGATACCGGTGGCGTAAAGTGAGTCTTCACCAGCCTTTTTCATGGCAATGGCAAGCTCCTTTTTTGCTTCTTCAACTTGTTCCTCGATCCGGCCCGGATGGATGCGGCCGTCTTTGATAAGTTTGTCAAGGGCAAGCTTGGCAAGCATGCGGCGAACCGGGGAGAATCCAGAGATAACTATCATTTCCGGAGTGTCGTCAATCAGAATTTCGGTGCCGGTCAACTGCTCAATAGTTTTGATGTTGCGGCCTTCTTTACCAATAATGCGGCCCTTCATTTCGTCATTCGGCAGTTCCACATTAGTGGTGGTTGTTTCCTGGGCTTGGGAAGCGGCACAGCGCTGAATTGCGTTAACCACAATTTCCCGTGCTTTTTGTTCAATCTCTTCTTCGGCCTGTGATTCCATTTTACGGATACGGCCGGCAATTTCCTCTTTAAGTTCTTTTTCTGTGATTTCGAGGATACGCTTTTCCGCTTGTTCGCGGGTCATGCCGCTGATTTCTTCCAGTTTTCTTACGGCTTCCTCGCGAATTTTTCTAACCTCTTCTTTTACTTGTTCGACTTTACTTACTTTGTCATAGAGTTTCTGTTGTTTTTCCTGAAACTCCATGAGTTTTTGATCAAAAAGAGATTCGCGTTTTTCCAATCTTTTATGAAGCTGGCTAACCTCTCTTCGACGCTCTTCCTCCTCGCGTTTGGCATCATCAATAATTTTGATGGCCTTTTCTTTGGCGCGAAGCATTAACTCCTGCTGTTTGCCTTTGGCGTCCTGAATCATTTTTTCTGCCCGTGCTTCAGCTGTATCGATCTGACGTTTTGTTACAAACTGACGGACAACGTAACCAATACCTAAGCCAAAAACACCAGCAAGCGCACCAATGGTTATTTCTATATACATAAAAACCTCTCTAAAATGAGAGAGATTTCGGCGATATTAAAAAATTATCTAAACTAGTCGGTCTTTCGTGACTTGAACTTCTTGTCAGTGATTGTGTGCCCGGTATTTAGGTGGGCTAAGTTAATAGAAGTCATGTGTTTATGTTTTCATCTAGATTCTGTAATTCTGGAAATTTTTTAATATATATCTGCCGTAATCTTCTCAAGTTTCATTAGTTATAACTTGTATCTTAATCCTAGCATATAATAATGTCTTTGGCAAGACCCTTGACATTTATTCTAAAATAAGCTAAGTTTTGATGACGGTTAATTCCCAATAAAAGGAGGAAGAAGATGGGGACTGAAAAGGAGCCAACGATTCCTCCGGGAATTGTAAGGCGTTTGAAGACGGCAAAAAGCACCTTTTTGCTGCACCTAGGAATCCTTACTCTGCTGCTGGTCATGATGGCTTTGCTGTTATTTATTTCTGGGCCGGCTGGCTTTGCCAGATCAATGGTTGCGTTCTCTGTCTACCTGGTGTTGTACCTGATATTTTCTTTTAAGATTTACGGCGACTGGCAAAAAGAGAAAAATTTTCTCTTGGACCGTAAAAAGAGCAGCAGCAAGGCACCAGGTCTGATTTCAACGCCGGTGACTAATCCGAGCACCGCGTCAACCAGTCCGATAGATACGAAAGAAATGGATAAGCTGAGGAGTGGGCAATGCAAGACAAGCGAACGATCATCCTCTTCGTCATAGCGTTCATTCTTTCGTTCATCCTTTCGGGGATGCTCACATAAAAAGAAGCCTGCGGCTTCTTTGGAGGAAAATCTATCCCGCTTTTCGCGGGATTTTTATTTTATGAATTCTTGCCAGTTGTCCTGGTTAATCTTATCAAGATCAATTGCATCTTTTAACTCATGTTCACCAATTTTTGTGCGTTCAAGCTTTTCCAAATATGCGCCAGTACCCAGGGCCTTACCAATGTCATAGGCCAAGGACCTGATATAAGTACCGCTTGAGCACTTAACTCTGATCGCAAGCTTTGGCCAATCATAATTTAAGAGTTTGAGTTCGTGAAGAATAATTTTGTTTGCTTTGCGTTCAATTTCTTTTCCGGCCCGGGCAAGTTCATATAATTTTTTGCCTTTAATTTTTTTTGCCGAATACATTGGCGGAATTTGATCCTGCTCGCCAATAAATTTTTTTAGAATATTTTTTACGTCATCTTCAGCCGGGGGAGAGGCATCTGATTTTTTGATTGTACCGGTCAGATCATATGTATCAGAAACCGCACCCAAATGGAGTTCGGCAATGTATTCTTTATCCTGCTTGAGGAACTTATCAAGCTCGCGCGTGGCCTCCCGGCCAACTCCGACAATCAAAAGACCAGTGGCAAACGGATCAAGTGTGCCGGCGTGGCCGATTTTCTTTTCACCAGTGACGCGGCGCAAATGCGCGACCACGTCATGTGAGGTCCAGTCGGTGGGTTTATTTATGTATAGAAATCCCGATGTCATAGGTTGATTTTAGAATAAATTTGATAAATTATCAAGAATTCTTGATATTTGACCAATTCGCTTAAATAAGGTAAAATTGTCCTACCATTTAAAAAAATCTATGAACGTAACTGAACTTGCAAGACAACTCAAAGTACCGACCAAAGAGCTCTTGGAAAAATTACCTGAGCTTGGGTTTCATATTGGCAAGAAAGCAATTAAGATTGACCCTTCCCAGGCCGAAAAGATTAAAGTGGCATGGGCAGAATATCAGCGAAAACTCAGGGCCCAGGCAAAGCTTCGTGAGCGTGAGGAAGCAATGGCAAAAAAAGAAGAAATTATTGAAGAGGGTGGCGTAATTACTTTGCCATCGCATATTACGGTGCGTGAATTAGCTGGTAAGATGAAGATGCCGGTGACCGAACTGATCAAAATTTTAATGCAGAATGGAATTTTGGCGTCGCAGAACGAGCGTCTTGATTTTGAAACCGCTTCGATTGTTGCCGAAGATATTGGCTATCAGGTCGAAAGAGAAGAAATAAAGGAAGGCCAGGCAGAGGAAGAGCTTGAGAGGGTAAAAGAGCGCATTGAGTCAGAAAAAGAGCTCAAAGCAGTACCGCGGCCGCCGGTAATTGTGGTGATGGGTCATGTTGATCACGGCAAAACCAAGCTTTTGGACGCAATCCGTCGCACCCACGTGGTGGAAGGCGAAGCCGGTGGCATCACTCAGCACATCGGTGCTTATCAGGCGGAAAAGAACGGCCGTAATTTAACTTTTGTTGACACACCGGGCCATGAAGCATTTACCGTGATGAGATCACGCGGCGCCAAAGTGGCAGATATTGCAATTTTGGTAGTGGCGGTTGACGACGGTGTTCAGCCGCAGACCAGAGAAGCAATTGATATTATCCAGGCCGCGAAATTGCCAATGGTTGTGGCATTAAATAAGATTGATAAGCCAGAGGCAAACGTGGAAAAAGCAAAGCGCGAGTTAGCTGAACTGAATTTAGCTCCGGAAGAGTGGGGTGGCAAAACCGTGATGCAGGAAATATCGGCAAAAAAGGATATTAATATTGATAAACTTCTTGATATGGTGCTCTTGGTGGCTGATATGGATAAAGAAAAAATTACAGCCAATCCCGAGGGTTTGGCAATTGGCACGATTATTGAATCTCATGTTGATAAAGGCGAGGGGCCGGTGGCAACCGTGTTGGTACAAAACGGAACTTTAAAGATTAGTGATTATTTAGGAGTGCGCGGTGCCAACTACGGCAAGGTGAGGGCGCTCAAAAACTGGGTTGGTGAGGACGTTAAGGAGGCGCCGCCAGGTACGCCGGTAAAAATTTTGGGTTTCAAGTTTGCGCCGGCCGTGGGTGATATTCTTGAGGTGCCGGAAGATTTCAAAGAGCTTAAAACTAAAAAGGTAAAGCCTGACCGAAAGGTAATTGAAGAGATGACGGCTGAGAAAAAAGTAAGTGAGGATGCTGAGGTTGAGGCGCAGTTTAATTTGGTGCTGCGCGGCGACGTGCTCGGATCGATCGAAGCAATTTTAAATACCATTGAAAAGGTGGATGTGCCAGGCTTGGCAATCAGTGTGGTGGCCAAGGGTTTGGGCAATATTACGGAGAGCGATGTTCTTTCCGCTGAGGCAACCGGCGCAGTGGTGTACGGTTTTAATGTTAAAGCTTCGGCAGTGGTAGAGGAACTGGCTCGCGATAAGGGAGTAGAGATTAAATATTACAACATTATTTATGAACTGTTTGATGATATTGAAAAGCGCCTAAACGAGATTGTTAAGCCTGAAGTGACCATTGAAAAGCTTGGTAAAATGAAGGTGGCGCAGATATTTATTCGCGAACCCAAGTACACAATTGTTGGAGGCGCCGTGACCGAAGGTAAGGTTGAAGGTCATACTCAGGTAAATGTTTGGCGTGGTGAGGAACTGATTGGCGACGGTGAGATTGATGAGATTCAGATTGGCAAACAAAAAGTAACGGACGTGCTTAAGGGCCAGGAATGCGGTGTCAAGTTCATTGGCAAGACCAAACTAGAAGAGGGGGACGTGCTTGAAGTGTACCGCGAGGTTACCAAGAGAAAAGAGGTTAAACTTTCAGTAAAAAAGTAGTATAATATTAGTAGTTAATTAATGATTAACTTTTATTTTTTATGCCGGAAATCGAGCTTGATGATAAAAATTTTGAAGACCAGGTCATGAAGTCAAAAGTGCCTGTTTTTGTGGATTTTTGGGCACCATGGTGCGGCCCTTGCCAAAGTATGCTGCCGATAATCGAGGAGGTTGCCAAAGAATATAAAGAAGATATTATTAAGATCGCCAAACTCAATATTGACGAGAACAAAGCCGTGCCCGGGCAGTATGGCATTATGAGCGTGCCAACCTTTATGATTTTTAAGGACGGTCAAATCATTGATCAGTTTGTGGGAGCCCATTCAAAAGATTCATTAAAAGAGAGGATTGATCAGGTACTTGAGGCCAACGATTAATTATGACAGACAAGGTCCAAAACATAATGATTTTGGGTTCTGGTCCGGCCGGATTAACCGCTGGGATCTACGCGGCCCGCGCCGGTCTTGCGCCGATAGTGGTTGAAGGAATGAAACCGGGAGGTCAGCCTACCGGTACGACCGAGATTGAAAATTTTCCAGGCTTTCCTAAGGGTATCATGGGGCCCGAACTTGTTGAGAGGATGCGTAAACAGGCCGAGCGTTTTGGTGCAAAATTTTTAACCGGCAATGCTACAAAAGTAAAATTCGGTAAAAAACAACATACTGTCTGGATCAACACAAGAAAGTACTCTACCAAGACACTCGTGGTTGCGACCGGAGCTGATCCCAGGTGGCTTGAGGTAGAGGGTGAAGACAAATTCCGTGGCCGGGGCGTATCAAGTTGCGCCACCTGCGACGGCTTTTTTTATAAAGATAAAGTAGTTGCCGTGGTGGGTGGAGGAGATTCTGCTCTTGAAGAAGCATTATTTTTAACACATTTTGCAAAAAAGGTAATTGTGATCCACCGTCGCGATAAGTTAAGAGCTTCAAAGTTTATGCAAGATAAGGCAAACGAGGAAAAGAAGATTGAATTTTATTGGAATAAGACAGTGGAAAAGATACAGGGTACAAAAACTGTGAACGGTGCGAGTCTGCGTGACACCAAGACCGGTGAGGTGAGTAATCTGGTTTGCGACGGCGTATTTGTGGCGATCGGTCATGTGCCGCACACCAAGGTTTTTGAGGGCGAACTGGACATTGACCAAAAGGGTTATATAAAAGTGAGTAATAGTGTTGCTACGGGTGTGTGCGGTGTTTTTGCGGCCGGTGATGTGGCTGATCCATATTATAAACAGGCAATTACTGCCGCGGCTTCAGGATGTATGGCGGCGATGGCTGCAGAAGAATATTTGGCTTCTTTATAAATTATGACTGTTTTTGACAGTGCAATGGAACAATTAGATCGAGCAGCTAAACTCATTGGGCTTAAGCCTGATGTTTTTGAAATTTTAAAAGAACCAGAAAATATTATTACAATTTCAATTCCAGTAAAGCTTGATGACGGCACCACAAAAGAATTCCAAGGTTATCGCGTGCAATACAATAGCGCACGCGGTCCGTATAAAGGCGGCATTCGCTTTCATCAGGACACGGATATTGAAGAAGTAAAGGCTTTGGCTTTTTGGATGGCCCTAAAATGCGCTGTGGTTGATATTCCGTTGGGCGGCGGTAAAGGCGGAGTAACCATTGATCCAAAAAAATATTCAGATCAAGAGATTGAGCAGGTGGCGCGCGGCTGGGCACGAGGTATGGCTGAGGTGATTGGTCCGGATAAGGATATTCCCGCACCGGACGTTAACACCACGCCGCAGATCATGGCCTGGATGGCGGATGAATATTCAAAGGTTGTCGGCAAAGACAGCCCAGGGGTGGTAACGGGCAAACCAATCGAGGCCGGCGGCAGTGAAGGCCGTGATACGGCAACGGCGCAGGGCGGCTTTTACGTGCTTGAGGCGCTTAAAGATATTATTGAGCTTGATCCAGAAAGTTCTACTGTAGTAATCCAGGGTTATGGTAATGCCGGATATAATTTTGCCAAACTCGCATATCATGCCGGCTATAAAGTGGTGGCGGTCTCTGATTCAAAGGGTGGGATTCATGACGAGCAGGGCCTAGATCCAGAAAAAGTAATGGAGCATAAAAAAGCAACTGGTTCAGTTGTGGGGTATGGCGGAGCAAAAGAAGTTAGCAATGAAAAGATTTTAGAAATTCCATGCGGCGTGCTCGTGCCATCAGCACTGGAAAATCAAATCACGGCTGACAATGCCAATAAAATTAGTACTCAGGTAGTGCTTGAACTCGCGAACGGACCAACCACGCCTGAGGCTGACGAAATTTTATATAAAAACGGTGTTCATGTGGTGCCGGATATTTTGGCAAATGCCGGCGGCGTGACTGTAAGTTATTTTGAATGGCTGCAGAACAAAGAAGGCGAACATTGGACCAAGGAAGAAATATGGCAACGGCTCGAACCAATTATGCGCAATTCGTTCAAGGCAATTTGGGATAAGCATAAAGAGCTGAACACCGATCTTCGGCGCGCGGCCTTTGCATTGGCCCTAGAGCGGCTTGACACTGCCATTCGTACCAAAGGTCTGGTATAATATAGGTATATGGCAAAAGAGATTAATGAAAAAGATTTAAAAGCCAAGTTGGATGCGGGAGATAAATTTTACTTAATCGATGCCCGCTCTAAAGAGGATTTTGAGCATAATCACATTATTGAGGCAATTAGTCTGCCTTGGGGACCGGAATTTGAAAAAGAGCTAGGTAGTGTTTTACCAGACAAAGACGCCGAAATTGTGGTTTACGGTACAAATGAGGCTTGCGTAATGGCCAAGTCGGCGGTTGATCATCTTGAGAAGGTTGGCTATCAGAATGTCAGCCTTTTTACAGCGGGAATGATGGGCTGGATGGAGGCCGGGCTTGCGTTGGAGTTTGGCCGTTCAAGCTAAGGATAATAAAAAATAAAGCTCCTGACTCAAATCAGGATTTTTTAATAAGTTGAAAAAATGCGTAGTTTAAGGTAAGATTAAGCCAAGACTATGCTAGGAAGTGAACGTATAACAATACCTCAATGGGAAAAGCATGGCGTTGAGGGCAAGGAACGCAAAGAAGGGGAGCCGATTTGGGAAGATATTGCCCAGGGCCAGATTGACGCAATGGGCGCGGGGCATGTTGAGAATCAGCTTGGCCAGCAGGATAGCATCCAGCTGATTGAAAGATTCGAAGGCCGCGATGATGCTGTCTGGATTGGTGTATATGACGGCCATTATTTGCCTGCTGAATTCTTAGAAGATGAGATTGTGCCGAATAAGATGGCCGTGGCGCATTTGGTTGAGGCTTTTCGTGAAGCAATTAAAGAAGGAAAAAATTATGAAAATGCTTTTAAGTTAGCGTTTGCCAAAGTTGATGAGAAGATCCTCTCCCAGGGTTGGGGAGGTACTACCGCCACGGTGATGTTGGTTGAAGGCAGTGACGCTTTGGTTGCAAATGTGGGAGATAGTCATGCATATAAATTTAAAAAAGTGCTTAAACCAGAAAGACTGACGGCTGATCATAATATTATTTCTAATAAGTTGGCAAAGAAGGAGGCAGTCGAGCGGGGAGCGGTTTATGCGAGAGGCTATATTCATGTTCCCGGAGGTACGGGGCTAAAGCTTTCACGAAGCTTGGGAGATCGCGGTATGGCTGAGGCAGTAAGTCATGAGCCAGAAGTAAAAAAATTTAAAATCACAGAGGATGATCAGTGGCTGGTTGTTGCTTCAGACGGTCTTTGGGAAGAGGTAGGGCCGCAGGTAGTGCAATATGCGTTGCAAAAGTCAGCCAATGCCGAAGAAGCCAAGAAAAAAATACTTGAGGCAGTGCAAAATGTTGAAGGAGGAAATTATGATGACGTTTCCGTTGTCGTGGTGGAATTAAAAAAATAATTTTGTATGTCAAAATACAATGTAAAAAAAGTTGAAGCCAAGTGGCAAAAGTTCTGGGAAAAGAAAAAAGTTTTTTCAGGTGAGGATTTTTCTGATAAAGAAAAGTTTTATGCCCTGATTGAATTTCCATATCCTTCGGGCGAGGGTTTGCACGTTGGCCATCCGCGGAGCTACACCGCCCTCGACATCATCGTGCGCAAGAAAAAGATGCAGGGCTTTAACACGCTTTATCCGATTGGTTGGGACGCGTTTGGTTTGCCGGCAGAAAACTACGCCATTAAAACCGGAACTCATCCAAAAAAGACAACTGCAAAAAATATTAAAACATTCAGGCGCCAGTTAAAATCTTTAGGACTGGCATTTGACTGGTCGCGTGAAATTAACACTACGGATCCGGAATATTATAAATGGACCCAATGGATGTTTTTAAAATTTTTTGAAAAAGGTTTGGCATACAAAAAGAAGATGCCGATTAACTGGTGCACGGAATGTAAAATCGGTTTGGCTAATGAAGAGGTGGTGGCGGGCAAGTGCGAGCGCTGCGGCAATGCGGTGGAAAAGCGTGATAAGGAACAATGGATGATTAAAATTTCCGAATATGCCGAGCGTTTGCTCACGGATCTTGAAACGGTTGAGTATTGGGATAAGATTTCCAAACAACAGGTTGACTGGATCGGCCGGAGCGAGGGCGCGGAAGTGATTTTTAGGTTAGCCGGGAAGGAAGAGGGAGAAATTCGCGTCTTTACCACGCGGCCGGACACTTTGTTTGGATCAACTTATATGGTGGTGGCGCCGGAGCATGAAATTATTGAAAAGCATAAAGATAAAATTACAAATTATTCTGAAATTAAAGAATATGTTGAAAAAGCAAAACGCAAAAGCGATCTTGAGCGCTCTGAGCTTGCCAAGGAAAAGACCGGAGCGGAACTCAAGGGAATAAAAGCGATTAATCCGGTGACCAATAAAAAGATTTCAATCTGGGTAGCTGATTATGTTTTGCCAAGCTACGGCACGGGCGCGATTATGGCGGTGCCGGCTCATGACCAGCGTGACTGGGAATTTGCAAAAAAGTTTAAATTGCCGATCATTGAAGTGGTGTCCGGCGGTGACATTAAAAAAGAAGCATATGTTGGCGACGGCACCATGGTAAATTCCGACTTTCTGGACGGCTTGATTGTACCGGATGCGGTTAAAAAAATGACTGAATGGCTTGAAGAGCACAACTTAGGTGCCTATGAAGTTAATTATCGTTTGCGTGACTGGGTTTTTTCACGCCAGCGTTATTGGGGAGAACCGATACCGATTATTAATTGTGAAAGATGCGGTCATGTACCGGTTCCCGAGGAGGAATTGCCTGTGGTTTTGCCAAACGTGAAAAAATACGAGCCAACCGATACGGGCGAGTCGCCCTTAGCGGCCATTCGAGACTGGGTAGAGATACCTTGTCCAAAGTGCGGCACCCAGGCAGAGCGCGAAACTGACACCATGCCGAACTGGGCCGGCAGTTCATGGTATTTTTTACGATATTGCGACCCAAATAATAATGATGCGTTTGCCGACAAGGAAAAATTAAAGTACTGGATGCCGGTTGACTGGTATAACGGTGGTATGGAGCACACCACGCTTCATCTTTTATACTCGCGTTTTTGGAATAAGTTTTTATTTAATGAAAAGCTGGTGCCAACTGACGAGCCTTATAAAAAAAGAACTTCACACGGCTTGATTTTGGGTGAGGGCGGAGAAAAAATGTCAAAATCCCGCGGCAACGTAGTTAATCCGGACGAAGTGGTTAAGCAGTATGGTGCTGATGTGCTTAGAACCTATGAAATGTTTATGGGTCCGTTTGATCAGCCCGTGGCCTGGGACACCAAGGGTATTGAGGGTGTGAATCGTTTCCTAAATAAAGTATGGAACGTCTTTAGCCAGCAGATTGCGATGATTAAGTGGTATGAGTCAGAAGGCGGGGAGCCAATCCGCGCAAAAGAGGACCAGCTGGTGCGCGAACTCCATCGCACCGTAAAAAAGGTTACTGAAGACATTGATAACATGCGGTTCAATACAGCGGTGGCCCAAATGATGTCATTTTTAAACAGTGTTACCAGTGCGGCTGAATCAGTTGGGCCTCAAGACAATGTCTGGTACTACTTGGATCGCGATGACACGCGTGATTTTATAAAAATACTTGCGCCGTTTGCGCCACACATGGCAGAAGAGCTTTGGCAGCAGCTTGGCCACAGTGAATCAATTTTTGAATCCGAGTGGCCAGGTTATAACCCAGACTTTATTGCCTTGGAAGAGATTGAACTTGTAATTCAGATTAACGGCAAAGTGCGTGACCGCATTAAAACCCCGGCTGACATCTCGGAAGAAGATGCTAAAGAACTCGCACTTAAAAGCGAGAACGTTCAAAAGCATTTAGCAGGCAAAGAACCAAAAAAGATTATTTTTATTGCCGGCAAGTTAGTAAATATTGTTATTTAATCGATTGCTCCCAAGAAAGTAATGTTCATGTTGGAGGGAATTGTAAATTCAAAATCAAAGATTTTTTTGATCGTATGCATTGTTTTTGTTTGCGGCATTGCGATTGAATCGTTTTTACAAGTTAAAGTTTCTTGGTGGGTTTTGTTGAGCATTGTTTTGATTGGGCTGGGTGGAGTAACAATTTTTTGGAAAAATAAAAGAGCACGGCTGGTTTTTATTGCGGCTGTGTTTTTTGTTTTGGGCTTTTGGCGGTTTGAGCAAAGCTTGCCCGATTTTAATGAAAATAAAATTCATGCTTATTATGACGAGAGTCTTGTTTGGCAGGGCGTGATTGTGGGAGAGCCGGACCGGAGGGAGGACCAAATTAAATATACGGTCGAGGCAACTGAGATAATCGGGCAGGGTGAGGCCCGCCTACGCCAAGGCTCCGGCGGACAGGTGAGCGGTCGGGTGCTCGTGAGCATGGCGCTTTTTCCTGAGTTTGGTTACGGAGACCTGATTGAGGTGGAATGTAAGATAAAAAAGCCCGAGCTAATTAGTGACTTTCGCTATGACAGATATTTGGCTAAAGACGGCATTTACAGCCTGTGTTATCCATATCACGGCGCAAAGTTAATTGAGTCTGGTCATGGCAATGATGTTTTGTCATTAATATTTTTCGTAAAAGATAGGTTTGCCGAGAAGACTAATCAGATTTTTTCCGAACCGCAGGCAAGTTTTTTAGCCGGCCTGCTGTATGGGGCGCGTAGTGGTTTGCCCCAGGACGTGCTTGATAATTTTCAGGCGACCGGAGTAACTCATATTATTGCCATTTCAGGTTATAACATCACAATTGTCGCGGCTATCTTTCTGATTATGGCTTACAGCATTGGTTTTTCGCGCAAAAAAGCATTTCCTTGGATTGTGCTGGCGATCGGCGTGTTTGTAATATTTACCGGCGCCTCGGCTTCGGTAACGCGCGCCGGCATCATGGGCGTTTTGGTGCTCTTGGCAAAGCAAACCGGCCGGAGTTCAAGAATTTTTAATACGTTAGTATTTACCGCGGCAGTGATGAGCCTGCACAATCCCTGGGTTATAATATTTGATGCCGGTTTTCAGCTTTCATTTTTGGCAACCGTTGGTTTGGTTTATCTGGCGCCGATGATAATGCCGTGGTTTTCACGCGTGCCAAAGTTTTTCGGCATTCAGGAGTCAGTTGTTTCAACTTTGTCAGCCATTGTAATGACCACGCCGCTTATTCTTTTTCAGTTTGGCCGGTTTTCATTAATTGCGCCATTGGCAAATATATTAATTTTATCAGTAATACCGCTTACCATGATGCTCGGCTTTGCGGTGGTAATCACGGCCTTTGTTTCTATCGCGCTTGCACAAATATTTTCATGGTTGCCGTGGCTTATTCTCACCTATATGTTAAAGATTACGGATATTTTATCGCGAATTGAGTTTGCCCAGCTTGAAATTCCAAATTTTCACTGGTCAATTTTGCTTTTTATGTATGTCTGGCTTAGCATCTATATATATCTCGGACAAAGAAAGCTTAAATCTGGTACAATAAAGTTATGAAAAGAAAAAAGACAATGTATTGGCTCGGGTTTTGGTGCGTAATCGGGCTTTCAGCTTTGTTTTATTATGTTGGGCCAACGAATATTGAAAAATACTTTGACAAGAATACGAATAAGCTTGAGGTTTATGTTCTGGACGTGGGTCAGGGTGATGCCATTTTCATTGAAACGCCGGATGATTATCAAATTTTAATTGATGCCGGACCGGATAAGAGCGTTTTGTATGAGCTTGGCAAGGTAATGGGATTTTGGGACCGCTCAATTGATGCAGTGGTGCTTACACAT
>JABAHP010002098.1_pt1 | contig 17058 bp, 14 predicted proteins | sample 7062081 | NCBI WGS metagenome assembly JABAHP01 (sample SAMN14534357, study PRJNA622989) | marine sediment metagenome | biome: marine biome [ENVO:00000428]; feature: marine pelagic biome [ENVO:01000023]; material: deep marine sediment [ENVO:00002113] | place: India: Gulf of Kutch | collected...
GACTATAACAGCCTGCGCGACCCGATCATGTTCCACCAGCCGATCGACACCTTCATGGAAAACCTCTCCGATCGGGATGCGGGGTACGGCCTGGTGAACTGCCTCGATATCCCCGGCGGTTCCGATTTCTGGCGTAGGGTCTACAACATGGGCGGCGGGCCCGGCATGCGCTGCACGGCCTACGACTATATGAACCGGTCTTTCCAGCTCCTGGGGATGTCAGGCATCGAGGCCTGCGCCGAGCGGAACTGGTTCGCCCTGCGCAATTTTCACATGCAGTACTATGAGGACAGCCACCTGCTGAACGAGTACCTGCACCATTGGCGCGATGACTTGGACGATTACTGGCAGGCCCTGTTCGCCGCCACGCCGGCCGGCATGAAGGCGCTGGCCTGGCTGTGCCGCCGCGTGCCCTTTGTCCGGAAGCAGGTGGAACAGGCCACCTATCAGACCATGCGGGAGTGGGCCCAGAATCACCGCAACGGCACGGCCTACTGGTACCGGGAGCGCTGCGAGGATCGTATTACTGCCTTTTACAAGGATTACGAGACCTACGAGTCCATCCCCGGCTGGGGCATCGACATGCCCCAACTGGACCCCGAACCGGAGTGGCGCCGCCTGGACCACGGCTACGACGAGTCGAAGGAGCAACTGGACCTGGGTGACCTGCACGGCGCGGCCCGCTTCCGCGGCGGCGAGTGCCTGTCGAGCGCCTGGGACGGCAACATGTTCTCCACGCTGGCCTGGAAGTGCGCCTTTGGTCACCAGTTCACCGCCAGGCCGAATACGGTGCTAAAGGCGGGACACTGGTGCCCCGAGTGCGTGGCCCCACCCTGGAGCTTTGACGCCATAGCCAGGCGGAATCCCTTCTTTGCCCAGGTCTGGTACCCCAACCACGATCAGGACGAGGACAATTTCTACTCGGAGGACTGCGTCCAGGACATTGCCGGCGCGGATCGCGACTCCGGGTAGCCTGGGCGCCTCCACGATCCTCTTCTCTAACCTGGGGACGCCGCCAGCCGGGACCTACTCCAGCCCGCAGGGCTTTGCTCTCTGAGGCCGGGGCTTTCAGCCTCGGCCCTCGGCACTGTTGCACGCTCCTGATATCTCGCCTAAACGAATCTAGACCAAAATAGAGGACACCCGTATCCATCGGGCCTGCTTTTCGTTAAGCAATTCGTTGGGCATTAGCCGGTACTGTGCCCAAGCGTAGCCTATGCCCGGACCGGCCGGCCTGGAACGAGTTCTTTGGGGCGCGCCGATTCCCGCACAATGGAGACAGTGAATGGCTCGAGGAAGCATAGCAATCGAGGCTGACAAGACCACCGCCACGCGGTGGAAGATCCTGCGTGTATTGCTGGTTGTGGGCGCGGTTTTCGTCAGCCTAATCTGCCTGGCTATCATTGCCGCCGAAATGTGGGAATACTCGAACAGCGTGGCCTTTTGCACCAACGCCTGCCACGATGTCCACCCCGAGGAGCCGGTCGCCAACCAGGACTCGTACCACGGCCGGATCCAGTGCACCGAGTGCCACATGGGCCGCGTTTCCATGGTAGAGGGCGCCCTGCTCAAGACCGGACACTTTAAGCACCTGCCCGCGGTCCTATTCGACAACCATGAGCGCCCTCTCGTTTCAGAGACTATGCGGCCCGCCAGCGAATCGTGCGAGAAGTGCCATTACCCACCGGCCTTTCACGACGACATGGCGCGCGAGATCGAGCATTACCTGCCCGACGCGGACAACACCGGCAAACTGACCTACCTGCTGCTGCGCACCGGGGCCGGAACGCAGGATGCCGAGGGCGGATTCGGCATCCACTGGCACGTCAGCAATCCGGTCGAGTATATCGCCACCGACGAGTCCAAGCAGGACATCCGCTGGGTGCGGACCACCCTGCCCGATGGCAGCACCGTCGAGTACAACGACGCCACCAACCCCCTCTCTGCCGAGGAGATAGCCCAGGCCGAGAAGCGGACCATGGATTGTGTCGATTGCCACAACCGGATCGGCCATCCCTTCCCCGCTCCCGGCGAGTTGATCGACCAGGCCCTGGCTGACGGCCGCCTGAGCACGGCCCTTCCCTTTGCCAAGCAAGAGATGCTGGCCCTGCTGAGCGCCACCTATGCTAGCCAGGAGGAAGCGGTCGCCGCGGCCGATTCGCTCCGGGCGCGCTATGAGACCCAATACCCTGACGTCGCCGCCGCCTACGCCACCGAGATCGAGCAAGCGGTTCGGCTGGCGCGGGAACTCCAGACCCGCTTGGTGTTCGAGGAGCCCGGCATCAGTTGGCAGTCCTTCTTTGACAACACCGGCCACGACGAGTCGGACGGCTGCTTCCGCTGTCACGATGGCCAGCACGTGAGTTCCGAGGGGGCGGCTATCCGCCTGCAGTGCAATCTCTGCCACAGCATCCCGGTGACCGTGAACCTGGGCGACGACCCGCCGGAAATCGCCATCTCGGCCCTGGAGGAGCCAGCCTCACACCTGGACAGCAGGTTTATGAGCAGCCACCGCTTCCAGGTGGACGAAACCTGCGCCGAATGCCATGGTGAGGTGCGCTATGGCACCGACGATTCGAGATTTTGCGCCAACTCGGCCTGTCACGGGCAGGATTGGCCAACCTTGAGCCTGGATTCGAACTTTGCCCATCCCGTCAGCCTGGAGGGCCAGCACGGACAGGCCACCTGCGACAGTTGCCACAACGGCGGTGTGGAGATCTCGCGCGAATGCTCCTCCTGCCACGCCCGCCCGCTCGGACACCTGGACGGGGCCTGCGAGACCTGCCACACGCCGGTGGGGTGGTCGGCGTCTGCCCTGTCTGACGTAATGGTGGGGCCCGGTATCCCCCACGGCGTCGTCGCCATAGAGGACTGCACGGTCTGTCACGATCCTGGGGGTTTGAACTGGCCGGCGCCAACTGACCACGTCGCCTATAGTAGTGCCCAGTGCAGCGTGTGCCACGATCTCGCGGAACCGGTCGCCATGACCTGGGACACGGCAAAGGTGGAACACGCGCTGGAGGGAGAGCACGCCCAGGCATCGTGCGTGCAGTGCCACCAGGACGGCGCTTTCCAGGGCACGCCCCAGGAGTGCGCCTCCTGCCACGCGGACGATGATGCCCACGCGGGAGAGATGGGACCGTTGTGCGCCGAATGCCACATCCCCTCTGGGTGGGCGCTGGCCAAAATTGACCATGCGACCACCGCGTTCCCGCTCCAGGGACAGCACCTGAGCGTGGCCTGCCAGGACTGCCACCAGGATGGTGTCTACCAGGGCACGCCCCAGGATTGTTGGTCCTGCCACCAGGCGGACGACGCGCACAGCGGGCAACTGGGCCAGGATTGCGTCGAGTGCCACACCTTCCAGGGCTGGCAGGGGGCCACCTTTGATCACGGTCTGACCGCCTATCCGCTGCGGGGCGAGCACAAGCAGGCGGCCTGCGTGGATTGCCATTCTGGAAACCAATACGGTGGGACCCCGCAGGATTGCTGGTCCTGCCACCAGGCGGACGACGCGCATAGCGTGCAACTGGGCCAGGACTGCGCCCAATGCCACACCCCCAAGGGCTGGCAGGGGGCCACCTTTGATCATAGTTTGACAGCCTACCCGCTGCGGGGGGAGCACAAGCAGGCGGCCTGCGCGTCATGCCACCCCGGAAGCCAATACACCGGAACCCCGCAGAACTGCTACGCCTGCCACGGGACGGACGACAACCACAACGGGCAGTTTGGCCAGGCCTGCGAGCAATGCCACGTGCCCAGGGGCTGGCAGGCGGTCACCTTTGATCATGGCTCGGCGTACCCGCTCACCGGCAAACACGCCCAGGTCGCCTGCGCGTCGTGCCATCCGGGCAACCAGTACGCGGGAACGCCCCAGAACTGTGTTGCCTGCCACCAGGCGAATGACAAACACAACGGGCAGTTCGGTCAGAACTGCGCCCAATGCCACACGCCCAACGGCTGGCAGGGAGCCACCTTTGACCATGGCTCCACGGCCTATCCGCTCACCGGCAGGCACGGCCAGGTTGCCTGCGTATCATGCCACCCGGGCGGCCAGTACGCGGGGACGCCCCAGAGCTGCGTCGCCTGTCACGGCGCGGACGACAAGCACAACGGCCAGTTTGGTCAAAACTGCGCCCAATGCCACTCCACCGGCGGCTGGCAGGGGGCCTCGATAGACCACGGTCAGACCGGCTTCCCGCTCACGGGCGCGCACGCCGGCGTCGGCTGTACTTCGTGTCACAGCAACGGCGTCTACCAGGGAACGCCCACCAACTGCTCTTCCTGTCACGGAGAGCCGGGCTACCATGCCGGCATCCTGGGCTCCGACTGCGCGTCCTGCCACGGTACCGGCAGTTGGCTGCCCGCATCGTACAACCGGGGCCACTCCTTTGATATGTATCACGAGGGCGCCGGCGGCAATTGCCGGACCTGTCACCCAGGTTCCCTGGGATCGACCAGTTGTAGCGCCTGCCACGATGGCCCGCCGGATGACGACGATGATGATGATGACTAATTGTAGGTAGTGGCCTGCTAATCGAGTGATTATCATTGAAAAAGACGGGGTACATCAAAAATCGGAAGGCCATTGACTGGCATATCCAGTCATGGTATAATGGGTGTGTACACCGGCGTACCGTGACCGAATAGCCCGCATCGTCATCCCGCGCGCAAGGCGACGCGACTCCGTCACAGCATGCGTCGACGGCGGGGACATTGAAGGATCGGACCTCATCGTTGCCCTGAACGCAGTCCCGGCTCGAAGCAGCAGTTGACCCCGCGATGCACGAGTTCCACCAGACCGATATCTGCGAATAGTACGCGCCATCCTCGCTCCACGTCCGGAGTGCAGGATCCGCCGTGTGGTTGTGGTCCCCAGGCCGCTCCAGATGGCTGTAGGCCTGATCATCTCGATCGCGATCCTGCCGGCTGGAGATCGCGCTGTCTGTGAGTTGGCCCGTTTCGCGGGTGGCGGGAGGCCCGGATCGTTTTCCCTGTCCGGGGCGACGGGAGAGGAGGTGCACAGCGGCAGGAGAGGGCAGGCAACGGCTATAGAGAGGATTCTGGTTTCGAGGTTGAACCACGTGGAGCCGGCGAATAGGCTCGTGCTCCATCAGATTCTCTGTTGCAGGAAAGACCGCACGCAGAGGAGAAAGGACGAATAGTGATGGGTAATCGAGGACATTCCCCACCGCCAGAGGGACCTCCCGTGGCGAGACCCGGTTGGCTGGCGGCTTTCCTCGTGCTTCTGCCGGCGACCATACTGGTGGGCATCTTCCTGCCACGATCTTGGGCGATAGTATGGGCCTGGCTCATCATCCTGGGGTGTATGATTGGTATGTTCGGCTTCATCGGGCTCAGCCGGGGGATGAATTTGCTCGGCATTCTCATCGATGCCGGCAGGAATATGATGAGTCTCTCTCGCCTGCAGATCGTTCTCTGGACCTGTGTTATCCTCTCGGCATTCCTGACTGTTGCGCTAGGCAGAATCGGGGACTATGCGCGCAACCCGTCTGGCTACGAATGCCCGCCACCGGCAGAGGCAGAGGATGGCGCGCCAGCGGCAGATGCAGAGGGTGGCGAGACAGCCGCGGAACCAGAGTGCGCCGAGCCCCTGGGCATTCAACTGCCTCTCGTGCTGTGGGGTTTGATGGGCATCAGCATGACTTCGGCCGTGGCGTCGCCGTTGCTGAAAGCTAACAAGACACAGCGAACAGCCGAGCAGGATCGGATACAGGAGGCAAAGGGAATCCAGACGCCCCAAGCTGCCTACGACACCGCTGGACGGGTGACAGGTATTGTAACGCCATCACCCGCGGTGACCTACTCCGCGGCGTTAGAACAGAGACGGGCAGTGAGCGGGTCCGCTGTAGCTGTAGAGGCTGCCCAAGACAGCGTGGGCGTCATGGTTCGAAAGAAATCCTGGCGGAATGCCAATCTCGCAGACCTGTTCACCGGGGAGGAGGTTGACAACTTTGGCTACGTCGACATGGCCAAGGTACAGAACTTTTTCTTCACGGTGATCGCCATAGTATCCTATGCCGTGATGTTGGGAGTGGCGATGGCAGCAGCGGGTACGGATGTCGCCGGGTTCTTTGTGTTCCCAGATCCAACGGAGAGCCTGCTGGCCATATTGGGAATCAGCCACGCCGGATACCTGGTCGACAAGCCATTTGTCCACTCTACACCTGCATAGAGTCCCCAGGACTTGACCTCTCTGCCTGGCGCGCCTGATACACGGGCTTTGNNCCTATAGTACTTTCTTCGGTTGTGGATACCCGGCAAGCGTTGTGTCAATCGCCAACCGGCGCGGGCAGCATCAAGCGCCGGCTGGGTCTAGTAGTACCTCCAGGTATTGCACTTCCTGCCCCCCAACCGGCGGCTCCAGGTCGGTCCGCTGTGGCTGGTCCACCCCTCTGAGCGCCTCCTCGTGGTCGTCCGGATACCGGCGCTTGTTGGCTGCCAGCCGGCCCAACTCCTCCATCAGGGCCGGGTAGGGCACGGGATTCTTTTCGCCGTGCTCGCCGGCAATTGTCGATACCATCACCTGGGTCCGGTCGGGCGAGACCATCTTGACTAGGTATGCTTCCTTGCCGCCCTTCTCAAAGGGGGTGCCGTTGTGGCTGCCATGGTGGGCCACCTTGAGCAGGTCCAGGGGCTGCCTGGTCAGGAGTTGTTCGACCTCCGGGTGGTGCAGCATCACGTCCCAGGTGCTGTTGCGACGTCCCTCGCGGACGCCCTTGCCCTGCCATTCGGCGTCGGCGGTGAACAGCAGCCGCCGGTCGCGCCATTCCAGCAACAGCACGACGCTCAGATTGTTCTTCAGCTTGTTATCCTTCTGGGAGAAGGCCAGCGCCGAGTGGAGCATATCGTTGCGGAGCAGCCGAAAATCCCGCTCGTTGAGATTGCCTGGTTGGGGCGTTTTTCCGGTCTCGGCGGCCCCGGCTTCCTCAGCAGATGAGGGCTGCGCCCCAATGTGCTCGGGCCCGAGTGCCTCGGCCTTGTCCTGATACGCCTTGGTCTGTAGCATGTACCGGTCGAGGAGAGAGTGGCCGTCAAAGGTGCCCTGGCCCAGGTAGTACCTGTCGACATCCCACTCGGGCGAAAGCACCCGCAGGCAGGTGCCCGGTTCCTGGAACCCCCGGAACCGGGTGGTGCTCTGCTCATAGTCGAGCTCGTGCAACCCGCAGTCCTCCGGGCCCAGCCGGTCGGCCAGATCCCGCGCTACGTACAGCGGGTACCGGGGATGGATCCCGCTGGCCTGGGCCAGGCCTGTGCTGAGCGCCTGGAGCGCGCCCTTGTTCCAGATGCTCCTGGCCAATAGCGACTGCACGCCGGGGGACAGTCGCAGGCCGCGACGGTTCAGCAGTGAAAGCGAGGCCTCGTTCGCCAGATTCTGGAAGGCCAGCGTCTTGACCGCCTGGGGATGGTCCGGCTTCAAGAACATGCTCAGCCAGATACGCCCGATCCGGACATCCTCGAACCACTCCGGATCGAAACCCTTGATATGATCCGCGTGGGGGTGGGTCGCGACGAGCAAGTCGAGGCGTTTCTTCCCGTCCTGCCCCTCCGGCAGCATCGAGAGCGCGTCATCCAGCGCCGGTTTCAGCTTGGCCGCGGAAGCCGAGGTTCCACAATCGATCAGCATGTGGAAATGGCCCTCGCCGTCCGGGATGCGGACATAGATACAGTCGCCAAAGCCCACGCTATAGACGCGGACCAGCAGCTTGTCTTCCATCACGCCCTCCTCACTCCTCGGTCCAGTGTCGCATGTGGGGCGAGGTCTCCAGCCGCAGGGTGCCGTCCCCTGCGCGCCGGGCGATCATCTGAGGCTGCGTATCGATCTCGCCTGGCCTCTCTTGGCCGGCGAGCCCAATGAGACCACCTCTGACGCGGCTGGCGACGTACTCCAGGAACCGATTCCGTCGCTCCAGCCCTCGCAATCGTTCCTCGCCACAGTAGGCGCGGCGCCGACCCGCGCCGATCTTTTGCGCACGGCTGCCCGGCTTGCGGACCCAATGGCGGAGGTTGCCGCGCTCGTCAAAGACCAGCGTCCCACCGCACAGCATGGACAGGGTCTCCCCGTCCAACTGGCCGTACTCGGACCCTTTGAGGGGGACGTCCTCCCGCCAGGTGTACTGCAACACCACCTCCCGGGGGAGTTTGCCCCCGCCCAAGATGGTCTTGTCGGTACGGTACAGGTCCACCACAGAGATATCCTGGTCGGCCGGGATGCAGAGCTGGCGCCTGTTCTCGTGCAGGAAATGGTAGGCGTCGGTGCGGGAACGGGAGACGCGGTCGATGTCGTAGGCATAAAAGTAGGGGATCGCTGATTCGGCCCTGTCTGGCGCAAAGTTTATGCCGCGCTTGGTAAAGACCTTCCTCATGAGCTCCCGGTACCCGTGCTCGTCAACAGGATCGACCAACTCGTCGGCCCGTAGCACGGCCCGGGCATAGTCACTGAACTGCACATCCGCGGGAGGCAGATAGTCCAGTGGTTGCAGAGCGACTCGGCGGAAGCGGTTAACGGCCCACAGCAGAGCCTCTTTGTCTGAGGGCAGCTTTCCGGTGCGCCTCTTGGGCCTTGCCTGGTACTTGGCCACCATGCCACTCAGTATCTCCCACATGGCCCCGGTCATGACCTCTGACCAGGGATACGGGCTGCCGCTGTCGGCGACCTCCTCCATCGTCTTTTTATTCGTGGCGCTCCGTAGATGGGGACGGCCAAGAGCGTAGCGGCCGAACTCCTCGGCCAGCGCGGCGATGATGGTGTCCTCCAAGAGCTCGCCCTCGGTTGCCTCGGCCACTTCCCAGCGGAGACGGTTGTTGAGCAGCGAGATCATGATGGCCGTCAGGTCGGCGATGAACTCGTGAAAGGCGGCTGTCTGCAGGGAGCTGTCTTCGAAATAGAGGGGGCGCAGGCCATCCAGGATGGCATGCCCGGTCTCGTGGGCAATGATGTCGTGCGACAGGCAGGTGTAGACCCGTTGCTTCTTGGGGCCAAAGTAGTAGAACTGGAGGGACTTGCTGCGCCGGCTGTAGAACGCGTTGGCCAGGTACCCCGCGTGGGGCACCACCAGCAACCTGTTGCCCTCAAAGGCCCAGGGTGCGGACCGACCCAGCACCCAGGTCGCCTCGTACATGCTCAGAACGCTCTGGACGACGGCCCAGACGTTGACCTGGTGGAACTGGGGCAGATTCTTGTGCGCCCTGGTTAGCGGGATCTTTTCGCCGTTGCGCTCAAAGTAAAAGCGTTTCTTTCTGCGATCCCACCGGGCGGGCTCTTCCAGCTTGTCCTGATCTGTGTCATAGTCCACCACCGCGATCCGGGCGCTGGTGGGGCCGTCCATCAGCTCCGGCTCGCACTCTACCTGGATCGTGTTGATCGCCAGGCCTTCGTTCTCTTTTGCTACGTGCGGATCCTGGACGTAGACGTCCACCGGCGTGAGCAATCCCAGCGTTCTCTTGTTGTCCCAAGATAGCCAGTGCCTTGCCTGGTGTAGATTCGTGAACTCGGTCAGATTCCACTGCTTTGCCATCTCTGCTCCTTCCCCTCAGGTTAAAGCTCTGCCGCCGATTTCTCCCCACCTATGGCTGGGGCGGTGGGCCCGCGTCCCTTGGGATTGGCGCGCCAAGACCTATGTGGGGTACCCAACCGCTGGTTTCTCCCCGGCTAGGGCTGCGGCGGCGTGCCGGCATCCTCCGGAATTGGCGCTCCGTCCGGAATGCTTCGCAGGTAGTCACAGCTCACCGTGCGCACGTCTTCCCACACGTGCCCTGCGGCCTCAAAGGTGTCGATATCCTTGATCCAGCGCTTCACCTGGTTCTCCACGCGGTAGATGTGGGGGCTGGCCGGGCACTTGAGCAGGACATGGATCGGCGTGCCCTTTTCGAATTTCTCCAGGAACTCGTCCTCGACCACGTGCACGTCCTGCCAGGTGAGGCCCAGGTGCTCAAAGGCGTCCATGCTGCTGATCCAGCGCAGCTTGCCATCCTCCAGGACATAGATCTCGGGGCCGTCGCCCTTCAGCACCAGCCCGTCGCGGATGATGAGCGACGTCGTCTCGGGCAGGATGCGCGCCAGGCTGACGCCGTAGCGCGTCACCGGGATATTCACCAGGACGAGCAGCACCACCACCAGGATCGCCAGACGTCCCATCGTCTTGCCCATGTTGATGCTGGGCTGCCGGGGTGGCGGCTCCCAACCCTCTTCTCCCGGCTTGGGCTCGGCCGGTGGCTTGGCGGCCACCCGGGGCGCGCCAGGGCGTTGGGCCGTGCGCTGCCGTTGCTGCTCGCTGGGTGGCGGCTTGGGCCTTGCCGGGGGTACGGTCTTGGCTGGCTCCGCCTTGGGCTCGGGCCGGCGCTCTGCCGGTTGCGGCTTCTGGGGCTGGGCTCTACGGACCCTCTGCCGCTCGATCAGCGCGTCGAGAAGCAGGTCCAGGATCTGATCTGTTGTGGAGCGACCACTCTCAGGTGTCTTGTTCGACATGGTCTCCTCCTATTGTACCGTGAAAAAGCCGAGGATCTCGCCGATGCTGGCAAAGACGTTCGTGTAAAAGTTCCCGCCCAACTGGCGGAATAGCTCGAATTCTTCATGCTGGGCGCGCCAATGAACGGCCGCAGCGTCCAGGCCATCTGGCTGCCCACAAAGGCATAGACGATGACCCACAGCCACATCACCCAGCGCCGGGCCGCCGTCCCATCGTCGCTTGCCGAACCGACAATCCTCATCCCCTGGCTCAAAAAGATCACGCCCACGATGCCGCAGATGGTAAAGATGATCACGTTCATCAGCTTGAAGAACTGGTAGTTGGAGGTCGTGAGCAGGAAAAAGACGACGATCGGCGCAAAGCTGAGGAGCAGGACGGCTGTGACCGTGATGGCCGTCAGGATCAGCGCCACGTTCTGTGTCAGGCTCTGGTTGGAGCCAAAGAGCACGTTGAAAAAGTAGAGCGTCGGCGAGCACACGATCAAGGTAGCCAAAAAGAGCACCGGCAGCTTGACCGCCGAGCTGAGCGTCTGCCACAGGCTGTGCGTCGAGCCCATCACCGCGCCGTACAGGGCCAGGAAGAGGATGCTGGAGATCAGCATGGCTCGTATCTTTTCACCGACCCGCGTCCCGTCGCGGATCTCGATGAAAAAGTGATGGCGGTTGCGCAGGATGGTTTCGATGATGGCTAGATCCTTCATGCGGTTATTGCCTCCTTTGTCGTTTGTTGCTGGAAATGCCCTGATAACGCTCGGTATTTGGGGGTGCCCAACTCCTCACTTCTTTGCTCTCCCGCTGTCTCTACCAGCGCTGTGCCGGCAGCGTGACAAAGAGCACCGTAAGGCCCCAGAAAAATGCCCACATCGCCAGGGCATAGCGCCATCGCTCGAACTTTAGCAGCGGGATCAGCAGGGCCGCCAGGGCGATGCCCCAGAACGCGGGGCGGCTTAGGAGTTGCGGCCAGTCGAGGGCGGCTCCATCGGGAGCAAAGGCCAGCCAGCGCAAGACCAGGGCGCAGATCACGGGCAGCGCGGCGGCGACCACCGCATCGGCCGTGCCCTGGCCGGCGTGGGCCGCCTGCAACTCCTGTCCGATCTGTTCCTCCAGGCCAAAACGTGATGCCGCCCGCGCCAATGCTTCGGCTTCGGTCAGGCCCTCAGCCTCGGCCTGCTCCACCGCCGTATCCAGGTGATCGCGCAGCTCGGACAGGATCTCTTGTTCCGTCTCGCCGTCCAACGTCATCTGGGCGCGGATGCGCTCGAGCAGATCGTCGACCCCGCTCATTTCGCCGTCTCCATGCCGAGAAGCTCGTTGACGTGATGGGTAAAGGCCTGCCAGCCCTGCAGTTCCTGCTCCAGGCGGCGGCGCCCTGCGGCGGTGATGGTGTAGAACTTGCGGCGGCGGCTGCCCTCTTGGCCCTGCCATTCGGAGCGCAGCAAGCCCTGGCGCTCCAACTCGTGCAGGCGGGGGTAGATGAGGCCCTCTTGGAAGCGAAAGTAGCCTTGGCTGCGCGCCTCAAGCTCCTGGATGATCTCATAGCCATACATCGGCCGGTCCGTTTCGGCCAGGAGGTTGAGGATGATCACCACGGTTGTCCCCTTGCGCATCTGTTCTCGGATGCTCATGGATCCTTTTTTACCTTAGAATCTTATGCATTGTGAAGTATAGCATGCCCGTGATGCCCTGTCAAGGGGCTTGGCCTACGCCTGCCCGGCGCTTACCCGACTCTTTGATCGCAATAATGGGGAAATTGGCTTTGGTGCAGCGATCACCCAGCACGACCATGCTCGGAGAGCTGGGTGTTTTCTTGCCTGGCATCGTTGGAAATGAAAACAGGGTTCCTGCTATGTTCGTCTCCCAGGAACCCTGCAGTGCCGGGCCGTGTTTCGCCGCATCGCTCCCTTGGGCCGCTAGGCGCTCTCTTCAGAGGCTTGCGGCAGTGTGAAGCGAAAGGTGCTGCCTTTGCCGACCTCGCTCTCCACCGATATCTCGCCGCCGTGGGCCTCAACGATGGAGCGCGTGATTGAGAGGCCCAGGCCGGTGCCTTTGTGGCTACGGACCAGGTGGTGCTGCCCGCGGAAAAAGTGGGTAAAGAGGCGCTGTAGGTCCTCCGGTGGGATGCCGATGCCGGTGTCTGAAACGCTGACCTCGACGAACCCGTTCAGGGGCCGGGCGCCGACGATGATCGCGCCGGAGGGTGTGTAGTGGAGGGCGTTGACCACCAGGTTGTTAAGCACTTGGGTCAGGTGAGAATGATCCCCCAGCACGCGAGGCAGATCTTGTGCGATCTCGACCTTCAACCCGAGGTGCTTCTCGGCGATCTGGTGCTCAAAGCTTGTGCATACCTCTTCGATGATGACCTCGACGGGCAGGGTCTCCATGTCAAACTGCGCCGTTCCCGACTGCAGCCGCGACAGATCGAGCAGTTCATCGGTCATGCGCAGCATGTGCTCGACATTGCTGAAGATGGTGTCCAGGGCCCGTTCCTGCCGCTCGCTGGGCGGCGGGCCCTTTTCCTCTTGCAAGAGTTCGGTGTAGCCCCTGATCACCGTCAGAGGGCTGCGCAGGTCGTGCGCGACCACGGAGACAAACTCCCGCAGTTCGTGAGTGCGCTCTTCTACCTTGTCCTCCAGGCTGCGGGAGAAAGCGTGGATCTCCAGGTTCGCTGCCTTCAACTGCTGGCTCTGTTCGGTGACCCTGTGCAGGGCTCCTTCCAGGCTGTTGCCATAGAGCCAGGCAACCAGCGCCATCAGGTAGCACAGGATCAGGGCTGGAACGGCGACGGCGAGCACCTGGTCGGCAAAGGTGTCGGAATTCATGGGGAGCGCGACGTGCGCTACCAAGGCGGTGAACGCGATCAGCACCGCGTTCACTGTGGCGAATCCAAAGGTTGCCCTGGGGCCAAGGATCATGCCCGCTGCCAGCACCGGCAGGGGAAACCAGTAGATTACCCAGCCATAGATCCCATCATTGAAGATCCCGCCGAGCACCACGCCCAGTATCGACAGGCTTAGGGCAAACAGGAACAGGTGCCCTGCCAGTCTCAGATGGCCCCTGAGGCTCAAGAACAGAGATGCCGCGCAACTGCAGAGCAGTATCGAGAAGATTAGAATGAAGGGCAACCAGGGGCCAAAGATGGGGAGCAGCATCAGGAGCAGGAAAAAGGCGCAGACGACAATGCCGCTGCTCGCCATGATCTGGAGCAACCTGCTTCTTCGCGCCATCTCCTCCTGTACTTCTGGGGTTGGTTCCGACGGTGGTCGTATCTCCTCAGTCATGGTCCCTCTCGTTCTGGTCTTTGGAGAATGCGCGTTGCTTGGCACCGCCCCGCGCCGGGCTGCCGCTGGAATCGCTCTCGCCGCGCCAGAGGAACCAGGCAGTCCACGCCCGCTGCGGCCCAGTTCATCAGGCGTATGAAGAACTGCGCCTGTCTGCTTCTCGAGCTTGGCGTCTTGCTAGCGCGAAAGCTAGGACGCCCACGGCTGCGCGTCCAGCGTAGCCATGGCTTCGACAGCCTCCCGCGCTTTCTGGGGATCGACCTCTTTCAAGGCGGCCATCTCTTCGTCGCTCAGGTCGAACCCAGCTTCGCGAATGGCCTTTTCCGGATCGGCAAAGAGACGTTCACGGAATCCTGCGTCCAGGACGGCGCGCCCAATTAGGCGTTCAATATCCTGTCTTGCCATTGCTTCCCTCCTTCGTCCACAAAAGAGCCGGGAGATGTGCACAATATGATACTATAAACTCTAGAAAATCGCAAACCCTTTGCCGCCATGCCACGGGTCTCACAAATTGTGCCTGCTATCCCCGCTTTCAAGCGCAAAGGCCGCCAGTAACGCACGCCGCCTCTCCAGAGCGTCTCTGTATCCCCTCTCCAACTCCAGCGCCAGCTCACTGACCAACGAGTCCAGGGGCCGGGAGCCAAAGGGCGCGATGCACCGTGCGGCCTGCTGGCAGGCTGCCATGGCCTCTTGCTGGATACCGGCGAACAGCTCGTCGTCTACAAGATAGTAGCCCATCATCCGCTCTACGTCGAGCTCGGTGAACGATGCGATGGCGCCTGTCTCCAGCATGCGGCGCGCGAGACGGGACGATACGTAGTTCAGCCGCCCGCGCTGTAAATCCTTCGCCCAATCGGAGCGGTCGTCGCCGATCTGCCGGGCCAGTGCATAGTGGCGCAGCGTGTCGGCCAGCGCCGTGCGCAGCGGGTGCTCCCGGTCGATGCCGCGCAGCGCGAACTGGGCTGCCACCGCCAGTTGCAGGAGCGAGCTGCGGTCCGCGATCCGCCCCTGATCCTGAGCACCGGCGCCGGCTAGATCAAGGGTATCCAGCCTGCTTTGTTGTTCCCAGGCGCAGGCCTCGGATGTGGCGAGAGAGAGGCGTTCGAACGCCTCCCAGAACGACGTGTGATCGGGGAGCAGGTACGCCAGGAGGTGGACCGCCGAGGCGTGCAGGGCCGCCGACAGGGGCAGCAGTTCAGCGTGCTCCGGCTCCCGGTCCAGAAGCCCGTCCTGGATCAGGTGCGACCACCAGCCCAGGAGGTTGGCCAGGGCCAGGGCTTCGGTCTCCTCCGGTCGCGAGGGGCGCGGTCTGTCTTCCGGGGGCGCCGCCTGATCTAGCAGGTCGGCCACCCAGTAGGGCAGCAGGGCCACAATGCGGGAAAAGGACGACTCACCCCATCCGGGGAGCAAGGGCTGGGCCAGGTCCCTCAGCAGTGGGGGATAGCCGGCCACGGTCCGCCGCGCCTGGGTCAGGACGGCCTCGTACTCAACCCGATACTCGGCCAGAGGATCGGCTCGATACTCGGCCAGAGAATGGGCACGGTAGGCCGCCAAGTGGACACTGCCCGCTGGGGTCATGGCTCTCCTCCAATTTGGACTCCCGCCAGTCCTGTGGATCAAGAAAGGGGCCGAGTCCCGGACCCGGCCCCTCCGTCGTTTGCGGGGAAACGCCACTAGCGCTTCCCATGCAGGCAGTTTCTAGTCCCGCCGCGAGAAGCCGGTGAGCAAAAAGACGTAATAGAGCATCGTCGAGATGGCCTGGGCCAGCGCCGCGATGTAGGTCAGCGACGCCGCGTCCAGGACCTGCTTGGCCTCTTGCAGCTCGCGCCCGTCGGCCAGTTGGTAGCTGCGCAATAGCTGCAGGGCTCGCTTGCTGGCGTTAAACTCCACCGGCAGCGTGATCAGGGCGAACACCACCGTCCCGGCAAAGAGGAACAGGCCCAGCCAGGCGATGGCCGTCGAGCCGGTCAGTGCCGAGAGGAAAAACCCGGCGAAAAAGATGGCCGGCCCCAGCCAGGAACCGATCTTGACCACCGGCACCAGCCCCGACCGCACTCGCAACGGCGTGTAGTTGGTGGCATCTTGCATAGCGTGGCCCACCTCGTGCGCCACGATGCCCAGCGAGGCCACCGAGCGGCTCCGGGCCACGCCCTGCGACAGGCGCAGGATATTCTTGGCGGGGTCATAGTGGTCGCTCAGCTTGCCTGGCACCTCTTCGACGCGGATCTGGTCCAGCCCGGCGCTGCGCAACAGGATGCGCGCCGCTTCGTAGCCGGAGAATCCCCGGCTGTTTGGCTTCTGGCTCAGGCGCTTGTAGGTAGAACTGACCTTCCACTGGGCGTAAAAGGCCAGCAGCAGGGCCGGAAGCGCGAATATCAGGTATCTTGGATCAAAGATAAACATCTCAACTCATCCTATGGTTTACAATCTGGCCGGCAACGTCCCGGCTCAGTGCCGCTGCCCGTTGACGCGTGATCACCCAAATCCGTGACCTCTACCGCCGATCATAGCACAAACGGAGTCTGGCGACAAGCCTGGTGGCTGACCGGTATCTGACACCTGCCGGTATGGCTGACGCCTATCAAATAGTGCCGGCAGGCATCAGTCGCTCTCGCCAGTCTTCTGGACACAATCCTCCTGCCGCACGAGCGGATTGCTGCCACCGGATCGTGGCAAGTTGTCATAATCACAATTGCACGGACCGTCCTGGGCACAGCCGGGACAGCAATAGCTTCTCCCCTCGACGATGGTCGGTTCCCAAACGATGATGATCCCGCAGTTTGCGCAAACTAGCTCCTGGCCCATGCTTCCCAAACGCCTCCCCGGAAACCGGCGGCAGGCTGCGACGGGCGCCCTGGACAGCATCTTGCCCGCAGCCCCCCACAGCACCTGTTCCAATATCCTGAATGGGCTCCATTCTAGCCCCCCAGCGTTAGATGGACGCTAGAAAAGTATTAGAGTCGCATTAGACTTTGCTCTCGCCATAGACTTCCGAGTTCTTGCAGCCCAGTGCCGGCTCCTCATCGAAGGCAGAGTTTCACCGTTTCACACATTCGTACCCGAACAGGAAAAACTCGGAAGTCTGGCTGCTATCGGGTGTGCAGCAACCGGGCCACCAGACCCCACCCTGGTCTATGCCTGGACTGCACTTGCCCTTCGCAACAATATCAGGTACAATTTCGTAGAAGCTTGTATACCTATTCGTGAGGATTACAGGAAGGGAGGATCAACTATGGGAGTCCTGAAACGGTTGGCGTTTTACATGGGCTTGCTGCTGGGGCTAACCACCAT
>JABAHP010007163.1_pt1 | contig 17055 bp, 19 predicted proteins | sample 7062081 | NCBI WGS metagenome assembly JABAHP01 (sample SAMN14534357, study PRJNA622989) | marine sediment metagenome | biome: marine biome [ENVO:00000428]; feature: marine pelagic biome [ENVO:01000023]; material: deep marine sediment [ENVO:00002113] | place: India: Gulf of Kutch | collected...
CGCCGAGATGCAAAAGCCCTGGCTGGCGGCGGTCAACGGGCCGGCGGTGGGCGGCGGATGCAGCCTGGCGCTGGTCTGCGATCTGTGCCTAATCGCCGAGTCGGCGTACCTGTGCGTGGGCTACGTGAACGTGGGCATGGTGCTGGACATGGGCGGCACCTACCTGCTGCCGCGGCTGGTGGGCCTGCAGAAGGCGAGCGAGCTAGCCTTCTTTGGCGAGCGCGTGTATGGCCCGGAGGCGGCCGAAATGGGGCTGGTCAATCGCTCGGTGCCCGATGCGGAACTGATGGACACCGCGCGAGCGTGGGCAGCGCGCCTGGCATCGGGGCCGACCCTGTCGATCGGGGCCATGAAACTGGGCATGCGGCGAGGGCTGCACAACACCTTCCGCGATACGCTCCACTGGGAAGCCATGATGCTCTCGCTCATTGCCCAGACCGAGGACGCGGGAGAAGGCCTCATGGCGTTCTTCCAGAAGCGTGAGCCTGAGTTCAAGGGGAGATAAGATGCGCGTACTCGACCTGTCGCGGCTGTTGCCCGGCCCGTACTGCTCTCGCATCCTGGTTGACTATGGCTTTGAGGTGATCAAGATTGAGCCCCCTGGCGGCGGCGACTGGTCGCGCCACGTGCCGCCCCTGGATCCCGGCACAGGACAGGGACTGCTCTTTAACGCCCTGAACCGGGGAAAGAAGAGCTTGACCGCGAACCTCAAGACGGACGAGGGCCGGGCTATCCTGCTGCAGTTAGCCGAGACCGCTGATGTGCTGCTGGAGAGCTTTCGCCCCGGCGTGATGGATCGGTTAGGCCTGGGATACGAAACGCTGGCCCACGTCAATTCCCAGCTCGTCTATTGCTCTCTGAGCGGATACGGACCCACCGGTCCCTACCGCGAGCGAGCAGGACACGACCTGAACTACCAGGGCCTGGCAGGCCTGCTGGACCTGACCGGACCCCGGGAGGGGACGCCAGCCATGCCAGGCGTCCCACTGGCCGACCTGTCGGGCGCGCTGTGGGCAGCCACCGGCATTCTCATGGCGCTGCTGGAGCGAGAGCGCTCGGGACGGGGCCAGCGGGTGGACAGCTCGTTGCTGGGTGGGGCGCTCTCTCTGCTGCCCCTGGCAGTGGCCCAAGTGAAAGGCGGACAACCTCCGGTCCGGGGCGCGGGAGAGCTAAGCGGCGGCGTGGTGTGCTACAACCTCTATGCGACCCGCGACGGTGCAACGATGGCCGTATCGGCCCTGGAGCCACAGTTCTGGAGCATCTTCTGCCAGGCCACCGGGCGGGAGGATCTGGCAGGGGAGCAGTACTCACCCGCCGTCCCTGGCGAGCCGGCCTACGATGAACTCTGCGCGCTCTTTGGCACCAGGACCCGGCAGGAGTGGCAGGAGCTGTTCTCCGGGATAGACGCCTGTTGCGATCCGGTGTACAACGTGGAGGAGGCACTGGCCTCCGACCCGGTGCGGGCGCTGGAGATGCTTGGCGAGGAGGGACTACGCCCTCCGGTGCAGTTCTCGCGGCAGCCCGTGGAGGCCGGAGCCCCAGCGCCCCTGCTGGGCGAGCACACCGCCGCGATCCTGACTGAACTGGGCTACGATACCGCCCGGGTAGAGGAGCTTCAGGAGCTGGGCGTCGTGTAGGTAAGCCCGGCGCTCAGCCCAGGCGGCGGAGCCGCCGGGCCGCCAGGGAGAGCCCCACGACCAGGCTGAGAGCGGCAAAGCCGGCCAGCTTGAGCAGCGTGATGGTCCAATCCTCGGGCCAGGCCTGAAAAAGCACCAGATCACGCACGGGGTCCACGGCGTGAGTATTGGGAAAGAGCCAGGAGAACCAGGGCACGTTCTCGCGGTTGTAGCGGACCATGTTCAGCCCGCCCCCGACAAAGAAGACCGTCATGCCGGTCAGGATGGTGGCAATCACCCCAGCAAAGTACTGGGCGCGCAACCCAAAGAGCAAGGTGATGGGCACCCAGAATAGGATGACCAGGCCGGCAAGCACCCAGACCGCCCACAGGAACCCACCAGGCCAGACCCCTAGCCACAGGTATACGACGAGCAAGAGCACCGTGCCGGTTAGCAGGCCCATCAGCAAAGCCAGCAACGTCTTGGGCAGGAGCACCCAGGCCAGCGAGCGCGGGGCCAGCCCAAACTCGAGCGTGATGCGAGCCACCTGTTCCTTTTGGGTCAGCATGAACATGTTGATCATGCCCCCCAGCATGAAACTGAGCAGGACCAGGCCGATGGCAATGACGGGGAACCAGTCGACCATGATGGCCCGGGGATAGTCCTCAGCCAGGGCCAGAGGAGGCCCTGGCTGGCCGATGCTCTCGTAAAAGCTCCACAGGATCTCGGCCGAATAGATGCGGTGGTTCTTTGCCCGGTCGTCATTATAGTTGCTAAAGTGCATCTCGAGGGCGGGGTCCTGGCCCGCAGCCAGCCGCTCCGAGAAATCGGCAGGGATGACCCAGACACCGTCAATACGATGCGCATGGTACTCCTCCCAGGCCCTTTCAGCCGGGAGATCCAGGACGTCGTAGTAGGGCGTCCCGAAGGGCGAGAGGGTGGTATCAAAGGCCTGGCGCAAAACGGCACCGTGCTGCCCCTGGTCATAATCCAACACAGCGATCTTGAAGGTCAATCGCCCACCAAAGAGGAGGCCAAAGCCGATCAGCATGAAGGTTGGCGGGATCAGGCCTCCCATGGCAGCGATGGGATCGCTCCGCCAGGCCTTCAGCTCGGTCAGAAACAAGATCCAGAAACGCTTCATGGTCACTCCTGCCTCATCACGCGCCAGCGATAGGCCAGCCCGGTCAGGACCAGCATCACGGTCCCCACCAGCACCAGGAAAAGCGCCGACACCACAGGCTGGCCGATGCCCGCCCCATAGTACTGGGTAAAGAGCAGCTCGGTGGCGTGGGTAAAGGGCGTCAGGCGGCTGATCGCCTCGTAGAGCGCCCCGAATCCCGCTGCCAGGCCAAAGCCGCTGCCCAGAATCCAGCCGACAAAGGTCGCCACCAGGCCCACGAGAAACGCCGGGATGCTCCTGCGCATCAACAAGCCGGCGAGCACGCCCAGGCAACCAGCGATCACCGCCACAGGCAGCAGGATCAGCACCACCCACCACAGAGAGCCGGGCCAGAACCCGGTGGCTAGCCCTATGGCGACGAGCAAAATCCCAGCGGAGATCAGGGCGGAGAGGACCAACCGCACCAGGCGAGCCCCCATGACCAGCACCACCGAGACGGGGGCCAAAGAGTACTCGACGATGGTGCCAAACTCGAACTCCTGGGCGGTCAGGATAGCGCCCATGATCGATGCGGCCATAAAGACCGTCATGGGCAACAGGGCCATGCCAAAGTAGACGGTGTAGGGCACATCCCGCGGCAGCCAGGCAAACTCCTCGACGGTCACGGCTGCGGATGCCAACTCGGCATCCCACATACGCAACGCGGCCGCCGTCAGCCGGTTGCGAAAGTTCTTGACCAGGTTGCTGTCGATCAGGCCATAGTGCTGCACGGCGGTGGGGGCGCCGCTCTGCTCTCCGACAGCAACAACCTGCCGGGATACGCTTCCACCATCCCAGTCAATGAGGATCGGATTGATATACGGCAGTCCGATGGGCGACCCCACCTCCTCCATGGCCGCAACCAGAGCCCAGCCATCTTCGGTGGTTGGACGATCGACATAGATATCAAACGTGGGATGGACCAGGATGACGGCCATGAGCAGGTACATGACCGTGGGCTGAAAGATGGCCACCAGGTGGATCGGGATGGCCGTGCGAAAGAGCTTGAACTCGTTGACCAGCAACAAGCGGAAGCGAGCCATGATTCACTCCCTCAGCGCGCGGCCGGTGTGGTGCAGGAAGACGTCGTCCAGGGTGGGCCGGGCGATCTGGACCGATTCCAGCCGGTGATCCGCCGTCACGGTCGAAACCAGCTCGCCCACGATTGACTCGGCATCCTGAACCTCCAGACGCAATTGGTCGGGGGCCGGGCGCGTAAGGGCCTGGACTCCCAGGACGGCAAACAGGCTCTCTGGGTCCGCCACGGGAGGCGTGGTGCGCAGGGTCACGATGTCGCGCCCCAGCCCGGCCTTGAGTTGCTCCGGAGTGCCCTGGGTGATGGCTTGCCCATGGTCAATGATCACCAGCCGCCCGCACAGGGCCTCGGCCTCGGTCATGTTGTTGGTGCAGACGACAAAGTTCTTGCCCTGGGCCTGCAGCGCTTCTATGTGCTCCCATAGGGCGTGGCGGCCCTGCACATCCACACCGAGGGTCGGCTCGTCAAAGAGGATAACCTCAGGATCGTGCAGCAGAGCCCGCGCCAGGGCCAGCCGCCGCTTCATGCCCCCAGAGTAGGTGCGCACGCGGTCCTTGCGCCGCTCCCACAGGTTCATCAGCCGGAGCAGCTCCTCCATTCGCGCCTTGACATCTGACAGATGGGGGCAATAGAGCGCGGCGTGATGCCACAGGTTGTCCACGGCGCTCAGATCCAGGTAGACGTTGGTCTCCTGGGGCACGTAGCCGATCCGCTGGCGGACCTGGCGGGCCTGCGTCTGGGGATCGTATCCCAAGACCCTGATCTCGCCAGCATCGCGGCGCAACATGCCGGTGAGCAGGTTAACCGTGGTCGTCTTGCCCGCTCCATTGGGTCCCAACAGGCCAAAGACCTCACTGGGCCGTACCTGGAACGATAGGTTATCCACGGCAACCAGGTCGCCAAAGCGGCGTGTCGCCGAATCGACCGTGATGGCGCTTGCCTTCCCATCCCTTTCACTCATCTCGCATCACCGTCCCGTTCATGAAAATGTCCACGAACTGGGCTACCAGTTCGTCTGTGCCCAGTTCAGGCGCTATCGAGTCGTCAAGCATTCCCCGCGCGATGGCATAGGAAAAGAGCATCCCGGAAAAGGCCTGGGCGGCGACCTCTGGATGCAGTGGCCGAAGCTTCCCCTGCTCGATCTGCTGCGCGAGGTAGGAAGCGAGCATGCGGCGGATCTGGCGCGGATTCTGGACCATGACCTCCTGGACCTCGGGAAAGTGGGAAGCCTCGCACAGCATGAGACGCATGGCATCCCCCCTCTCCAAGAGGAGGTTCAGCAAGTGGGTACCGATGGCGCGCAGGTCCTGGGCCAGATCGCCGGTAAGCTGTCCCTGCAAGGCCGCGGTAACGGCGGGGCCTCCAAACTGCTCGATAACGGCGGCAAAGAGGTTCTGCTTGTTGCCAAAGTGGCGAAAGAGGGTGACTTCGTTCACGCCAGCCGCTGCCGCCAACGCGCGGGTAGTGGCCCGGGCATAGCCCCTTTCGGCAAAGACCTGGGCAGCGGCCCGGAGGATGCGCTGGCGGGTGTCGTCCACCGGGGCTTGCGCGGCCGCTGCAGGGCTCCGATCATCGACTATCTGCGACATCTTGCCCTCCCCTAGAATGCAAGTAAGTACTTACACGCATTATAACAGATCTGTGGTGGGTTGTCAAGTGCTTGTTGGAAAGCGGTTGACATGGCGGCTGATCCATGCTACAATGGTTCCATTAGCAAGTTTAGCATCACTATAATAAAGGAAATGTGTGTATGGGCATAAACAACCGAGGCAACGGAATTGAAGCGCAGCTCAGGAAGGTGCAACGCTTCGTCGAGCCACGCTCCGTATTGGAAGGGGCTGGCGTCAGGTTAAAGCGGAGTATCGCTCTACCGGAGCTGGACTATGTAGACCCGTTCCTGCTCTTTGACCATTTTGGCTCGGAGAACCCCGAGGACTATGTCGCCGGGTTTCCCATGCACCCTCACCGCGGGATCGAGACGGTGACCTACGTTCTCGACGGGAGGGTCACGCACCGGGATAGCATTGGCAACGAGGGCACTATCGGGCCGGGCGACGTGCAGTGGATGACGGCGGGAGGCGGGATCATGCACGAGGAGATGCCGGGGGCCCAGCAGGGGCGCATGGCAGGATTCCAATTGTGGGTGAACCTGCCCGCCAGGCTCAAGATGATGCAACCACGCTACCAAGAGATCGCGTCGAGCCAGATCCCGGAGGTCGACGGGGGCGATGGGTCCAGGGTCCGGGTCATCGCAGGGAAGGTAAATGGCATCCAAGGTCCCGTCAGTAAGATAGCGGCTGACCCGACCTACCTGGATGTCAAAATCCCACCCCATGGCACCTTCAACCATCCGGTCAGACGGAGTGACGCATGCTTTGCGTACCTCTTTGAGGGCTCGGGGCTATTTGTCACGGCTCAAGGGGAAGACAGGACCGTGGCGCATCCCCAGTTGATCCTATTCGACGATGGGGATTATGTCGAAATCCGGGCCGCGGAGGCAGGAGCCCGGTTCCTGCTGGTCTCGGGCAAGCCTTTGGGCGAACCTATCGCCCGCTACGGTCCCTTTGTCATGAATACCAGGGAGGAGATCCGCCAGGCGCTCAGGGACCTGCAGAATGGCACCTTTGTGCAGCCCGCATAGCTCCACCATGCAGATCTGAAGCTATGCAAGCCCAGCCAATCTGGGCACTAGCCCCCCGCGCGCATCCCGCGGGAAGGCAAAGAGCGCTCCCTGCAGGATGGGGGTGACGTATGCGGCCTGGCTGAGGGTCATGTAGGTTCCGCGCATGCCGCCTGCCCGCGCGCGGTGTTCCTTGGCATGTTCTTCTGACCAGAAGAATACAGAATTCACTCAAAATGCGTCGATGATGCTTGGATCGTCCAGCTCGCTGAAGTCCACCATCGGCACAAAGACCAGGGGCTCGGCCCCATCCTCCATCACGCGAAAGTTCAGCTCACTGTCGATCTCTAGATGCAATGGTTGGCCGCAGTGCGCGCACTGGGTGGTCACGACAACGGTCAGGGGTTCGCCACGCAGTTGCCCTTGCACGAAGGGCGTCGCAATCGCGTCGATGGCTCAAGCGGCGTATCCCTGCTCGCCGGTGCTAAAGGCGATGCGATGTGGCGTCTGGTCGGCGGTCACGGGGTAGGCCCAGGTGACCGCGCCCCGCTCGTTCCGGAACAGAAAGGTCATGTTCCTTTCCAACTCGTCCAGCAGATCGATCACACGAGCCAGGGGGAGTTCCAGAGCCCTGGCAATGGTTTCGGGCGAGAGGGGCTCACCGGCACGGGGGATCTCCCTGACCACAAAATCGCGGACCCGGTGGTGATCCGTCGACATGAAGGCAAGGCTGTCCACTGTGCCCTCTGCCCCCTTGGTCACCTGCCCCTGCCACACTGTCTCGGGCAGGGGTACCATCAGGCGCCATAGCCCCAAGAGTAAGCTGTTACGCATAACTGCCCCCTTTCTCGATCCCTTGATGGGTTGGCCTGCCGGCCGTCCCTGCTTGCCAGATCATCTTAGCACATCCCTTTCCTCCCCGCAATACTTGGGTTACGGGGCAACAGGAAGGGGCGACCTGTGCAGGTCGCCCCCAACTGAAGGGTGGAGTACAATGCCGGCCTATTCGGCCGGGTCTTCCTCGGGCGGTTTGAGCACCTCGGCCAACTTGGCCAGCAGTCCCTTGATCTCTTCCATCTCGGCCTCGCTCAGGCTGACCCAGGCGGCGTCAAAGTACCGATCGGTGGCGTCTTCGGCCTCCTGGCGGAGCACCTTCCCCTTCTCGGTAGCAGCATACGCCCTGTCCTCCTTGGCCAGCCAGCCCCGGGCGACCAGGCTGTCGAGCGCCTGCTGGTAGGCGTCCTCGTCGTAGTTGCGGTAGGGCAGCTTTTCGGCCAGCTCGGCAGCAGTGGTGGCATCACCCTGCCAGACCATGGTGAATGCCTCCCACTCCTGCCCGCCGGCCCCGTAGGGCTGCCAGGCAGCGATGTGTGCATCGTCGCGGTAGGAGAACAGATTGAGCATCTGGCGGCGCGCCCTGACCATGAGCGGCGCGTCCGGCCCGCGGTCGAACAGGTCGCCCCAGGAGAGGGCCCACTTTTCCTCGGGTTCCGGTAGCTGACGGGCGGTTGCCGCCACAGTGAAGAGCAGGGCGATGATCCGCTCCATCTCACCATCAGACAGCACCTCCAGCTCGCCAAAGATCCGGTCGCCCAGCTCAAAGAGTCCCGCTGCCACCTCTGTTCCCCGGGCCGAAACGGTGTAGCGCCCCTCGCCCATGGCCTCCAGCCAGCCACGCTCCACAGCGCCATCCAACTGGGAGACAACGTCATCCGGGTTGGCGTAGGGCGTCCGCTTGATGAAGGTTTCGGGAGTAACCGGTTCCGGGCTAAAGCCCCACGCGATCTGGACAAGATTCAGGTCGAGGCGATCCGACAGCCCATTCTCCTCGACGAATTGGACAAGCGCGTCGTTCGTGCGCGCGCCCATGCCAGCCAAGACCTGTCCCGCCACATCCATGTACCACCGTGCAGACTGTGTCATCGAACTAGCCTCCTTTTTTTCCTGTACCCAGTCTTGGTCCAACTGTCAACTTGAAATCGTGCCTGTATCCGCAGCCGCCTTGGCAGGTATGCTTCCTTCCTCCTCCGCATCCTCTCCGCGCTCGGGAGGTAGCTTGAACTTGATCCACATGACCGGCAGCATGGCGATCATGGCTACCAGGGGCACGTAGAAGGGGAAGATCGGGCTAACACCCTCCCACAGCCTGGCCCCGATCCAGGGCGCAGGCAGTGAGATCAGGCCCAGGCTGGTTGAGAAGAGGCCGAACGCCGTCCCCCGGAGCTTTTCAGGCACCGCCTTGGAGATCAAGGAGCTGTAGGCGGGCTCGATGAGGGCCCATCCCACACCGACCACAACGCGGGAGAGGATAAAGTGCCAGAAGTGGCTACCCACCAAAAACGCCACCCAACCAACAGAGATCGCGGCAAAGCCGCCCACGATGCTGACGCGCTCGCCCTTCTTGTCGGCCAACCACCCCGCCGGGCTCATCAGCACCATGGCTACAATAGCCGTGACCGATTGCAGGGCGCTGATCTGAAAGAGGCTCAGCCCGATCTCGTTCTCCAGGTATAGGGGCATCAGCCGCCCAACCAGGCTGAACGCCACGTCGCGAACCCCATCGGAGATAAAGATCCAGGTCACGACTCCGCCAGAGATCACCAGCCCCAGGACCGCCAGCAAGCTCTTCTTGAAGCCAGCAAAGCTCGGCTTCTCGGCTGGCTCCTGGCTCTCCTTCTGCTTCCGCGACGCGTAGCGGGCCATGAGGACGCGGATAAGGGCCGCCGTGCCATAGAGGCAGCCAGCTACGATATACATCGTCCTGAAACTCAGCCCCTGGGCAATGGCGCCCCCCAGGAGCGGCCCGATGATGTTCACCACCAGGAACATGGAACTGGTGATACCGTACACGCGCCCCCGCGTCTCCTCGGTGGATTCTTCGGCGATAAAGGCCTGAAAGCTGGGTGCGACAAAGGCGCCCGCCATGGACGACAGCACCGAGGCAGGAAGCAGCCAGGCCCACGACGGCGCAAAGACGTAGAAAAAGTAGGCCAGCACGCCACCCACACTGCCAATGGCAATGGCCTGCAAACGCCCGATCGCGTCGGACAGCCACCCACCAAAGATCTGGAAGATCAGCGGCACAACGGCGGCAATGGTGAAAAATAGGCCAACCTGCTCAACGCTCGCGCCCAACTCCTGGACATAGAGCGATTCCAGGGGAAAGATCATCATGGCCGAGATATTGGCCAGGATCATCGTCCCCATGAACCACAGCAGGAGCGGGGAGAGCAACCGGCGCTTCTTAGCTGCCATTTCCACCTGGTCTCAGGAAGCCCTTTAGCGAATCGCAGGCGGACGACACGGCTTCCTGGCGAGCAGCATAACTTCTTGGCTGTTTCTCATCGACCAGGGTCATTTGAACCAGGCCCGCCAGGCGAAGGATCTTGAGGTGATGGGTCACCGTGGGCGCGCGCAATCGCAGTCGCCGGGCAATCTGTGCCGGCGTGAGCGACTCCTGACACAGGTCACGCAGGATGCGCAAACGCGTGGGATCGGACAGGGCCTTTAGCGTTCGCAGGAGCGTCTCGGGTACGACTTCTCCCGGCACTAGGGAGGCATCTGGCGGTCGCGCGCCAAACAGCCACACCAGGCGATCCTCGCTGACCATGCCCATCAGGACCAGGGGGGTGGACCAATAGGACGGCACCAGGGTCAATGTGTCCCCTTCAGGCGGGGCATCCAGACGCACACCCTGGGTGAGTTCCTCCAGCAGATCCAGCAATGGGAGCCGCTCTGCCAGTTCTTGACCACGCTCCAGGGCGGTCTGCAGGGCCGGGCGGATGCGCTTCTCCTCCTCGGCGAAAAACACCTCCTGGTAGCTGCGCAATGCTTCCAGGTACAATTCGCCGTACTCCTCAGCTCCAGCCCACAGATCCAGTGTAGTGGCTACCTTTTCAGCAGAAGGTGTCTTCTTGCCTTCCCCGTGCTTGTGCGAAGCCTGGTACAGGGACCGCAAGTCCTCCAGATCACGGTCGGTCCATGCCTGCCGCGCCGTGACTGCCTCCAGCAACTCCATCGTATCGGGGCACGACTCGGGATTACAAGCCAAGAGACGCATCCGCTTCGAAGCCGGAACCTGGCCCAAGGCCCACAATGCAGCCGCAGCATCCTTGGGGTCGGGCAGGGTGTAGACCCAGTGAAAGGGCACCCCCCACAGTAGACGGCTCCTTTCCAACGTCTCCCTATCCTCAGCGGAAAGGCGGGCGCGCACACCGGCAGCCCAGGCACGGCGCACGCCGAACTCGGCCGGCTTGTGGAGTACCACCAAGCTCATGAACAGATCGTAGGCCGTACCCAAACCCCATTCTATCTCAGGTTTTGACATCGTCTCCCCTCCCTTTGAGATTTGCCAGGCAATTCCCTTTGTATCGAGCGCCATAGTGGGGAATGCCCGAAAAAGTCACCTGGGGTGCCCCTGGCCAACTCGCTGCATGGCAGCGAGCCAACCTGGACGCCCCAGGCGATGGCACAACTGTGTTTACCGGCTAGACCGGTTTGTCTCGGGCTCTTGGTCCGCAGCATCGAGGCCCCTTGGATCCACTACAGCCAGGAGGCTGGCTAGAAGTCAGTCTGTCCGGCGGCTGTAGCGGATACCTCAGGACTTGCTGCGAGCGCTGGCTCGTACCGCTCAAGCAAGCTCGTGCCAACGGAAGCCAGAGTTCCACCGACGCGCGCCAGAAAGCGCTCGTGGAACTTGGGGCCTCCGGCCCTGGCAGACCTCACCAGATATTCACGCTTGGCCTTTTTCAGGCGGCCCTCATGATAATCCATTGCCGATGTTGGAAGCATGGGATAATACATTTTCTTCCTCCTCTCCATCGATCCCACCATCTGCCGGTCCAGTGCAGGCTAGCCTGGATCTCCAGGACAGTCATCCTGCCCGCACAGCTTGTTAGACATACACCTAAGTTAGACATTTGTTTAAGTTAGACGATTGTCTAAGTTAGATTATAACCTATTCCCCCTCATTTGTCAAGACCTAAATATCACCAGTTATCCATAGATATAGCCTGATCTGTAGCGCCCTCTTCTCTCTGCCAGCAGTATAGCTGACAGATCTTACAAAACGCATACAACCCGAGGGTGCGACCAAGTGGTTCCCAGCATCATTGGGCAGAGCAGGCTCAGATGTGGTATAATCTACCATGCAGGGCGATGTTGAGAGATCTGGCAGGTCACGCGCACTCGGGCGAGTGACGTCAACCTATTGTGGAGGGCGGCGAGATGGAACTGGTAACCTATTGCGGACTCTACTGCGATCTGTGCGCGGAGCGCGCCCGCATACCCCGCCGGGCAGCGGCGCTCCAGGCGGCGATGGCGGAGGAAGGCTGGCCCTTCTGGGGACCCAGCGTCCCTGGATTCTCCGAGTTCTGGTCATTCCTGGACGGGCTGACCTCCGGCGAAGGGTGTCCCGGCTGCAGGGCCGGCGGCGGCTTTCCCGGATGCCAAATCCGTATCTGCGCCCGCGAGCGGGGCCTGGACGTGTGCTCCCAATGCGCCGACTTTGCTTGCGAGCATGTCGAGGCCCTGGCTGCCAGGTATCCGACCCTCATTGCCGACAACGTGCGGATGCAGGCCGTGGGCCTGGAACAATGGCTCGCGGAGCAGGAGGAACGTGCGCGCCGGGGCGTGGTTTATGCGGACATCCGCTACCAGGTAGATGAGCCAGAGGATGTCACCGATGGGCAGACTTGAAACCCTTTGCCTGCCGGGTGTCGCTTTCCTCGCTATCCTACTCGCTGCCGCAGTGCGCCTGTACAGTCGGCGCTCACGAAAGCGCATTCCCTGCCAGCAAGAGCTAGACGATCCAGAAGTCGCCGAGGCCTTTAGCCGGGTAGCATTGATGCCCCAAATGGGCCTGATGCGCCGGTACGTGGCGCGGCGCGCCACCGAGATGACGGCCCGCGGCGAGGCAGTCGACCTAGGTTGCGGCCCCGGATACCTCGCGGTCGAGATGGCGCGCCGCGCGCCCGAACTGCACGTGACAGGCATAGACCTGTCGGACAAGATGCTGACCGAGGCTGAAGACTATGCCGGGCGCCACGACATGGCCCAGGCCGTTTCGTTCAGAAAAGGGGACGTACAACGGATACCGTTTGCCGATGGCTCTGTGGACCTGGTGGTCAGCACGCTGTCACTGCACCACTGGAGCGATCCGGTAGCCGCACTGGACGAGGTGGACCGCGTCCTGCGCCCGGGCGGTTCCTTTCTCATTTTTGACCTGCGCCGCGATCTGTCCGCTCCCGCGTGGCTGTTGCTGTGGATGGTTACCGGGTTCCTGGTCGAGCCGGCGCTGCGCAGGGCCAACGAGCCGCTTGCCAGCCGCAATGCGGCGTACACCCCCCTGGAGGCTCGCGAGCTGGCAGAACGGTCGCGGCTCCGCGGCTGGCGCGTGACCCGCGGCCCGGTGTGGCTGATCATCGAGGGATGCAAGCAGGACACGGCGTAGGGGAGTGACTAAATTGGCAGAGATGAGAAATCGTTTTTTCGAGCAGGTCCTCCAGGTAGTACGCCGCATCCCGCCAGGCAAGGTGGCGACCTACGGCCAGGTCGCCCGCATTCTGGGCAAGCCTCGCGGGGCCCGCACGGTCGGCTGGGCGCTTCACAGCATGCCCGAAGGCAGCGACGTGCCCTGGCAGCGGGTGATCAATGCCCGAGGCATCATCACCCTGGACGCACACGGGCCCGGAGGAGCCATCCAGAGGGCATTGCTGGAGGCGGAGGGTATCGTGTTCGACGAACAGGGGCGCATCGACCTTGAGGTCTATGGTTGGGCCGGGCTGGACCTGGCGGAACGAGATCAATTGCTTGGATCATCCAATATTCTCTGACCACTAGTCAGTTTTGCACTTGTTTGCCAGATTGCCCGAAATCAGTTACAATGGAGCCGCCAGAACATCACACATCGTTGTCCTGAAAGGAGCGTAGCCCATGTCCGCGACGGCCACTGACGACCGCACCTATCGCAAGATCATCAATTCGTGGGCAATGTACGACTGGGCCAATTCGGCCTTTGCCACCACCATTATGGCAGCCATGTTCCCCCCATTCTACCGCGCCATGGCAACTGCGACAGGCATGACCGAGGGGAATGCGACTGCGGCATGGGCCTACACCACATCTATTGCCCTGCTGATCGTCGCGCTTCTGGCCCCGGTGCTGGGCGCCATCTCGGACCACACCGGGGGCAAAAAGTGGTACGTCGCCTTCTTTGCCGGATTGGGCATCGTAGGGACAGGTCTGATGGTGGTGCTGGGCGAAGAATCGTATGTCCTGGGCTCGGTCCTGTTTATAATGGGCAACGTGGGTTTTGCCGGCGCCAACGTGTTCTACGAATCGCTGCTGCCGCATATTGCCAAGAGGGGCGACATCGACCAGGTTTCCACACGCGGGTACGCACTGGGTTACCTGGGCGGCGGCGTACTGCTCATCATCAATATGCTGTGGTACAATTGGCCGGACCTGTTCTTCATGCCCGGGGCCGGATTCGCCGTTCGCGCATCGTTCTTCAGTGTCGCCGTCTGGTGGACACTGTTTTCGATCCCCCTCTTTCGCAACGTACCCGAACCACCAGTGGTGCGGACCGAGGGAGAATCGGAGAACGTGCTAAGCGCCGGCTTTGCGCGCCTGGCCCATACTTTCCGCAGACTGGCAAGCTACAAGCAGTTGCTGCTGTTCCTCGTCGCGTTCTGGATCTATAACAACGGCATCGGCACCATCATCATCATGGCAACGGCCTACGGCGACGAGATCGGCATTGAAGTGACCCACATGGTGATCGCCCTCATCATCACCCAGTTCGTGGGGATTCCCTTCTCCTTCGCCTTTGGCTGGCTGGCACGGCGGATAGGCGCCAAGCGCGGGATCCTAGTGGCCCTCGTCGTCTACACGCTCATCTCCATCGCCGGCTTTTTCATGCAAACCGCGACACACTTTTACATTCTGGCATTCGCGGTTGGGCTAGTGCAGGGGGGTTCGCAAGCCCTCAGCCGCTCGCTGTATGGCAACATGGTGCCCAAGAGCCAAGCCGCCGAGTTCTTTGGCTTCTACAGCACCAGCTCCAAGATCGCTGGTGTACTGGGACCACTGGTCTTTGGGGTGGTCAGCCAACTTGCGGGCGCGAGCCGCCTGAGCATTCTCTCGCTGATCATCTTTTTCCTGGTGGGGGGCGTATTGCTCATGCTGGTCGACGTGAGAGAGGGCATACGCGTGGCCCGAGAGGAGGACGCTGAGGTTGGCTGGACAGCCAGTTGAGGGTTGCCGAAGGCCGCGCCTAGTACGCGCGCGGGATGGATAAACGAGATGGCAGAAGAACAGATCTTGATCATCGACGACAGCACCGAACTCAGATCTCTGCTCGAGAGCATCCTGCCCTATAGCGGGTACCAGACGCTTAGCGCCAGCACCGGGGAGGAAGGAATCGAGCTAGCGACAAAGCTGCACCCCGACGTCATACTGGTAGACCTGGAGCTACCCGACACAACGGGCCTGAAGGTTATCGAGGAGCTGAACCGGCGAGGGATAACGATTCCCACCATTATGATCACCGGCTACGGTTCCGAGGGTACCGCAGCCCGCGCGCTACGGCTGGGCGCTGAGGGATATTTGGTCAAGCCGTTCACGACGGAGGAGGTGCTTTCTAGCGTCGAGAAAGCCTTGGTGGTCAGACGTTTGAACCGCGAGAAGGCCCAGTTGGAGAGGGCACTGGACACCTACGCGCGCCATTTTCGGACACTGTCTGCCATTGGGAGTGCCCTGATCGATGGAATTGACCTGACCCAGACCTACCAGCGTATCGTCGACGCCGGGGCATTCGTAACTCGGGCAGAGAGATGCACCCTGGCCCTGCTGGATCCAGAGTCTGGACAACTGGAAGTGGTGGCGACCAGGGGTAAGTCAGATCCGCTCAGCATGACCGCTGGCCCGACGGAGGGAGCTGCGGGTCTCAGACCCGTTCTCGAAAGGGGCACCAGTGTGCGGCTCCAGGCTGTCACAGGCGAGACCATTACCCTCCAGACCGGGGATCCGGTCAAAGCCGTGCTGCAGGTCCCGTTGAAGACACGGGTCCGGACCATCGGGCTGCTCTCTGCAGATAGGCAGGACTCATCGTCCCCCTTTGACAGTCACGACGAGCAGATGTTGCGCATTCTGGCCAATTGCATTGTGATTGCCCTGGAAATGCTGCGGCTGTCCGAGATGGCTGCCTCCTCCGCCCAAAGCAAAGAGGAGATTCCCTCCGGAACGCCAGCACCTTAGGCCAAGTCTGAATGGCAGGGGAAGGACCGTGAAAGTCGTTTTTTGGGGTGTTCGGGGCTCCATTCCTGTACCCGGCCCGGATACTGTCCGCGTCGGCGGAAACACGGCATGTGTGGAGATCCAGACCACGGACCGCGAGGTCATCATCATCGACGCAGGGACCGGGATCCGCTCGCTGGGCCTGGACCTGGCTCAACGCCCCAGCGAGCGGCTGATCGCAGTTCTTCTGTTTAGCCACACCCATTGGGATCACATCCAGGGTCTGCCCTTTTTCACACCGGCCACAGAAAGGCAGACCCGTGTGGTCATCCTGGGCGAGCGGAGAATGGACCGGCGACTGGAGCAGATCCTTGCCGATCAAATGGTTGATGCCTACTTGCCGTTCACCCTCGAAGACCTGCATGCGGACCTCTTGATCAAGGAGGTTCACGATGGAGAGAAGCTGGTGATCGGAAACTCGACATCGGTTCTGCCCAAGCGATTGCGCCATCCCGGAGGCGTCTTTGGTTACCGCATCACCTGCCAGGGCAAGACAGTGATATACGCGAGCGACATAAGCCACCCAGCTGACAGGCCAGATCCTGAGGTTGTGGATCTGGCTAGAGATGCCGATCTGCTCATACACGATGCACAGTACACGCCCGAAGAAAAGGAACAATACGCCGATTGGGGGCACAGTAGCTGGACAGATGCGGTCGCGGTAGCAGAGCAGGCCGGCGTCCAGAGGCTGGCGCTATTCCATCACGACCCGTTGCACACAGACGATGAGTTGGAAGAGATCGAACGAAAGGCACAAGCTGTGTTCCCCGGCGCCTTTGTGGCGCGCGAGGGCATGCAGGTTACCATAGAGTAGAGAATTCAAACCAAGATGGAGAAGCAGGCAGGAATCGATCCTTTCGATATCAACAACGACCAAGTCACCATACTGATTGTGGATGACTCGGTGCTTGGCGCGCAGCTCGTCCAGACGCACCTGGAGCGAGCCGGCTATCGCGTGACATTGGCGCACGATGGAAACGAGGCCCTTGCCCGCGTCGATACAGATCCCCCCGACCTGATCATCCTGGACGTCATGATGCCCGGGTTGGATGGCTTTTCGGTGTGCGAGCAGCTCAAAAGGGATAGCAGAACGTGGTTCATCCCCCTTATCTTGCTCACCGCGCTGCACGAACCGCGAGATCGGATCCGCGGCATCGAGGCTGGCGCCGACGACTTTTTGTCCAAACCTTTTAACCGCGAAGAGCTGCTGGCCCGGGTCCGCTCTCTGCTGCGGCTCAAGTTCGCCCGTGACGCCCTGCAGACTGAGCGCAATCGCCTGGCGCTGCTGTACCGGATCAGCCAAGAGATCAACAGCCAGTTGGCG
>JABAHP010005984.1_pt1 | contig 17036 bp, 9 predicted proteins | sample 7062081 | NCBI WGS metagenome assembly JABAHP01 (sample SAMN14534357, study PRJNA622989) | marine sediment metagenome | biome: marine biome [ENVO:00000428]; feature: marine pelagic biome [ENVO:01000023]; material: deep marine sediment [ENVO:00002113] | place: India: Gulf of Kutch | collected...
GTCGCCGTCGCCGTCGAAATCGGGGATGTATTCGGGTGGCGGCGGGTCCGGCAGCGGGGCGGGGAAATCGGCCGTAGTCTGGGCGTATTTTTTGCCGAAGTCTGAACTCACTGTCACGAGGCATGGTCCCTGGCCGGCAAAGGTATCTACGGTTCGAATGGGAAGGGTCAGGGTGGCTGAATTACCCGGCTGACCATACGATGGCAAAGTAACATATCCAGGGATGACCGGTTCAATGGAGGGGCCAAAGCCCGTTGCGGTTACTATATAGTTCGCTGTATAATCGCCATTATTAGTTACGGTCACTTTGAGTTCGGTCTCTGTGGCCGATTCGGTATATGGTTCGATATGAGTATCGTCGATGACGCTCAAGCCTTCGGCACGGATTTGGCTCACAGATTCGGCTTTCATTATGATTTTGATTCGCCAGTCGGTTACAAGCTCGCATTTGATAGGCAACATAGTACCGGGATAGCTGGAATCATAATTGCTGGAATAGAAGGGGTGGTCCGGTGAGACATCGAAGGAAAACGTGTCCACATGATAAGTGGCCTTGACGTTTACCTTATAGTCTCGGTTGGAGAGCGGATTTTCGGAGGGTACCTTTGTGATATTTAATTCAGTTGGCTGGGGTTGACTTGTGTTGAGTTCAAGATCTATCGGCTGACCTTCGAGCACATCTACCAAGATTAATGCTATTTGTTGACATTCCAGGTTTTGATCAACCTTTAGGCAATCCTCGAACTGAGAGAAAGACGCGAGACCTGCGAAATAGGTTTTGTTGTTTGGGTCTTCAATGAGTGGGCGGATGCGGTTTACCTGGGCGGTGAGCCGGTCAATCTGCTGCTGGAGCTGGCCGGTAGTGGGGCCGGCCTTTGCGGGGACGTCCGGGAGCAGCAGGCAAACAGAGCACAGTGCCATGACGAGCGGTAGAAAAATTTTGTTGATTTGCTGTTTTTTTTGTTTTTTGTTCATTTTTTTCTCCTTTCTTTACCTTGAATTATCATCAGGCATCCAGCCGCATTTTGTACATCGGGTGTTTCCGTTCAAAACAGGCGATATTTGCTTATGTAGTCTCCGAGAAAAATACTATACGCAAAAACAGGGGATTTGTCACTTATAAAATTGAGAATTACGAATTACGAATTGAGGAGATTCTTCAGAAATAATGGTGGTGCAGGCGGGGCAGGGAATTTTGAATGAAGAATGTGTTGTTAAAAAGTGGCCGGGCCGAATCGGCCCGGCGCGTTTGCGACCTCCGTTAAAGGAGGACTACCATGTGTCTTATTCAAATCCGGTCAGGATGAAAACCGGGCGGCCGCTAAACAGGGCGAGACCTTTGAGTTTTTCGGGTAGTATTATTCAATTTCCTAACTCGGAGCGTCAGAGATTTTTCATCTCTGTTTTGATCTTACATTGTTCAACATGAGTTCGCAGATTTCACAACGGCCTTGAACTGTTTCATCTCATCGACAAAATCTACACTCTTTCATGTTCCTATGACTCGTGAATCATTAACAAAGGGATAATCTATCCTATCAACGATATGACCCTGTTCGTTTATAGTACTTGACGGAGGGATATATTATTCTTTGCGCAGGATCGGCTTTTTCTTAAAAATGCTCAGTTCTATGACCGTTCTATCTTTCTTGTTGATTTCAAACTGGAGGCCATGATCTTCATAGGTGAGGAAATCCTTCCATTTGGTTTCCTTGAAATGAAAATCTTCACCAAATGCTTCTTTGATTTTCTTCTCCGAGTCACCAACTCCCAATCCGTTGGTGAATTTGTAAAGAGGGCTGTGTACGCCGATCCCTTTGATTGAATCATCAACGATTCCAAAGGAGATATCATCAAAAAGCATGAAATATTTTTCCGGGAGATCGTCGAGAGTGTACCTATTATCTCCATAGAAAATCGCCCTTGGTTTTCCCAAACTTTCCAATATATCTTGTTTAGTCATATTAAACGTATACTCACCAACTCTCATGCCGGGTATAATGATGTTGTCGGCGCCAGGAGCTTTTTTATGAGATTTTGAGCCGGGGATGGGCGAAACATTTATCTCCAAAATCGTTCTGTCCTTTTTTTGGATTTCGAACATGAGGCCTTTATCCCTGTAGGAGAGAAAATCTCTCGGCTCAAATTCCCTGATATGGAAGTCATTGCCGAAGACTTCTTTGATTTTCTGCTCGGAATCACCTACACGCAGTCCATTGGGTAATCTGTAAGAAGGGCTTATAACCGTTATTTCTTTGACTGAATCGTTGTGTATCCGGAAGGAAATATCACCAAAGCACATGTAATAGTGTCCGGGAAGATTGTCTATAGTGTACTGATTATCTCCGTAGAAAATCACCTCCGGTTTTCCGAGCCTTTCCAATACATCGTCTTTGGTCATGTTAAACGTATACTCGCCAACTCTCAGGCCGGGTATGATTATGTTTTCGGCACCAGGTACTTTTTTGTAAGATTCTGAGCCGGGGATTGGCGAGACATTAATCTCCATGACGGTTCTGTCCTTTTTGTTGATTTCAAACATTAGGCCTTTATCTTTGTAGGAGAGATAATCTTTCCACTTGGTTTCTTCAATTTCAAAGTCGTCACCGAAGGCTTCCTTGACTTTCTGCTCCGAATCACCGACTCGCACGCCATTGGGGAATTTGTAGGAAGGGCTTAGCGCGGTAATCCCTTTGACCAAACCATCTTTCATCCCAAAGGAGATATAACCATAGGACATAAAATATCTTCTCGGAAGATTGTCGAGAGTGTACCTTTTGTCTCCATAGAAAATCGCCTTTGGTTTTCCAAGCTTTTCCAATACATCATCCTTGGTCATGTCAAAAGTAAACTGGCCAACCCGCCGGCCGGGTATTATTATGTTGTCGGCACCAGGTGCTTTTTTGTAAGGTTTTAAACTCTTGATTGGCGATACATTGATCTCCATGACCGTTCTGTCCTTTGTGTTGATTTCAAACATTAGGCCTTTATCTTTGTAGGAGAGAAAATCTTTCCGCTCAAATTCCCTGATATGAAAGTCATTGCCAAAGGCTTCTTTGACTTTCTGCTCTGGATCACCGACTCGCACGCCATTTGCGAATTTGTAATCAGGGCTTAACGCAGTAATTCCTTTGACCGAATCGTCGACTATATGAAAGGAAACGTCACCAAAGTGCATAAAATACTTTCTCGGAAGATCGTCGAGAGTGTACCTTTGATCTCCATAGAAAATCGCCTTTGGTTTTCCAAGCTTTTCCAATACATCATCCTTGGTCATGTCAAAAGTATACTGGCCAACCCGCCGGCCGGGCACGATTATCCCTCCTGTACTGCGGCCCTCCTCAACAGATGCAGCCAAAGCAGTTGGCTCATCGTAATGCATCGGCAATATGACAGCACCAATAACAACGATTGCGATTAATCCACAAATCCCAAGTTTTGAACTTTTTGGTACAGGTCTGTTCAACATATTTATAATTCTCCTTTCCAACGCCTTTTTTGATTCACTAACACCAATCAGGCGTAATTTTAATGCGGGCCGGCTGAAGGTCATTCGTGAAATGTTCAATAGTGACTGTGGGTAATCCTCTGCTTTTTCTCCCATAGCCACTAATACCATTTCGTCAACAGCCTGCTCCCTAACCTTTCTAATAATCACATTTGCAACCCAGAGCAGAGGATTATAAAAATAGACAATCTGCAGTATTGTCTGAATCAAGCTAACGCACAAGTCGCTCCTTTTGATATGGGCCAGTTCGTGTAAAAGAATCGTTCTCAGGTCTTCGCGTTTCAATCTACTTAGAAGATTCTGCGGGATTATAATTGTCGGTCTAAATAGCCCACAAACCGAAGGTCCGGCAGCAACACGGGAAATCCGCAAGAAGATGGTTCTGTGTACTCCCATTTGCTTACGGCATCGATTAAGTGTCTCGACCATTGAATCGCTTGGATTTTTAGATTTTGCCAGCAGACCTCTGACAAAGAACATTCGCCGAATCAGTAATAAAAGCATTGCTGTTACAACGATTAACCACGCAAGAAGAGTAAAGCCCTGCCAGGATACCGGCTCCGTAGCCGGGGATGCTTCGACTGTTAATTGAGCAGATGTTTCGGCAATAGGGCCGGGCGAAATACCGGTCAGGGGAAGGATAAAGATTTCGGTTTCAGAGGTAATCGTTTCACTCATCGGCTTAATTTTTTGTATGAACGAGGCGATTTTTTCAGGGATAGAAACCGCTTCAGTTATGAATCCGGGTACTTTGTCGCCAATCCAATAGACCAGGCCCGTGGGAGAAGAAAACGTTGTCGGCATGACCAGTTTGACGAGTAACAACATCCAGATGCCGTAAAGGAAAACCAGACGAACCTTTTTTCGAAGAAAAGCATCCAGCACAAGCAATAGAATGATTAGCAGACTGGATTGAATCAGCATCGAGGAGGAAAAACCAACAAAAGATTTACCGGTTGTATTCAAGAATGTAATTATGGTGTCCATAATTTTGCCCCCTTACCTGTTTAAGGATTTGTTTACCGGGATATCTTCATGTCTATTTTCGCTTTGAGTCTTTTTTTCTTTGTTTTCTTTTTTTGATCAGCTTTTCCAGATTCTTATATTCTTGTTCTGAAAGCTGATCATTTTCGAACAGGAACTGCATCAGGGGAGTAAAGGTTCCGTCAAAGGCCCTTTGTAGTGTTCTGGTAATTTCGCTTTTACGCGCCTGGGCCCGGGTAACCGCTGCTCTGTAGAAATAAAGATTGCAAATCTTCTCTGTTTTTAGCAATCCCTTTTTTACCATCCTGTCCATCATGGTTTTGACTGTGGTATAGGCCCATTTTTTTTCGTCCTTGAGGGCTTCCTTTACCCTGGGTGCCGCACAAGGTTCGAGTTCCCATACCTTCTGGAGAATTGCCCATTCACTTTCGAATAATTCGAGATTTTCTTTTTTCATAACAAGCTCCTTATATCTACTTTAGTAATAAATACTCTACTCCAGTAGATTTTGCAAGTAAAAAATTAAGAATTATTGAAAAAATTTTTATATCTTCGTTTTTGGCCCAAATAACGGTAAAAACAAGTTTAATAGTTGGAATTTATTTCTCATGTGAATTATGTTTTGAAAGCCCGCCCTATCTTTTTCTAATCACCCTATAACCGTTATTGGTTTTGTAAATGTTGAAAGTGAATTCGGTCCATTGAGGAAGCTTAGCTATCTCAATGGGTAAGATCCCCGATAAAGCAGGTAAAGGCAAGCTCACGAGGCAGGTTGAGCAGACAGGGCATATAAATGATTCAGGATAAGTGATAAATGATTAAATATTTGGATTATCGCGCATCGCTCCCAATGACGGATAATCCAACATTTCTACCATAGCCCCCCCATAAAGGATGTTAGGGGCAGGCCGCGATACGCATTGGACGGTATCATGCAGGCACGTACGTGCCGGAGTGAGTAAGGAAAATGCGAACCGCAGGTAGAAATGCGTAGATGGGTGAGCGGGGTGAGGGGCGAGGGATGGAGTGAGGAAATGTAAAAATCAGAATTGTGGAATCGCTGCGCGTTAGTTTTCTAATTTTTGTGAAACAGAAAAAGTGCCTCATTTATATCTGCAACCTCTTGTCCAGGTTTAAAAATAATCTAAAAACTGTTCATCAAGAGGGTGGCCGGTTCCTATAAGTCTAAAACATTTACTGAACTTTTACTTTAACAGAATCAGGCCGAGGTGTATTTTGGAAGTATAACTTTTAAATAAGAAACAAAAAGCTAATGGTACTTTGAAAACAACAATTGGGGTGCGAATACAATTGTACATCTAAGAGAGCGTAGTTTATGCAAAAAAAGCAAAAAAACCGACAAAATCCCGGAGTTTCCACGATTGTTTTTCCATGCAAAAGTATACGCTTACTAGGAACTTTGGAGACTTACCTAACTTATTCAGCGGAACATAATACGTAAACGTAAAGAGAAAATCGTCAGGAAAAGATAGGTTATTCATTTAACGCTTTAATAGGAGGTTATTTAAATGGTCAAGAAATCCTTTTTATTATCCTTAGTTTTATTCTGCCAGTTGTTTTTCGTAATTTCGGATAATGTGTCAGCGGAGTCGACTGACCCGCTTTCACTGATGGGAGGCACTTTATCGAGAGAATGAGGCAAATGAATTTCTCGAAAGTGAAAGGAGGTGAAATAGAAATTAACAGGACACATTTTTAGCCAAATTAAGAAAGGAGTGTTATTTATGTTGAAAATACCAAAAACAATCAAAAATCACATATTTAGTTTTGTATTGGTGGCGGTGTTGCCGGTAGTATGGTTGCTGGGGGCTGGTTCAGCCTTCGGTCAAGGTCCAGCTAACGGTACGCCGGAAGCAAGAGCATTAGAACTTGAGGATTTGTTGAACTCGGTAGAGGGTGTAGCCAAGGAACCGGCGCGAGTTTTCAAAACTGCAGACGGGTATACGCGTTTTATCATGGCACCTCCTTCGACGCACTTTGCTGTCGAGGCAGCTAAGCGCCGGACATCTCTGGAGTCAGCTAAGGCATTTATAGAACAATGGCGTAATCTTTTTGTCAACAAAAGTCCTCCCGTCGGATTCGATACGGTTCGAGTCACGACAAGCGACTCGCGAAGCTATGTACGCTACCAACAGAGATACGCCGGGCTCGACGTTTTTGGTGCAGAGATGATTGTGCAGGTGAACGCAGCCGGTGGTGTTGCCGCTGTAATTAGTGATATTATGCGCGATACCAGAGTACTTGACTCTGGCGAAGTTTCACTTAATCCCAGCATTAGTGCCTTGATCGCTGAGGATGTTGCAATCAGATGGTTAGCCGAGCAGAATGAGGGACTTAAATTCCAGGCAACTCCAGCAACACTGATGATCTTTGAACCCTCTGTGCATAACTTGGACGGACCAGCGCAGTTAGTATGGCAGACTGAGGTTAGCAGTGTCGACGGAATTCCGGTTGAAGAATTTGTGTGTGTTGACGCCCATAGTGGTGAAATAGCATTTCACTATTCACTAATTTATGACGCTAAAGATCGCGAAATATATGATTCGGACAACACATATGCCGATCCGGGAACCTTGGAGCGTGAAGAAGGCGATCCTGCGTCAGGCATCACCGATGTGGACACGGCCTATGATTACTTAGGTGACGCCTATGATTTTTATGACGATTACCACAGCCGTGACAGTATTGATGATAACGGCATGACACTCAGCAGTACCGTTCGTTTTTGCCACTGGATGTACCCTTGCCCTTTGGAGAATGCCTTTTGGTGGAAGGAGCGCATGTATTTTGGCGATGGGTTCGTGGTTGATGATGTAGCCGGCCACGAGTTAACCCATGGCGTGACCGATTATACGTCCGAGCTGGTTTACTCATATGAGTCAGGTGCGATCAATGAATCGTTTTCCGATATGTGGGGTGAGTGGATCGACCAGGTAAATGGCGACGGTAACGATACGGCTGGGGTGAAATGGCTGTTGGGAGAGGATGTCCCCGTTATTGGGGCAATTCGTGATATGGCTGATCCGCCACAATATTCGACCTGGTATGGTGGTCCGATGCCCGACCGATATAATAGTCCCAATTGGTACGACGGCTCGGAGGACCACGGTGGAGTCCACCACAACAGCGGCGTTGGCAATAAGCTATGCTACCTGCTGACCGATGGCGACACGTTCAACAGCTATACAATCTCAGGGATGGATATTTCGAAAACGGCGGATTTGTTCTATGAATGTCAGACAAATCTACTTGTGTCCAGCTCCGATTATTACGATCTGGGCAATCTGGTACAACTGGCCGCGATTAACCTGGGATTTACATATTCGGAACGCAACAACGTTTACAAAGCGTGTCGGGCGGTCGAGATCTATAATGCCACATCTGGATTTTATGTACAAAATAGTTCAGGCGTGCCTGTTGCCTGGTTTGACAATTTGGGTAATCTTGTCTTAAAAGGAAGCTTAACAGAAGACACAACACCAACAGCAACAGGTGCTGATGAGTTCAGGGTCAAGAATTCAAGCGGCTCGGATGTTGCTATAATTGTTTCAACCAATGGCAATATGAGTATCAAGGGTAGTCTGTATGAAGAGCAGGGAACGTTAAATCCCTCGGGCTCAAGTGATGACTTCGTTATCAAAAACAGCAGCGGAAGCGTAGTTGCTTATATTGCTGAATCAGGTAATGTATACCTGAAAGGAAAACTTTATGAAAATTAGACATGAGAATTCGGCAAACGATTTGTATTTACAAAAAAGACTAGGCCACGGTACTGGGTAAGGTTACTTATATCTGAAAGGCAAATTATACCATGATCCTTAACAGCAACTTTAAAAAAACAAAGGAACATTTACAAAGTAAAAGAAAGGAAAAAGGTGACAGAAATGGGAAAGATATTGAAGAGTAAACTGGTGATGTGTTTTTTGATTTTGGTCCTGGCTTCTACGATTATTGTTTTTGCAGGAGATGTTACAGTTAAAGATGGGGACTTGACAGTCGACGGGTACCTATATGTTAAATACAATGCTACCATTTATACCTATCTCGCTACTGAATATCTTTCTGTTAATTGGCAGATAAATTGCTACAAATTAAATGCTACAGTGATAGACCCGGCTGGTGTGTTATATGACCTGCAAACAAGGCAGGAAGTAATAGAATGTATCAAGAGAACTATTGCTCCTGACAAACAGGGCGGTGCTCTGGTGTTCTTTAACAAAGATACCAGAAGACTGGAGACCTATATTCCAAGTGAAGGCAAGTTCTATGACTTGCAGGGCAAACTAATCTACACTATGCCAGCAATAGATGTGGCAACAAACTCCAAGACGCTCTATTATCTGGATATTATGACAGGAGAAGTCAAGGCAAAACAAGAAGTAGTCGTTGACAGGTATAAAGTCAAAAGAGGATTTAGACTGGACAGGGAAACGGGGCATTTTATAAATATGGTCTCCGGGGAGATTGTTCCGAAAGAAACGGCCATCGATCTTATAAAAGGCTTATAGGCATATAGAGAAGTAGACTTATAAAAGCAAAACTTTTTTGGTTAATTTGAGTACACTTTCAGAAAAGTGTGGCGTTTGATGTATAGTAAGTAAAGGGCGGCAGGAAGGGATAATCTTCCTGCCGCAACTTACACTATTAAAGTACGCCTTTAAGACGAAAAACAACAGAATAATATGCAGAACAGCATCCAAATGGCAGCCGGGAAAGCCAGGAACCATGAAGAAGCAGCAAGTTTTCGTGGGAAATCTTCTTCACAAAAGAGGATCCTTGCTAATCTAACCATCATCGTCTGTATTTTGGTTTTCGTCACCCATTTGCCGGCGCTCTCAGTCCGTTCTCTACTAATTGATGATGACCAATACCTCACTCAGAACGTACTTGTGCGAAATCCCAGTTGGACTTCTATCCATCGGTTTTTCACCGAGCTGCTGGAACCTTCAACTGTTAAAGGGTACTATCAGCCGCTGACGATGGTCTCATTGACGGGCGATTACGCTCTGGGGGGACGGCCCGAAAACCTGAAGCCATTCCATCGCACCAGCCTGCTTTTGCATGTCGCCAACACTGCATTGATTATTATCCTTCTCTATCTCTTATTCGGCCAGGTTTGGATCTCGGCAGGTATAGGCCTGCTTTTTGGTCTTCATCCCATGACCGTTGAATCTGTAGCGTGGGTCAGCCAACGAAAGACATTGTTGTCGGCGTTTTTTGCGTTTTGGTCATTGATCCTATATGTACGTTTTGCCCACAAGAGAGATTTGAAACTCTGGGCCGGCTGCTTTCTAATGTACGTCCTTGCCTTGATGTCAAAACCAACCGCTATGCCTTTACCGTTTCTGCTGCTGCTGCTGGACTATTGGCCTCTAAATCGTCTGAATCGTCAGGCCGTTTTGGAAAAGCTGCCCCTTTTTACGGTGGCAGGTATCTTTGCAATCGTAACGTATATCTCGCAAAGTCGTACCTTTGGTGTTGCATTACCAGGTCAATACGGTTTGCGGTATGCACCCTTGGTATTTTGCCACAATACAACGTTCTATCTTTCCAAACTCATCTGGCCAGTGAATCTGTCGCCATACTATGCTTACACCAGACCTATGGGATTATCAGATCCCATGGTTCTTATAGGCATCATCGGTATCTGTATATTAATCAACATTGTGATTCTAACTTTACGTCGAACTCGCAGTATTTTGACGGCCTGCCTGTTTTTCCTTGTGGCGCTTCTTCCAACCATGGGTATCATTCGGTTCGCTCGCATGATAGCAGGCGACAGGTATCTCTACCTGCCTTCAGTAGGTTTACTGATGTTACTGGCGGTACTGCTAAGATGGTTATGTGGCACTAACAGCCCAAGGAAGCCGGCTACGAAGCAGGTGGCCGTTATAACTATTGTATTGATGTTGGCCGGTGCTGAGGTGACTGCCACACGGAAATACTTAACCCGTTGGTCTGATTCGGTCACTCTTTATAGACATATGTTGGCTTTGGCCCCCCAAATAGTCTTATTGCATAATGACTTGGGAATTGCACTCGTTTCACAAGGTAAACTCGAGGAAGCAGCCAGCCAGTTCCGACAGGTATTACGGGTTGCCCCCCATCATGTTCGAGCACATATCAACCTGGGTAATATTCTCTTGACAGATGAGAACCTCGATGAAGCGATCAGCCACTATAATCAGGCGCTGCAGACCGAACCGGACTTTGCCGAAGCTTACTACCATCTGGCTGTAGCTCTGACGAGAGCAGGTAGGCTTGATGAGGCATTAAAGCATTATCGAGAAGCAATTCGTCTAACCTCTCATCCCCCCTGGTACTACTTGCACGGTCTGGCGTGGATACTCGCCTCACATCCGGACGCAGAAGTGCGCGATGCTATTGAGGCGATTGAGCTTGCCAAGCGAGCCCAGTCATTAACCTTTACCGAGCATGATGACGTGAGGATTCTTGATACGTTGGCGGCCGCGTACGCAGCAGCAGGCCGGTTCGACCTTGCCGTTTCGACTGTGCAAAAAGCCCTTGCTTTAGTCTCCTCCACCCATCAAGACGAGGTAACAAAACAAATTCGAGACAGGCTGGGGCTCTATAAGCAGGGAAAATCGTACATCCTGGACCTAAGCGAACTCAGGGGACCGGTTGCTCTCGAGACTGAAGAGACAGATAAATAGTAAAAATACCAAAAAAGTCCGAATTCGTCGCACGTCGCTCTTGCCACATTGTTCGAAATTGTATCGCGGAGAGGGAAACGTAGCATTTCTACTGGAGGCCGCGATTCGCATCTTACAGGTACACGGAGGCCCGTTAGGGCCGGAGTGAGTAAAGACAATGCGAACCGCAGGTAGAAATGCGTAGATGAGGGACGAGGGGCGAGGGATGGAGTGAGGAAAGGAAAAGCAAAAATCAAAATGTAAAATGCAAAACTGTGGAGGTCCTTCGGGCGGACTTATGTATATAGCTGGTTAAAACGGTTGTTTTAGGCAAGAAAAGGGACAAAATAAGATTTACTAAAGGTTTACTTTTTCTTCTGCAGCTTCTTGATACTATACACTGTGTTTTGAGTATTTAGTATTTTTGAAAAACTTAGCGAAAAGTACCAATACTTTTTGGGTCAGCGGCGGCATATTTGTAAATAACTCGGATTCTTCAGCTTTTTTCGAGAAAGTTGCATGGCCGATTGACCGCGAGGTAAAGGAATCGATTTGATTGTGCGGAGTCATTCAATTCAGAGAGAATTTGGAGATTTCGTATTTTTCGTGATTGATGCTCGGGCATTAAAGACCAATTGTTGAGTATGCCGTTTTTGCACGGGTTATGCCGGCCAATATTAGCGGCTGTTAAACAACGTGACAGTTGGTTACAGGGAATATACGCGCGGACTTAGGTTAAAGGATGATAACGATGTTAAGTATTGAGTTACAGATAATAAATTATTTTAGACAAGTCCTTGAATTAACAATGAAAGGAGGTGAAAGAGGAATTCACAGGATGCATTTTAGGCCAAAATTAAGAAAGGAGCTTTATTTATGTTGAAAATACCAAAAACAATCAAAAATCAAATATGTAGTTTTGTTTTTGTGGTCGTGTTGTTAATTGTCTCTGATTTGTGCGTTGGTGGAACTGTAGTTAATAACAAGGTTGCTGCACGAGCATCGAAACTGAAGGATTTATTAGGTTCCCTTGAAGGTGAGAGAACCAAAGAAGCCCCGCGAATTTTTAAAACACCGGAGGGCCATCTGCGTTTCCTTGGTTCACCACCTTCGACGCATTTTCCCGTCGATCCTAAAAAGAGGTCTACGCCTCAAGAAGCTGCAGATGCGTTTTTGGCTAAAAATCGCAACCTTTTTGTAAGCGATAGCCCCTCCATAGGCTTCAATATTTTCAAGGTTAATACAAGGAATTCGCGAACATATATCCGCTACCAACAAATGTATGGCGGTCTCAAGGTGTTTGGTGCCGAGATGGTCGTGAAAGTGAACGCATCCGGCGGGATTGAAGCTGTAATGAGTGACATTATACGCGATACCAAAGCACTTGAGCCTGATGAGTTCTGGCAGGATATGATTATCGATGATTTGACAGCTCAGGACAAGGCAATCGAATGGATGGCTGCAAAACATCCTCAACTCAAATTCCAGGCATCCGACCCCGAGCTTATGATATTCGATCCTCCTGTGGTCGGCTGGAAAGGACCGAAAAGGTTAGTCTGGCATATAGATGTTACAAATGTTGGAGAGTTAGAGGCCCAACAGTATATTATGTTGGACGCGAACGATGCCACCGTCGTTTTCCACTATTCACGGATTAGTTATGCCTTAAACCGTAAAGTCAAAGATGATGAAACAGATACTTGGTATTACGAGGAGGATTATCCTACAGAAGTGGAAGAAGTTGATCTTGCCTTCGAATATCTGGAAGACACGTGGTGGTTCTTTAAAAACCACCACGATCGAGAAGGATATGGAGGTGGCGATGAGGATACTGTCGCATGGGTGAATTATGATGGTAGCACGGGTTGGTGGTTTACCCATATGAGGCTGGAAGCCGGACATGCTATTGACGACCTGATAGCACACGAATTTGCGCATGGTGTGAGCGACACAAATCCCTGTGATCTAAAATATACCTTTAATGAAGCTGGGGCCATCAATGAGGTATTTTCCGACATATGGGGCGAGTTTGTCGACCAAGAAAATTTGGTTAGCAAGACGGGCAACGATCAGTCGGAGGATAAATGGCTGCTCTTTGAAGATCTCTCCGGTGGTGCCTGGCGTGACATGAAGGATCCGCCGTCTTCAGACCACGGCCCCGCTCCTGCCATCCTGTACGGCGATTACTGGTATCCGCTGGACTATGATGGTGATTGCAATGAGGCGCCGGCAGGAAGGAGTGAGCCTCCGGCGTATTACTGTTTTACACACAGGAACAACGGCGTGGGTAACAAACTTTGCTATCTTCTGACCGACGGCGACACCTTCAATGGTCATACAGTCACTGCAATGGATATAAACGATGTAAGTGATTTGTTCTATGAAACACAATATATCCTTACCAGCCAGTGTGACTACTATGACCTTTACAATGCCCTAACCGATGCGGCCATCGACGTCAACATGACACAGGCTCAACGTGATAATATCGAGCAGGCATGTCAGGCTGTGGAGATTTGTCCAACAAAAGACCTCGTAGGATGGTGGAAGTTTGATGAAACTACCGGTTATACGGCATATGATTCCGTCTTTGACAATGACGGAGGAGTAGAAGGTGCAACATGGACAAGCGGCAAAATTGATGGTGCATTGGATTTCGATGGAACAAATGATTATGTCGAACTTGAATATTTCGTCAACGCTCTGAGAACCAGCTCTGTGACTATATCAGCCTGGGTAAAAAGAAATATCACGACTAATACTCGCCTGCCTATTGTTTCAACATATGACTATCAATATAGTTCTGACTGGGGTTACCTTCTTTATGTAAAGAAAACCGCTGAACCTGCATATTATGAGCCCATATTTAAATTTTGTGGTGCATCTGTGGAATCGAACATCTCGATCAATACTACAGATTGGTATCATATCGCAGGAACATATGATAATGAGAAATTGAAAATATATATCAATGGAGTACTCAAAAACACTAATACGCAAAGCGACCTCACCGATTTTTGGGGTAATTACGACAGTACTTTCATAGGTTATGAGGATGATAATAATTATACCGGCTATTTCGATGGCCTCATAGATGATGTACGAGTCTATAGAAAACCGCTGGGAATGTTCGAGATCTGGGATGCGATGTCCGGCGATTTACCCAGATTTCGTATCAAGAACAGTGACGATGAAACAGTTGCCTGGTTTGACGACTATGGAAACCTGTTCTTGAAGGGAACATTTACATCAGGAGGAAGTCAAACACGACCTACAACATCAACTGATGACGAGTTCGTACTTAAAGATTCAATCGGTAACCTTATGGTAATCAACACAACTAACGGGAATATGAACATTCTGGGTGAAAAACATGAGGATGTTGTAATGTCAGGGCAATCCCCGGAAGGTTTCATTATTAAAAACAGCGATGGAGACGTAGTCGCTTATATTGACGATTCAGGCCCCAGTACTGAGTTGGGTCACTTATATCTGGCAGGCAAATTATATGATAAACCCTGACAGAAACTTAAAAAAACAAAGCAATATTGATAGAGTCGAAAAATAATAAGATTAAGAAAGGAAAAAGGTGGCAGAAATGATGAATTTATTAAGAAAAGGCAATCTATGGATGTGCGTTTTGGTTTTGGCTGTAGTGTGTTTAGGAATTGTATTTGCATCGGATGTGGTGGTCAAAGAGGGGAAGATAGAGGCTGAAAATGTAGATGCCAACTCAACAATAGAAGGTGACATATTCAAATCCACAGGCTGCACGGCAACCGGCACAAAAGCAGTGGCGATTGGGTACAATACTACAGCAAGTGGAGGCATCGGTACTGCAATGGGATGGAACACAAAAGCAAGTGGAACAGCCAGCACGGCGATGGGATGCTCGACAGACGCAAATGGAGTGTACAGTACGGCGATGGGATTTGCAACAGACGCAAATGGAGATTACAGCACAGCGACGGGATGTAACTCAACAGCAAGTGGACTTAGAAGCATCGCGATGGGAAGTAGCGCAACCGCAAGTGGAGAAAACAGTATAGTAATTGGGTCCTACTCAGAAGCAAGTGCGACTTCGAGTACAGCTATGGGTATGTTTTCTAAGAACAACATAAGTAATAGTTTTACGGTGGGATATGGAAGTCCTGGTGCTGGAAATGACAAGGTTGATTTTAGAGTCAGAAGCGATCTGGTTAATGTTTATGGTGACTTAGTGGTTGATGATAAAGTCGGCATCGGGACGACGAGTCCAGATAACTTGTTATCGATTAAATCTTCAACAAGCGCTGAGGATTGGGCTATACACTTCACAGCCGATGATAACGGTAACGTGATGTATATCGGCAAGGATTCTGCCGATAATTTCTTCTTATACGGATACGATGGTAATGGTGGCTGTGACGTATACTTAAGGACCGGCGGAGCTCCTTCCTATATAAACAGCGGCAACGTAGGCATCAGGACCACGAATCCTGCATATGATTTGGATGTAAATGGCGATATAAGGGCTATAGGAAGTGTCTATTATGGCGGTACGGTAGGTAATGCCAATGGTACAGCATACAGCAAGCCTGATTATGTATTTGAGGAAGGCTACGACGCAATGAGCATTGACCAGGTAGAAGCATATTTGAAGAAAGAGAATCATCTGCCCTGGATGACATCTGTTAAGCAGGAAAAAGAAGAAAACGGCGATGTGATAGATATGACCAGGATGGCCTTTGAGACAGTCGAAACTGCGGAAAACTTACAAATTCAGGTGATCGAACTTAATAAGCTAATCAAAGAGCAAGCCGAGTTGATAAAGATACAGCAAAAGAGGATTTCGGTGTTGGAAGAGACCGTTACTCAAAATGAAATGTTGAAACATAGACTCGAGATGTTGGAAAAGGCGATACAGAATGCCCAATCCTTTGTCGACTGATAGGTCCGTCAACGATATATATGGAGCCGGTAAGCGTTTATCGGCTCCATTCACCGTGCCCTCATCAAAAACATAAAAAACCTTGATTTTTGGGGTATTTTTGAAGATTTGGGGGTAATTGGGCGTGAATTTGAGGGCAGTTAAAAAAATATTCAAAAAAATTTGAAGAAAATTGCTTGACTATACGTATTTATAGGTATAGAATCAGATTTAGGTGGGTTGGTTGCTGTGTGTAGCAACCTTATTGAAAAGGATTAGGTAAGGATTTTGAGAAAATTCTTGATAACTTGTGCCTTTTTGCTTTAAACTGCTTTTAGTATAAGCGAACGCTTGCAATGACCGCTGGCAGTTTCAAGCAGCGGTTTTTTTATTGCTCTTTTTTAACTTAATATTTATAACCGGCCGCTAAAGCCAATTAAGGCAAACGCCCGATACGTGTTTATATAACTGTGGCTGTTACACGGGCTCGTAGCTCAGTTGGTTAGAGCGCACGCCTGATAAGCGTGAGGTCGGTAGTTCGAATCTACCCAGGCCCACTACTTTGGCTGGAAGCCAAAGGAAATCCGAATTTCGAATTTCTAAATTCTAAAATTTAGAATTTCCATGAGTGGTTCCGGGGACGTAGCTCAACTGGGAGAGCGCCGGCTTTGCAAGCCGGAGGTTGTCGGTTCGAGCCCGATCGTCTCCATTGTTTTATAGGCACAAAGTTTTGCAGGCAGTTTGGCCGGGCTTTGTCCTTTATGATAGTTCTTTGAAAAGTAAATATGCAGATGCGTGGGATTACAATAATCCCAAAGACTTTTCGCTGAGAAGCGAAAAGTCCTCGATATGAGCGCTTATTTAGGCAAAAAGACCGATATATTCAATCAAAGATTGATATGGTCAAGTTACTAAGGGTGTATGGGGGATGTCTAGGCGTCGAGAGGCGATGAAGGACGTG
>JABAHP010007338.1_pt4 | contig 17028 bp, 20 predicted proteins | sample 7062081 | NCBI WGS metagenome assembly JABAHP01 (sample SAMN14534357, study PRJNA622989) | marine sediment metagenome | biome: marine biome [ENVO:00000428]; feature: marine pelagic biome [ENVO:01000023]; material: deep marine sediment [ENVO:00002113] | place: India: Gulf of Kutch | collected...
TGAACTATCTCTTGTTAAATAGTATGCGGCTTTAGCAGAATTTGTCAAGATGTTTTTGTACTTATCACTTACAACTGGGGAGACAACCATGCAAGTATCTGTAAAAACTTTGATACTTTTTGATTGTAATTTATGGATGAGTCTAGACGCTTTTTCATCTTGTGAAACGATATTAGAAGTGAAAATCCATACCTCAATATCTTGCTTAATTTTGATTTCTTGGGAGTATTCATCAATTAACTGTAAATCCTTTATACTAGCATGTGGACACCCAATTGCAACCAAATCAACATTTTCCTTAATCTGGTTAAAGTGTTCATAAACACTATCTTTCTCCTTTTCCGTATATTCTATCTTTGTGTCTATTTCATCTCTATCAACAATTTTCGCTTCAGGAGTTTTTGTTTCTACATGAAAAAGAGGAACGCTTCCAGAAGCTGCAATAGCAGACGAAAGCATTTTTGCCTCATCAATTGAGAAATGATTCAGATTACTGAAAAGAGGTATGGAATCTCCAAACGTTTCTCCATACCAATAACCCAATGCTGAAAAATCAGAAAGCGATTCTATTTCAGAATCTATTTTGACTAGAGTTTTGGGGACACGATTTTCCTTTTTATGCATACCATAATTTGCAGTAAAACTGGTTATTGCAGAGGCTAGAGATGTAGGACCACCTTCCCTATTTGTTCTTGCACCGAAAAAACTGTTTGCCATAGTTACAGCGGAAGATTCGCTCCAAGCTAAATGATCACCATAAGAAGGTGCCAATCCTATTAGATAGGGAGTACAAGTAAGTGTTATATTGATACCCATTTCTTCGTAATGTTTTATGATTTCAGATTGCTTCTCTGCGAAATCAGTTTTCACGCCCATTTCTTTCCATTTTGATCTATCCATCCCTGCTGGGTTTAACCAACTAGGAACATTTACTTTAACAGCATCATTTGAAAGAAGCTCGAAAAAAGAGAAAATAGTGTCACCCACAGTGTGATAAGAAACACCAGCAATTTGAGCACTTTCTATTTGAATAAGTTTGTCTGCATTATTTACTTCGCCGATTTTTACAACCAAATTCATCATTTTCGCAATAGCATTACCCTTTTCTCCAGCTAAGAGTTGTTCCTGATATTTTGTTAGATACATCTGTGAATCCTGCTTAAGTGATTTTAATTACATGGTAGTATTAAAGAATTTTAGTTTTCTGAGTATGAAAATTACAGTTCATATTTAGCGGGCAATCTTCACAAGTTGGCTGATTCTTCAAACAATGAATTTTCGCATGTTTAACAAGCAATGCATGAAACTCTTTATACATTTCAACGTCCTTTGGAATATTCTTCATAAATTGCTCTTGGAGCTCCAGGTAATTCTTACCATCATATATACCTAATCTTTCGAGTATTCTGAAAGTATATGTATCAATTACGAAATATGGCTTCTCAAACCAGTATAATAAAATCGAATCAGTGGTTTCTAATCCAAGGCCCTTTACAGCTAACAAATCTTCACGCGACGGTGTAGGATTTTTAGAAATCAACTCAATAAAATTTTTCAGTCTTCTTGCTTTAACTTTATAGTAACCACTAGGTTTAATGATGTCTTCCAATTCTTCTATTTCAATTGATTTTAAACAACTAATATTAAGACATTTTGAATTCCTTAGATTCTGAATAGCCTTCTCAACATTCAGCCAAGATGTTTGTTGAGTCAATATTGCCCCAATTGCTATCTCCAATCCTTTCCCTGGCCACCATTCTTGAGGACCGTAATTATCGTATAGAATCCGATATAGTTTCTCTAGTTGTATGACCATAGTGTTATACTTCATCTCCCTTTAAAAAAACTTGTTAAACATTAATCATCTTAAACTTTAAATGAGCTTTAGCAAAAGGAAAAATGAGTAAAATGACTGAGGATGGCTTTGAATTTGAAACTACTACTCCCTGCCCTGTTTGTAATAGTGAGAACACAGAAGTCACACAAAAGATTGTTGATCTACCTCATTTTCCTCAGCTGTGGCTTTTTAATTTAGTATGTAAAGAATGCAAGTACAAACACAACGATTTTCTTAACCTTTCAGTAAAAGAACCTATGAAATATATCTACCATGCAGAAAACAAAGACGATTATACAACAAAGATTGTAAGAGCAGCAAATGGAACTATCAATTTTCCTAAAATTGGTGCAATAATCGAACCAGGGCCTAGTGCTAATGGATTCATAAGCAATATTGAAGGTATTCTTAGAGATATTCAAGAAAAAGCTCAACATTTGCTTAGAGATGCAATAAATGAAGATGAAATTAAACAGATTGAAGAGTATATTAAACAACTCGACGAATATATAGAACATAATCTTCCAATCGATATAGTAGTAGAAGATCCCTTTGGCAATTCGTCAATAATACCTTTTGATTCGGAGAAACTAGAAATAATTCAATTAACACATGATGAAGCTGAGAAACTAAAGACAGGATTCATGGTATTTAAAGATATAAAGCAAAAAGAAGAAAGCTAATTATCTTCTAAATAGCAATATCTTATTCTACAGTATTGAGGGTTATTTTTACATCTAAAGCAGAAACACCGTTATTTTCTTCATAAACAAAGAAAGGATTTATATCTAGTTCTTTTATTTCGTCAAAATCATGTACCAGAAGAGATATTCTGAGTAATGTATCAATTACTGAATCAATATCAGAGGGTTTTTCTCCTCTAACTCCCTTAAGTAAGGTATATACCTTTGTTTGTCCAAGCATTTTCTCCGCTTCAAGCTTTGTCAATGGAGCAAGACCAAATGCAACATCTTTGAAGAAATTTGTATATACACCCCCCATACCAACCATTACTAACGAACCGAATTGTGGGTCTTTCATGGAACCAACAATTAATTCTCTACCTACGTTTTCCATTTTCTGAATATCCACAGCGAGTATTTTAGCATTTGGATGGTGTTTTTTTGCATTGTTCATTTCAGTAAAAGTTTTGATTGCTTCTTCTTTACTCTGAATTCCTAATTTCACACCACCAATATCTGTCTTATGAACTATATCAGGACTAGTAATCTTCATAACTATTGGGAAACCTATTTCATTTGCAAGAAGCCCAGCTTCCTCTTCTGTTCTTGCTAATCTAGTTGGAGGTGTACGAATACCATAAGCAGAGGCTACTTCGATGGCTTCAGTTCCTAATAAATTAAATCTACCTTCAGATTTCACTTTGTCAAAAATCTTCCTTACTTTTTCTTTATCTCTAACTAAATCTGGTATTTCATCGCTTAAAGGTCGTTCTCGCTTTCTTGCATATTCGGCAAGTGCAGCCATAGCTTTTACTCCTCGCTCAGGATGAGGATAGCACGGTATTCTGTGTTTCTTAAGGTAATAAATACTTGGACCCAATATTTCTCCTCCAATAAAGATTGTAATAAGTGGCTTGTCTGGATATTTGTTTCTTATTTCCACGATTTTATCAGCGGTTTCTTGACCTTCAGTCATTGCTTGAGGAGTAAGTATAACAATGACACCATCTACTCCCTCTTCCTTTAGAGCTAGTTCAATTACTCTACCATAATCTTCAGCCTGAGCTGTTCCCAAAGCATCTATTGGATTATTGAAATTTGCAGCTGGTGGTAGAAATTCTTTTAGATTATCTTTAAATTCTGAAGATAAGACTGCTAGTTTTAGTCCATTTCTTTCTGCTTCATCAGTAGCTAAAATCCCAGGACCCCCAGCATTTGTTATAATTACTATTTTGTTGCCTTTAGGAATTGGCATATAGCTAAAAGCAAATGCCATATCAAAAAGCTCTTGTGCATTATCAGCACGAATCACACCACATTTTTCGAAGGCAACATCATACGTTGTATCAGCACCTGTCATACTCCCAGTATGAGAAGAAGCTGCTTTTGATCCGGCTTCAGATCTACCTGATTTAATCACAATTACGGGTTTTCTTTTAGTAACTTCTTCACAAACTTCGATAAACTCTTTCCCCCTACTAATAAATAAGCTAATATTGCTAGAGTGTGTGGATCATCAGCTAAAGCTTCGATGAAATCAGTTTCATCTAAATCTGCTTTATTTCCAAGAGATACAAAACTGGAATATCCTATACCTTCTGCTCTACTCCAATCTAGAATTCCTGTAAGGAGTGCTCCACTTTGACTGAGAAATGCAACTTCACCTTTNNACGTTCTGCAAAACTTGCATTCATAGGTGCAGAGGTATCTATAACACCAAGTATATTTGGACCAACGATTCTTATACCGTATTTTCTAGCTATGTCTACAATTTGTTGTTCAAGCTTAGCACCTTTAGAACCTGTTTCCTTAAATCCAGCCGTAATTATTGCTGCATATTTAACTTTCTTCTCTCCGAGTTCTTCCATAAGTGAAGGTATAAAACGTGCAGGAATGCAAATTACTGCTAGATCAATAGAGTCAGGTATTTTTTTAATATCAGAATAAACTTTAACTCCCTCTATTTCTCCGTATTGTTCAGCTTTAGGATTAACTGCATATAATCTTCCTTTGAAACCACTATAGACCATATTACGCAGTGCTGCATATCCAACCTTCTTTTTATCTGGGCTAGCACCAATAATTGCAACGCTATCAGGATGAAGAAGTTTATCTAATTTTTTTAAAGCCAGAGTTTCCACCTAAAATGAGCGAAGCTAGAATTAATTTAAGTTTGTCGTTTTGAAGTTTATTTTCAAAGAAAAATTACTTCCACGACATTTGTTCTTCTTCAGATTGATCCAGCTTTGCTAGCTTATCTTCAAGCATTTGTTGTCCTGCAAGTATCTGTGAAATCACTGCAAATAAATCTAGACCTTCTTCATAAATCGCTATCTTTCTATCAACTAAATCATCAGAAAGTCCCTTAAGCTCTCCTTTAGGGTAAGCACCAAAGATTAGCAAAGGATTAATTGCATTATAAATGATCTCTGAATATTCAGATGAGGATTTCTGTTCTCCTTTCACACTGAATTCAATGATTAAATCATGTTTATCTCTAAGTTCTTTAACAAAATCTGATAATGAAGACTTCTTTACAGTCATTAATGGTTCCTGTGAATCTGGAGGAATTTGTTTTTCTTTGAAGAGTTGAAGTATAAGTCCATTGAATCGCTCAATATTTTTGGGGAGTCTAATATCTGGATGAAGATGTATGATTTTATCATTATATGTGTGAATTATAACACTCAATCTGCGATCTCGTGCTAAAATGGAACCAAAACAGGACAATAATGCAAAATGTACGATATCTGGTCTTCCTCTTTTCTCTGCATCAGGTAAATTTGTGGTTAGATGAGAATGATAACTCATATCTAGAAGCAGTTCATCAGCTGATTTCTTCAATTTCGATAAATATTGTCTTGTTTTTACATCATTGATGAGTTCTTTTGGAAAGAGCTCAATCGCAGCTTCAGCTAGAAGAATGGTAAGGAATTTTGACATTACAATTATATATCTTCACTAGGTTATTTTTCAACTTTACTGAAAATAAAAAAGAGACAAACCAAAATTGCTAAAAGGATTTATTCAAAATCGAAAAATAATGAAAAAATGCTTCCTTGTAGAATTTAATCTGTTAGAGTATCTGAAATCCCTTAATTTACAAAAGAAATTAAGAGAGATAAAAGAATCAAATAGAGATTTTGATGATTTTTTGTTTGTTTTACAGCACAATCCCGTCTTCACAATAGGGAAAAAAGGAAGTAGAGAAGATATTATTGTTTCAGATGAAATCTTGGAAAAAGAGAATATAGATGTAGTAGAAGTAAAGAGAGGGGGAGAAGTAACCTACCACGGTCCAGGTCAAATGGTTGGATATTTCCATCTTAATTTAACAAGAGCAGGAATCAGTGTTGATCAATTTGTTTGGAACATGGAAGAAGTATTGGTTGAGCTACTAAAAGAATTCAACATTGAAGGCTGGAGAATGGAAGGATATCCAGGTGTATGGGTCAATCATCAAGGAAGAAAATGGAAACTCGCAGCTATAGGAGCAAGAGCTTCTAAGATGATAACATCACATGGTTTGGCCTTAAATGTTAATACAAATATGGATCATTTTAGAATGATTATACCTTGTGGAATAACAGAATATGATCCAATATCAATGGANNTAGAATGATAATTCCTTGTGGAATAACGGAATATGATCCTATATCCATGAAACAACTGCTAGGAAAAACTTTAGACATAAAAGAAATATACAAGATTTTTGAAGAGAAATTTGAGAACATTTTCAAGATGAGTTTAAGTCAAATAACGGAAGAAAAACTTGAAGAGATGATAAAAAACAATGCCTAGAATAAGAAAACCTGAATGGTTAAGAATTGGTAGTATGGATAGAGAGAAGGTTAAAGAAGTCCAACAAATATTAAGAAAATTGAATCTGCATACTGTCTGTGAAGAATCTATGTGTCCAAACATTGGCAAATGTTTTGAGAAGAAAACAGCAACTTTCTTAGTTATGGGGGGAATTTGCACAAGAAATTGTAAATTCTGTGATATACAATTTGGAAAACCATTACCTTTAGATCCAGAAGAACCAGATCACATAGTTGAGGCAACTAAAAAACTAGGTTTAAGGCATGTTGTTATTACTTCTGTAACAAGGGATGATTTGAAAGATGGCGGAGCCACACACTTTGCAGAAATAACTAGAAAATTAAGAGAATACGATAAAGAATTAATAATTGAATTATTAATCCCCGATTTAAAGGGCAGAGAAGAGGATATAAAAACAATTGTGGAATCAAAGCCCGACATAATTAACCACAACATTGAGGTTATTCCAAGATTATTTAGAAAAGTCACTCCGCAAGCAAATTATGAGAAGTCTTTGAAGCTTCTAAGAGTAGTAAAGAAGATGAATCCAAACATCCATACAAAATCAGGATTAATGGTTGGTTTAGGAGAAACACAAGAAGAAGTATTGGAATTAATGAAGGATTTGAAACAAACAGATTGTGACATCTTAACAATTGGACAATACTTGAAACCTCCAAGCTCAGATTTAGAAATTGAAGAATATGTTCATCCTGATGTGTTTAAGAAATATGAAACAAAAGCTTATGAGATGGGTTTTAAATTCGTAGCTTCTGCTCCATTTGTTAGGAGTTCTTNNATTTCTTATTAGTTAGCTAAGATAAGAAAAAATAAATTATATACTTCTAATAGAACTTTAAATAATGAAAATAGGATACCCTTGTATAAACAGAAGAATAGGCTGTCAAGCTGATAAAAAGTTTCGACTATCATCCTATTCAGAAGTGAAACTTAAAGAAACAATAATATATAATCTAGATTGTCTCTCTAGAATTTTAGAATTCAATGTTGAGAACAATGTTCTATTTTTTAGAATAAGTTCTGATACTATACCTTTTGCATCTCATCCAATATGTACTTTTGATTGGCTTTCTAATTTTGGAGATGAGTTTCTAAGAATTGGGGAACTATTGAAAAGAAATAAGATAAGAATTTCAATGCATCCTGGACAATTTATAGTTTTAAATTCACCCAAAAAGGAAATAGTTTCCAAAAGCATTAAAGAACTCGAATATCACTCAAAATTACTGGATGCTTTAAAATTGGATAAAACAGCGAAAATACAAATACATGTTGGAGGAGTTTATGGGGATAAGGAAGCAGCCATAAATCGTTTCTTTGATAATTACAAGGAATTGAACCAAAACATAAGGAAACGTTTAGTAATAGAAAATGATGAGAGATCATATAATCTCGAGGATTGTTTACAGATTCATCAAGAATTGGGAATTCCTATAATTTTAGATACATTACATCATGAATTTAATAATAACGGTGAAAAAATCAATGAAGCTATTACCATTGCTGAAAAATCTTGGAGTTTTGATGATGGAATACAAATGGTCGATTTTAGCAATATAAACATAAAAGGGGAAAGAAGCAAGCATGGTGAAGAACTTGATGTTAACCTTTTCGAGCAGTTCATTAGAAGTACAATAGACAAGGATTTTGATATTATGCTTGAATTAAAAGACAAAGAAAGAAGTGCATTAAAAGCTATTGAAATAATGAGAAGGTTGAGAGATTCATGAATAAAATGCATAAAAGATCGATTTTTATCTTCAGAAGAGATTTAAGACTTGAGGATAATACAGCTTTAATTAAAGCACTTGATTCCTCGAACGAGGTTATACCCACTTTTATAATAGATCCAATTATAATAAAAAGAAGATCTCATAACAAGTATTTATTGCAATTTTTAGCTGAAACTTTAGAAGAGCTTATTGGATATTTGCAACTTAAAGGAACTAGTCTAAGTCTATTAAAAGGAAAACCAAGTAATGTAATTCAAGAGATTATAAAGAAAGATAAAATTGACGCCGTTTTCGTAAATAGAGATTACACGCCATACAGTATATATAGAGATAAATTAATAACAAAAATCTGTTCAAAGAATCAGATTCCTTTCTATCAACTAAATGATTATCTTCTAAATGAACCAGAGGAAGTTTTGACAGTAAAAGGAACCCCATATACTGTTTTCACACCATATTTTAGAAAAGCAAGTGTTAATTCTGTAAGATATCCAAAAAATAATGGACTAAATAATTATAGTACAGATGTTCTTGGAGAGATTAACTATCTAGAAGAAATATCTACTGGTAATTATACGATGATTGCAATTAAACCAGGTAGAAAGGAGTGTTTGAAAATTTTGAAAAATCTTTCAAAGTATGAGAACTATGAATTAGAAAGAAATTTTCCATCAATAAAGGGAACAACTCATCTATCCCCTCATCTAAAGTTTGGTTCATGTTCCATTAGGGAGGCATTTCACAATATTCGAACAAGTCTAGGTAAAGATCATTCCTTGATAAGGCAATTATATTGGAGAGATTTTTTTACACAAATTGGATACTATTTTCCTAGAGTTTACAAAGGAGCTTTTAGAGAAAAATATAATCAGATTAAATGGCAAGAAAAAGATGAATTTTTTGAAGCATGGTGTAATGGCAAGACTGGATTTCCAATAGTAGACGCAGGAATGCGAGAATTAAAAATAACAGGATACATGCATAATAGAATTAGGATGATTGTTGCTTCATTTTTAACTAAAGACTTACACATCGATTGGAGAAGAGGGGAGAAGTATTTTGCAAAGAAACTAGTGGATTTTGATTTATCGGTTAATAACGGAAACTGGCAGTGGGCGGCTTCTACAGGTTGTGATGCACAACCTTACTTTAGAATATTTAATCCATGGCTTCAACAAAAGAAATACGATCCCAAATGCATCTATATAAAGAAGTGGATTCCTGAACTAGAAAATGTTGAGATAAATCTTATTCATAATTGGTTTAAACAAAAGAAGGATGAGACTGTAGACTATCCGCTACCAATAGTGGATCACAAACTTGAGAGCGTCTTTTCTAAAGAACTTTATTCAGTTGCTGTATAAAACTGCAAGAAGGAAAAATGAGGCGCATTTGATAATAAATATATTTTCTATTCTTCTACTAAACTAATTTTCGATGTTTATTTTGAATTAAAAGTGACTTGCTGATTGATAAAACTTTTTAGAAGAGAAGAAAAAACTTAAAAAAACGAGAGCAAGGGATTATAAGTAGAAACGGGGCACTAGCTCAGCCTGGTTAGAGCGTCCGGCTCATAACCGGATGGTCCGTGGTTCAAATCCGCGGTGCCCCACCATTTTTGTTAAACGCATAGAGTTAAAATCATTTCTTACAAAAGTAATTGTTAAGTGACATTAATGGGTAAAGTTCTAGTATTATATCAAACATTGTATGGTTCTACAAAAGAGGCAGCTACTATAGTTGCAAATATACTTGAAGAGCATTTTGGATTACAAGTTGACATTCATCAATTTGAAAAGAATAAAGCTAGTCCTGATTTCTCTAGCTATGATAATATAGTCATTGGAAGTTGTATTTTTCATGGAAAATGGGGAAAAGATGCAGAAAAATTCCTTACAAATAGTTTTACCAATAAGAATGTCGCTGTTTTTGTATGCGCAGGATTTGCGGGAGAAGAAGCTTTTTACAAGCAAGCACACAAATTCTTCCTTGAAGATATATTAAAAAGATACCCAAATATAAATCCAGTTTCAACAAAAGCTTTTGGTGGAAGGGTGCCAAGGTCAAAAATACCCCAGGTCTGGATTGAACAAACTTTAAAGAAGATGCAGAAATTCAGTTATGACACTAGAAATTTAGAAAAAGTTAGAGAATGGGGCCATGAACTAGGAAGTCTGTTTCAGAAACAACCATAAAATTTGTTCTGACCGCAAGTCTTTATTATATAGCATTGCATTGTCATTACTTGTCTAATANNAGGATATCCGAACCTTAAGAATACAAGGAGCTACAAATATTGCAATTGAGGGAGTGAAAGCTTTTGCTTCACTAGCTACTCGTCTTGAGGTTTCTTCATTGGATAAGCTTTTCGAAGAATTGAATAAGGCTAGGATTGCTTTGGCAACTGCTAGAGCAACTGAACCAGCTCTTCGAAATGGTTTGCGATACATCGTTTATAATTTACACAAGAGAGCTAATACTGTTCAAGAAGCTAAGGAGATTGCAAATTCCTTTACACAAGAATATGTTAACTTACTTAAGGAATCAAAGCAGAAGGTTATTTCCTATGGTGCTCATAGAATTAAACCAGGAAGCACAATAATGACACACTGTCATTCTTCTTTGTCCACTGGAATAATTCTAGAAGCTAATAAACAGAACAAGGATATACGAGTATTTTGCACAGAAACTCGTCCCCTATATCAGGGACGAATTACTGCAAAGGAATTAGTGGAAGCTGGGATAACAACTACTCAAGTTGTTGATAGTGCCATGAGATGGGTGTTGAATAGACATGATGTAGATATTATAATTACAGGGGCAGACGCCATTACCAGTCAAGGTACAGTAATAAATAAAATAGGCACACGTCTATTGGCTCTAGCTGCTAAAGAGATGGACATACCATTCTATACAGCTATTAATCTCCTAAAATATGACCCTGAAACAAGCATCGGAAAACTATCTGAGATTGAAATGAGACAAGGATCAGAGATTTGGGAAAATCCTCCAGAAGGATTGAATTTCTTAAATCCTGCTTTCGAAACAGTTTCTCATGATCTTATAGATGGAATCATAACTGAAGCGGGAGTATTTTCACCCTCTATAGTTTACATGATAATCAAAGAAAAGTATCCATTTATGATAATCAGTGAGGATACTTAGAACATTTTATGATAATTAGGTGATACAAATGAATGATAAGTATAAAGAATTATTAGTTGCTCGTTACTATGTTGAGCATGTCAAGTCAGTTGAGACAGCTGCAGAAGAAATATGCGATGAAGAAAGTGTTGGTACATGGACCAAGCTTACTACAATCGAGAATACAGAAATAGATATCATTCCGCGTCTTCGAGCTGAAATCCTAGACACCAAAGTTCATGGTGATCATGATGGATATCAGAGTGGAGAGGTGTTGATCGGTTTCAAGACAGAAACTTTCGATATCGAAGCAGGAATTACTAGTATTTTATCTATGTTAGCTGGCAATCTTTTCGGTCTAGGTGCTCTTCGTAATATACGATGGATGGATGTGGAATTTCCACGAAGCATAGCTGAAAATTATCCAGGACCTAAATTCGGTATAGAAGGAGTTCGTAAAATTCTAGGAACTGACAAGGGTGAATATCCAAATCGTCCTCACGTAGGAACTATTGTTAAACCAAAGATGGGATTAACTGCAAAAGAGTGGGCTCAAGTAGCTTATGAAGCAGCAATAGGTGGTGTAGATTTCATCAAAGATGATGAAAATCTAAGTGACCAATCCTTCTGTCCTATAGCGGACAGAACTGTAGCTGTATTAGAAAAAATGGATCAAGTGAAAGAAGAAACAGGTAGAACAGTAATTCATGCAGTGAATGTAACAGCTAAGCACGACGTTATGTGGAGAAGAATAGAAGAAGCAATTGAAAATGGAGCTAAGTGCTTGATGATAGATGTTATTCTTACAGGATATCAAGAATTAGCTCAGATGGCAGCAGATCCAGGAGTCAAAGTACCAATTCATGTCCATAGAACTATGCATGCAGCGTTTACACGAAATCCATTACATGGAATTTCTATGTTGCCTGTTGCTAAGATTGTTCGAATGGTTGGTGGTGATCAACTTCACATAGGATCATATGGTCAAGGCAAAATGGATACCGAATTAAATCTTGAGCTTCAAATTAAAGAGGCAATGCTTAATCCTATGTACGAATTTAAACAAACCTTTCCAGTTGCATCTGGTGGCCTTTATCCTGCAAAAATACCTAACTTGGTAAAACATGGTGGCAATAACATCATAATTCAAGCTGGGGGAGGTATTCATGGACATCCAGATGGAACAAGAAAAGGAGCAATGGCAATGAGACAAGCTCTAGATGCTACACTAAAGGGAATTTCCTTGGATGAGTATGCCAAAGAACATGTAGAACTTGCTAGAGCTCTCGAAAAATGGGGAAACTAAATTCCCTCTAAACTTCTTTTTCGCTATATTTTTTTTTCTAAAAAACCTTAAAAGACAGTAGAAGGCAATGTAAGACTTATGTCTGAACATAATTATATTGAAACAAATGGATTAAACATGTTTTACATTGATAAAGGAGAGGGACATCCATTAATTCTCCTGCATGGAGGTATTGGCACAGCAGAATTTAATTGGGAAAAGCACTTCGAATACTTTTCAAAGAATTTTAGAGTCTTAGCAATTGATAGTAGAGGACACGGCAGAACAAACAATCCTTCTGGTGAATTCAGTTATAGAACAATGGCAGATGATATAGCTTCCTTTATACAGATTTTGGAACTAGATAAACCATTCATCATGGGTTGGAGTGATGGAGGTCAAATAGCTTTGGAAGTTGGAATTCGACATCCAGGTCTAACTAAAGCATTAATAGCAGGTGGAGTTTTGAGTGAAATTACCGATTATTATTCCTCAGCTATGAAGCAATGGGGAATTGAAGGACCCGGAAAGGTTAATCTAGAGACAATGATGGAAGTAATTCCACAGTTTACACAAAAATTACCAGAACTTCATTCATCAGTTTATGGTGATGAATATTGGAAAAAACTTGTTCACGATATATCAAAAATGTGGTTTGATCCTACAGCATTTCCTAATAAGGAAATAGAAAAAATAAAAGAACCTATCTTAATAATTGCTGGCGATAGAGATGAAGCTAGTTCTGTTGATGAGTGTTTGAAAATGTACAAACAGATTCTTAATGCAGAGCTTGCAATAATTCCAAATGCAACCCATGATGTTTATGAGACCAAACCAGATTTGTTTAACAACATAGTTCTAGAGTTTCTTATGCGACACATGGAATGAAAAGGGATTCAAATTATATATTCTATAATAGGTGGATCAGTTCCTAGCAATCGAAAATATACACTCAGTTGTCCTCTATGATGAAGACTGTGCTCCAACATCTCTTGAAGAATTTCTGCTTTTGTTGCAGGTCTACTAAAGTTAAGTATCTCTTCCTTAAGCAAAGAATCAGTTATCTGTTTCAAAAGAAGAACAGTGCGTGATGTTACTTCATTGTATAACCTTTTGAGAGTTTCTTCATTTTCATACTCATCTAGATTATATTTGAGAGGTTTCCATTTATTTTCTACAATTCCTATCAAATAAAACTCGATGGATCTTATCATATGAAGTACAATTTCACCCAAAGGTCTTCCATCTTTCAAGGGTTTTTGAAGAATTAATCTATTATTCAACTTATCAATAAAAGCTTGAGTTTCCTCAAAATGCCTTATCACCAGCTTTTGAAATGCTTTTGCATTCATTTTTATCCTCTACTTGAATTTCCTTTTCCTCCTAAATTAAATTTCTATTTATCAATTTTATATCTCATAAACGGAAAGATTAAAAATCAAAAGTTAAAATTGAAGTGTAGTCATATACGCCAATAGTCTAGTGGTAGGACTTCAGCCTTCCAAGCTGGAAACCCGGGTTCAAATCCCGGTTGGCGTACCAAAACATTGCACGTGTAGTCTAGTTGGTAGGACTCAGCCCTGCCACGGCTGGAACCCGGGTTCGAATCCCGGCGCGTGCACCAAGATGTTTTTTCTTCTTATCAAATAGTAAAATTCTGAGTATAATTCGTGTATTATTTTTGTATTATGTTTGTACTAGTTGTGTTTCTACAATGGCTTATCTGTTAGCTGAGGACAGTAACGGTAACTACATTGAATTCGTAACAATAGATGACAAAAAGCTTATTGTAATACGAGAGAGTCTTCTCGGTCATATTTGTTTTGTTATTATATTTTTCGAAAGCTTCTCTGAAAGCAGATGGATGAAGATTATATTATTGAATTTCCAGAAGAGGAGGAAAATCTTCCAGAAGAGAATGAAAACAATTTCGATAGTGCGCAAGCTGATAAAGAATTGGAAAGCTTTCTGCTGAAACAAAGCAGTGAGTCCGATAGATTCTCTAGTAATTCTGTTGATTCCTACATACAAAGAGTTCTTCGTACTAACCGCATCCTTGGGGTGGGTGTAGGTGGAGCCGGATCTAATGCAATTAACAATATCATGGCACGTGGGGGAATTATAGGTGCTACCACAGTAGCAGTAAATACTGACGCAAGGCATTTGCTAAGTACTCAAGCGTCTAAGAAACTGTTAATTGGTCGAGAATTAACTAATGGAACAGGTGCAGGAAATGATCCAAATATTGGTCGTGCTGCAGCTGAAGAAAACGAAGAAGATATACGAGAGCTTGTTCGAGGAAACGATTTAGTGTTTGTTGCCTGTGGTTTAGGGAAAGGTACAGGTACTGGTGCTGCACCTTATTTTGCCAGAATTGCCCAAGAAGAAGGCTGTTTAGTGGTTAGTGTTTGTACTTTACCCTTTGCATCTGAAGGCCAATCGAAAATGGAAACAGCCCTAGAAGGTCTTAGAGAGCTTGATGATTACTCGAACACAATTATCGTTGTACCAAATGAGAAACTGCTTATGTANNCTTGCTGATGATGTACTTATCAATGCAGTTGTAGGGCTTACAGAACTTATTGTACTTCCAGCTAGAGTCAATGTAGATTTCGCAGATACAAAGAAGATTCTACGTAGAAGTGGACCAGCTGTAATAGGCGTAGGTAGAGGAAAGGGAGAGAATAGAGCAATTCAAGCAATAACTAACGCATTATCTAATCCTCTATTAGATATCGATATTACCTCTTCAACAGGAGCATTAGTAAACATAAAAGCAAACAAGAATATTTCAATGACAGAAGTAGACACCATAACAACAATGATAACAGATCAAATACATCCTAAAGCAGAATTTGTTTGGGGTTGTAATATAGATGATTCAATACCTGATGATGAATTATCGGTAACAGTGGTTATAGCAGAAGTTAAATCACCATATCTAGCTAAACCAGAAGATATCTCAATTGAAGCTTTGTGGAGAGATTAATTCTTTTTCTCAGTATTTTGTGGGCTTTTTATTCTCTTTTTAATTATTAATAGTAGTAAAAATGTCACAATTTCAGATATATGATACTGAAGAATTAATCACTATAGAATCTAAAAGTCAAGCTGTAGCTATCCTTGGTTTTTCAGTTTATAAAATGGAAAGTTCGCAAAAACATTTATCACAGAAAATCTTGAATTATTTGAATTCCTTCAAATATACTTACGTTACACAAGTAACCCAATCATCAATCAGATTCTTCTTATTTGTTCCTGCTGATTGTGCTGGCGATGTAATTGAGAAAGTTTCTATTTTGTTAAATAAAATTGATAGAATGGGTCAAATCGATCCATTTCTGGTTTTCACTCCCTTAAATNNAATATTGCTCAATCCATCAAAGCATTTTACCAACAGCCTATGAAAAGAACAGGAGATCCGCGAATTATCCAAATTGATAATAAATACTTAATATTCACATCAGTTCTATTTTCTGTATTTGAAAGAAATTCTGCTAAAAATTACATTAAGGATGTGTTATCTTATCAACCAAGCACACTAAATTTAACTAAGCAATTCTCTTCACATAAGAAAAAGAAAGGCGATTCAACAAATATGATGTTTTCACATTTTTTCTCTTCTTATGAAGAAGGTGCTAAGTTTCTAATTCATTTAGAGAAGATTTCAAAAAGATATAAGCAGAAATTATCTTTTTCTTTACGTTTTCATTCTTATAATGAAATAAAACGAAAAAAAATACTCTTTCTTTTCGGTTTAGTGAANNAATCACTTAATTGGGACGATATGATTAATATTGAAGAACACATTCCATACTTACGATCTTACAAAAAACAACCCTTAGAAAGCGCGCAAATGATTAAGATTAAAACTAATGAAGCTGAACCTGTTCAAGACTTAAAACTAAAACAACAGAAAGAACCGATTATTCCATATGGTAAAGTAGTCTCGGAAGATGAAATCAAGAAACTAGTAAAGAATATCCCACCACCACCAACATAAGTTCAAGACTGTAATGATTACATGTAGTGAATAAATAATCTCAAGAAAGAAATGTTGATAAGGACAATTTATCACATTTTTTAAGGATGAAATTAATGCCATCAAGAAATTCTTCTCAATCTCGCCCTAAGAAGAAAAGAATCCGTAAATCTAGACAACCGTTAATTTCTCAAGACGATATAAGAGNNAGAAATTCTTCTCAATCTCACCCTAAAAGGAAGAGAACCCGAAAACCTAAACAACCATTAATTTCTCAAGAAGATATAAAGGAGCAAGTAAAACTACTTCTAGAAGAAGCAGATAGGGTTATTGGACAAGATGTTGAGATGGCACAGAAATACGCTTTGCAAGCAAGAAAGATTCAAATGCGTACAAGAATAAGATTCCCTTCTCAATGGACAAAGAGATTTTGTAAACACTGTAAATCCTTTCTTTATCCTGGAATCAATTCTAGAGTAAGACTTTCTTCATCAAACAAAGTTGTAGCAGTGAAATGCTTT
>JABAHP010001677.1_pt1 | contig 17027 bp, 12 predicted proteins | sample 7062081 | NCBI WGS metagenome assembly JABAHP01 (sample SAMN14534357, study PRJNA622989) | marine sediment metagenome | biome: marine biome [ENVO:00000428]; feature: marine pelagic biome [ENVO:01000023]; material: deep marine sediment [ENVO:00002113] | place: India: Gulf of Kutch | collected...
TTGACCAGCTTTTTCAGTACCGATTATTTACAGGTTACAGGTGGTTCTGCCTGAGAAAGTAAGGTATATCCGTTGATGATTTATATACATCGATATTGAACGCGCCCGGGAGGACTCGAACCTCCAACCTTCGGATTCGAAGTCCGCGACTCTATCCAATTGAGCTACGGGCGCAACTTATTAGCATAAAACGACTCATAGAACTTCATTTTGAGTTTATCTAACAAAGAAAACACTCTGGTAAATTTCCCCCTACTTTACCTCGGACGGCCAAGATTTGCAAGAAGATTAAGGGCAGACGAACTTTTACCCTTAGAAATATATGTTTAGATCCTTATACGTCATTGTCGATACCGGAAAAAACAGTTTCTAAACGGGCTTTTATCATGTACAATGCCGGTAACGTATTTTTTTTACGGGCTTGATTTTTTGATATACTGGCTTTGATCCGATTAAATTGGAAAGGGGTAAAGATGAAACAATTCCCAACAAACAAAGCAGGAGAAATTTCCCGGCGTGAATTCTTACAAACTGTAGGTACAACAGCAGCAGGTGTTTCAATAGGCTCTAAGAAACTACTTGCAGATAAAGGTTCTTATCCCCAGGGAAGCAGCGGGAAGAAACAAACCGCCACGGTGCGAGGTGCCTTTATCTACCCCCCTACCGAGTCACTAAGGGAAGCTGGCTATTATAGCTGGCCTGGTTCAAGCTTTGACGCCGAAGGGCGTCAAAAAAAGTATTTAGCGAAAATTAAACAGATCGAGCAAGATCTGGGGATGAATATATTGATGGAACATCAACATCTCGATGATGAGCAGAGTATCACACGGTTTATCAACGAAGTCAAACAGTCGAAGCCTGATGGTTTGTTGCTCATACCTTTTAAGAAGGGGCATTGGGGACATGTTATACGTATAGTCGAAGAAGTGGGAATCCCAACTGTGGTGCTTGCCACTTTGGGCATCCTCCTTGTTGACCACATCAATCAACTCAGACAAGAGCCCGGTGTGTATCTTATCAACTCACTGGATAATCTTGATGCCGTTAAAGACGGTATGAATATGGTTAGGACGGCGCGCTGGATGAAAGAAAGCCTTATTGTTAACATTGCAGGCACAGAGGTTAAGGAAATAACAGTTCCGCATTTTGGCACGCAGGTTCGGACCATCCCGCACCAGAGATTTTACGATGAATATAAACGGACTAAAGCGACGGACAATGTGAAACAACTTGCACGCGCATACCAGAATAATGCTGAAGACGTGGTCCAACCAACCAAAGCCGATATTCTTGAGGCGGCCAAAACGTATTTTGTTCTGAAGCGACTCATTGAACAAGAGGAAGCCGACGCGGTGATGATGGACTGTTTACCGGGACTTAAAATACCTCATAAACATGTACCACCTTGCATGGGTTATATGAGTTTAAGGGATGAGGGCATCGCGGCAGGTTGTCAGTCTGACCTTAGCTCCACGCTGACCTTGATGCTGGTACAAGAACTCTTCGATAGACCCGGATTTCAGCAGAACGCTTCCATGGAGACAGAGAAAAACCACTATTTCGGTGCTCACTGTACCTGTGCCTCAAAGCTTAACGGCACAAAGACGACTGCCGAGCCATACGTCCTGATGAGCCATTGCGAGGCAGGCTGGGGCTGTGTTCCCCGGGTTCTGTGGAAAGCTGGGCGGGATGTTACCATGGCCCAGTACCTATTGAGAGAGGCACCTCAGATGGTCATTTACAGCGGAAAAGTAATGGGTTGTCCAAGCATTCCAGAAACAGGTGGTTGTCGCACCAACATAGAGATGACTATCAACGAGGTCGACGACGTATGTGATGTAAAGGGTATGCATCAGGTTATATTTTATGGCAATTACGCCAAACAATTGCGAACATTCTGTCAACTTTACGACATCGACGTCATCACTTAATCGTATGAGACGTTTAAACGGAGAATTTAATTGAAGGCTTTAGTTTATACAAAACCCTACAGTTTTGAATATCGTGATTTTCCCGAACCTTCAGCAGGCGATGATGACGTGCTGATTCGTGTGAAGGCCTGCGGGATTTGCGGCTCGGATGTACACGGCTCTACAGGTAAGACCGGCAGGAGGATTCCCCCTTTGATCATGGGCCATGAGGCAGCCGGGATTGTTGAAAGCACGGGTAAAAATGTAAAGGGATTCGAGAAGGGAGAGAGAGTTTGCTTTGACTCAACCGTATACTGCAATAGCTGCGAGCAGTGTCGGGCCGGTTTTTATAATCGCTGTGAAAGCCGGGAAGTACTCGGCGTTTCCACGCCGGATTTCAAGAGGCATGGCGCGTTGGCGGAATATGTCGCGGTGCCGTGGTGGATTGTCTCGAAAATCCCGGATAATCTGACTTTTTCAAATGCAGCCCTGCTGGAGCCGGTATCAATAAGTGTTCACGCCGGGAACAGAGCCCCCCTATCGTCAGCTGATACGGTTGTAGTAATTGGTGCCGGGACAATCGGTCTTTTTATTTTGCAGGCTGTGAGGCTAAAAGGAGCCGGGAAGGTCATCGTATCGGATATTAATGAATTTCGACTTGAGGTAGCAAATAAACTCGGAGCGGACAAGGCAGTCAATCCAGCTAAGAGTGATCTGAGAGAGGCGGTTTTCAATGAGACAGAAAATAAAGGCGCGGATGTTACTCTTGAAGCCGTAGGTTATGCAAGCACTTTTCAGGATGCTGTTTCGGTGACTAAAATGGGTGGACATCTTGTGGCTGTAGGCAATCTGGAAAAGATGGCGGAGTTTGATTTGCAGAAGTTCATCGCCAGCGAGTTTACCTTCACCGGCTCATATGCAAGCTCCGGCGAATTTCGTGATTGTATAGAGTTAGTGGCCTCTGGTAAAATCAACGTTGAGCCGTTAATCAGCGATGTTTTACCGCTGGAAGACGGGGCACGGGCTTTTGAGAGATTGCTCAAGGCTGAGGAGAATTTACTTAAAGTTGTATTAGAACCTTAGGTTTTGTAGGAGTAAAGATGCTGGAACTTTTTGACCTTTCAGAGAAAGTAGCGATTGTAACCGGTGCCAGCCGGGGTTTAGGACAATATTTTGGCCGGGCACTTGCCAAATCGGGAGCTGATTTGGTGATTACCAGCCGGGATTTATCGAGCCTGACCGAATTCAAGCAGGAAATAGAATCCTTGGGTAGAAAGGCTTTGCCTGTTCAGTTGGATGTCCTTTCACAAAGTGACATTGAAAATATGGTACGTACGACCATGAATGAATATGGGAGAATTGATGTCCTGGTCAATAATGCCGGTCTGAATATCAGAAGACCAAGTACGGATGTTTCACAGCAAGATTGGGACACTGTATTAAATACCAATCTCAAGGGAAGCTTCTTCTGTGCCCAGGCAGTAGCGAAGGAGATGATAAAGCAAAAACACGGCAGGATAATAAACGTGGGTTCGTGTACATGTGTTTTCGGGATGGAGGGGATTGCGCCTTATACGGCGAGCCGTGGCGCTATTTTGTCGATGACCCGGAGCCTGGCCGTGGAGTGGGGCAAGTTCGGAATCACTGTGAATGTGCTGGCTCCCGGATGGTTTAAGACAGCTCAAAATGCCGTGTTATATGAGAATAAAGAATGGGTTGATTATATCACAAATCGGATTCCTCTAAATCGGCCGGGACAGCCACATGACCTTGACGGCACGGTTATCTTTTTAGCTTCGGATGCATCGGAATATATTACAGGTCAGATAATTTTAGTGGATGGTGGATTTACGACCGGAGCAACAAAAGCGATTACATGAGTAGAGTAAGTTATATTGGAAATGAAGGATTTGAACAATCAAAGACATTTTACTGTAAAAGGACATTGAATATAAAGGAGGTAAAATCATGAACCGGACCGTTATTTTGATCAGTATAGTGCTTGCATTTCTAATGATTTCGCCTGTGATAGAAGTTGAAGCCAAAGTCTTTCGTCTTGGTATGATTGGTCTCGATACATCACACGTTATTGCATTTACGAGGTTAATCAATGATCCGGCGAAAAACTATGGATGTAAGGTCGTAGTCGGCTACCCCGGCGGCTCACCTGATATCCCCTCTTCTGCCAATCGAGTTGATAAATTCACCGAACAATTGCACACGGAATTCGGCGTGGAAATTGTAGACAGCATCGAAGAGCTTTGCCGGAAGGTAGATGGTGTCCTGCTTGAGAGCGTTGACGGCCGGCCTCACCTGGAGCAGGTAAAACCCGTAATAGCAGCGAAAAAACCGGTCTTCATAGACAAGCCTATGGCGGGTAATCTGGCAGATGTTATTGAAATATTTCAACTCGCACGAGGAAACAACGTGCCGTGCTGGTCGAGTTCTTCTCTGCGTTTCAGCCCCGGTATTATCAGTATGAGAAATAGCAAGGAAGTTGGCAGGGTAATCGGCTGTGCAGCATTCAGTCCGTGCAGTCTGGAGGAACATCATCCCGATCTCTATTGGTACGGTGTCCATGGCGTAGAGATTCTCTTTACTATTATGGGGCCAGGGTGCGAGTCTGTCAGACGCATAAAAACCAGAGATAATGAGTTCGTTGTCGGAATTTGGAAAGATGGGCGCATCGGCACATATAGAGGTATCCGCAAGGGCAAAAGCGACTATGGCGCATTGGTCTATGGCTCTAATGGAATAATGCAAAGCGGCAGGTACGGCGGTTATGAGCCACTTGTAGTTGAAATTATCAAGTTTTTTAAGACGGGTCAAGTTCCTGTCTCAGCAGAGGAAACGACCGAGATTTTTGCATTTATGTCGGCTGCCGATGAATCCAAAGCTAAAGGTGGAGACGCAGTTTCTATAGCTGAAGTTATCACGAAGGCCAAAAAGTATAACGCGCTTCACCGTATTCGGAAAGACAGTCGATGAGAACTTTAAAACAAACAGTTTTGTTGTTTATCGTTTTGTCGTTATGCTGTCAGTGCAAAGCGGAACCGGAGAAGATTTCCGGTCAGAATTTGCTGACCAACGGTAATTTCGAACAGGGACTTTCCGGCTGGGGCAAGCTCTGGACCCGTACGCCCGGCGGTAACGCCTCGATAGATAACGGCCAGTTCCATAGTGGGCAACGGTCTGTTCGGATAGAGTACAGCGGACTGCAGGATTGGAGTTTTCATCAAGAGAGGACATTAACGGTCGAGCCCGGCCAAATCTACGAATTTTCCGGCTGGGTTCGCTTGGAAGGAGAAGGTACTACAACGTTATCCGTCACCTTGCGCGGCAAAAATGACAAGGTAATCGACTGGACATTCGGAGCAGTCCAATCGACAGCGACTGATAACTGGCGAAGGCTGAAATCTCGATTCATCATTCCGAACGGTGGTAAAACCATTTTGCCTCGGTTGATTGGCTACGGTCCAGCTAAGGTGTGGCTGGATGATGCTACATTGAATATGTTTGGCACGCTGGACCAACTTCGTTCTAAGAAACTGCCGGAAACGCTAAAGGTTGCCAATGAAGTTCTGGAAGTCACGGTTCGTGTGGCCGATGCTGCTGTTTCAGTGCACGACCGACGTACTGGACGGAAATGGGTGCAACACCCTTCTGCAGAAACTGTCGTCCTTAATGCCAAGGCGGACGGAGGCGGTCTTATCCTGCGTTTATTGGAGCCGTCAAGTATGCTAAATATAGACGTTGGGATAAGACTGGTACCCAGGCAATCCGAGATGATTGTAGTAATTGCCGGCCAGGGAGATTTGAGAAAAACATTGCGGTTGCCTCATCCTTTCGTTACCGGCAAGGGTACTTACCTCGTGATGCCGGTCAATGAGGGTATAAGTTATCCTGTTGACGATGAGAGTTTAAATCCGATGGGATATCATCTTTACGGCGGTCACGGTCTGTGTATGCCGTGGTATGGTGTTACAGATGGCCAACAAGGTATAATGACAATCGTGGAGACACCTGACGATGCAGCTGTACGAGTGCCTCGCCTTGAAGGATTTTTATGCCTTTCGCCCGAGTTGCAGCCTCAGAAAGGCAAGTTCGGGCCGAAGCGACGGCTGCGCTATGTCTTTCTCGAACGGGGCGGTCACGTGGCAATGTGTAAGCGATATCGCTCTTATGCAAAAAGAACCGGTCTAATCAAGACATTAGAGCAGAAGCGTAAAGAAAATCCGAATGTGGACCTGCTTATCGGGGCGGTGAACGTCTGGTGCTGGGAGCGGGACTCGATATCCATCATTCGTGAAATGAAATCCCTCGGCATAGACCGGATACTATGGAGCAATCGACGTTCGCCGGATGTTATTAAGACAATGAATGAGATGGATGGAGTCCTCACGAGTCGTTATGATATATACCAGGACCTTATGGACCCGGAGATAGTGAAACAAAAGCTTCGCGGGCTGCACAGCGATTGGATCCAGGCAGCCTGGCCAAAGGACATTATGCTCGATAGAAACGGCGATTGGCGCAAGGGTTGGCGTGTGAGAGGAAAAGACGGAAAGATGTATCCATGCGGCGTGTTATGTGACAGGCAAGCACTCAAGTATGCAAGGCAGCGCGTGCCGGAAGAGTTGAAAACTCACCCTTACCGCTGTCGCTTCATCGATACAACGACAGCTTCGCCCTGGCGTGAATGCTATGACAAGAGTCATCCGATGACTCGAAGCGAGAGCCGGCACTGGAAGATGGAGTTGCTGCGTTTTATGTCAGAGGAGATGAAACTGGTTACCGGCAGCGAGACGGGGCATGATGCCGCTGTGCCTTATGCTCACTATTTCGAGGGTATGCTCAGTCTCGGTCCTTATCGGATTCCGAATGCCGGGCGAAATATGATAAAACCCTGGGAAGAGGTTCCTGAGCGTGTCGCCAAGTTTCAAGTTGGCCATAAATACCGGCTGCCGCTCTGGGAACTCGTTTACCATGACTGCGTTGTGGCACAGTGGTACTGGGGCGACTACAATAATAAATTGCCTGCGTTGTGGGACAAACGTGACCTGTTTAACATTCTTTACGGCACACCACCGATGTTCATGTTCAACAACCAAATATGGAATAAGAACAAGGCCCGCTTCGCCCAGAGCTATAAGAACGTATGCCCCGTTGCCCGCGCCGTTGGCTATGCCGAGATGCTAGACCATCATTTTCTTACGGTCGACAGGAGTGTTCAGCAAACTAAGTTTGCAAACGGCATTAGTGTCACAGTCAACTTTGGTGATAAACTTTACCGCATGCCTGATGGTAAAACAATCGAGCCCATGGGATACTCTGTATCAGGTATGTAACCGGGGCAACTTTGTCCGATTACAACGGATTTCAAAAAGTTATTTTGTATACAAGGAGGACAGCCATGAACGCTTCAAGGCACATTGTTTTGCTTGTTATGTTTACTTTTTTGCTTCCACTGCCGGCACAAGGTCGGGAGGTAACAAATGGGGAAGGTGAAAATCACTATTGGGCCGATGCGATGGCCGAGGTCCATGAAAGGTTCTCCGGTGAGAAAGGAACTTTCGCTCATTTTGGTGATTCTATCACGGTCACTCTGGCCTTCTGGACGCCGCTGTTATATACACGCAAGAACTCTCCCGAAGAAATGGAACAGGCATACCAGTTGGTCAAGCAGTATCTGAAGAAGGAATGTTGGCGCAACTGGAAAGGCCCACAGTTCGGCAACGAGGGCAGAATGACTATCCGCTGGGCGCACGAGAATATTGATAAGTGGCTGGCTCGTTTGAAGCCGGAAGTTGCCCTGATTATGTTTGGAACGAACGACCTTACTTCCGTCGGGCTGGAGGAGTACAAAAAGAAAACGCAGGAGGTTGTACAAAAGTGCCTGGATAACGGGACGGTGGTGATTTTAAGCACCATTCCTCCACGGCATGGATTGGCTGAGAAAGCAGCGCTCTACGCGGATGCCGTACGAAAACTAGCTCGGCGGATGAAGGTGCCGCTTGTCGATTATCACTCAGAGATACTCAAACGCCGCCCTACCGACTGGGATGGCGCGCTGGATAAATTTGCACAGTACAAAGGCTACGACGTTCCAACACTTCTTGCCCGCGACGGTGTTCATCCCAGTAATCCAAAAGATTTTTGCGACGACTACTCTGAAAATGGTCTTAAGTGTTGTGGATATTCATTGAGGAACTATCTTGTTCTGATGAAATATGCAGAAGTGCTGACAACACTTGGAATTGTTGCTCCGCCGAAAAAAAAGCCTGCCGCTCCTAAGCAGCAGGTAAAACAGCGTGCAATCATAAATCCTCCTGAGCAATCCTGGTTTCCCAAAGCCCCTCCCCTGCCACGTCCTGCAGGACAGATAATCAAAGTGTCGAATGTGGAAGGGCTTGTAAAGGCCGTTGACGAGGTGAAAACCGGTGGAACCATTCTACTGGCGGATGGCCACTACGAGATGCCCCATTATATCGAGATAAGAACCGATAACGTGACTTTACGCGGAGCATCAGGCCATCGCAAATGTGTGGTCATCGATGGAGCTAAAAGTAGGCATGGAGAATTGGTTGGCGTAAGAGGATGTTCGGGAGTTACGATTGCCAACCTGACAATCCAGAACATTCAGTACAATGGATTCAAAATCAACTCCGACGCCAATGTTCAGAATCTTACTATATACAACTGTATCATCCATAACATCTGGCAGCGCGGCGTTAAAGGTGTTAAGGTTCCAAAAGAGAATCGCGAAGCAACTCGCCCGAAGAATTGCCGAGTACAGTACTGTCTGTTTTACAACGACAGGCCCAAACGCCTGAGCGATGACCCTCGTGATATCGCCGGGGGAAATTATATCGGCGGGATTGATGTAATGTACGCCAAAAACTGGGTAATAAGTGATAATGTTTTTGTCAATATTCGGGGCAGGACTCGTGAGGGGCGAGGAGCCATCTTTATGTGGTTCGACTCACAGGACTGCATCATCGAGCGAAATATTATTATCGACTGTGATGCCGGCATCTGCCTTGGTAATCCACACCGGGCCGACGGCATAAAAATCCACTGTAAGCATTGTGTTGTCCGAAACAATTTTATTACGAGAGCCACCGAAGGAGGCATTGTTCCCGTCTATACCCGGAACTGCAAAATTCTCAACAACACCATCCATGAACCTGACAGTCGACTTGGCCGCCTAATTCGGATTGTTTTTGACAACGACGGCCTGCTTGTTGCCAATAATCTGCTGAGTGGGCCAAAAATCCGAAATGAGTCGGCCAGCGACATCAGGTTTATAAACAATCTCGAAAAAGATCTAACGTCTGTTCTCGTAAATCCTTCACAAGGCAATCTGCATCTGACGGCCCGCGCTGTCGATGCTGTCAATAAATCAGAAATACTGTCCGATGTTACAGGTGATATTGACGGTGAGACCCGTGAGGACCAACCCGATATCGGTGCCGATGAGTTGGTTCCTTGATGTTGGTTTTTGCGAAAATTCGCCATAAATTAGGGTACGATGAATTTTAAGGTATTAAGGATTACATTCAGGTTAACCGGTGTTATATGGATCAGCATATTTTTTCTATGGCCTATCGGCTACATTAAGTCTGCGGGCGCTCAGACTATAAGACATGCTGTTCCCAAGAGCCATCCACGGCTGCTTGGCTCACGGAATCGTTTGCAAGAATTGTCTAAGCAACGTTCTGAAGCCTATCGACGCGTTTTAAGAGTTGCTCGAGAGCTTGATGCTGATGACCATGCTAAAATGGTATCGATGGCCCTTGTCTGTGCGATAGAGCAGGATGCTCAACTCGGCAAGCGCGCCGTGCAGATAGCGATGAAATATATAGACGGCCCTATCCGAAAAGGGCATGTCACCTTTGCTCACGACCTTGCTCGCTGTGCAATTGTCTACGATCTGTGCCACGAGTACTGGAATCAGAGCAATCGGGCAAAGTTCCATGCGTATGTGAACAAGACCGTCGATGCCAACATCCGCTCCGAAACACATGTGTTTCACAATGGCTGGTATGGGTATAAGAACTGGGGCATCGGATTGGCCTGCTATGCTACCTTTTACGAAAATGAGCGTGCAGAAGAGATTCTCAGGACCCTCGAGAAAGAATATCGAAGTCGTGCGGCTCCCGCACTCGAACTGGCAGGGGCGGGAGGAGGCTGGGCTGAAGGTTACTATATCAACTACTGGCTATACGAGTGGCTTTTCTTTTGCGAGGTGGCCCGGAAATGCGAAGGTATCGATTATTACGCTATGGTACCGGGCTTTTTCAACAACCGGGCAATTGCGAGTATGTTCGAAGTCTATCCCGGCATAAAGATTTACAACTCGCGTCGGCCAGTCCCTATGGGCGACGGCGGTGGACGAATGTTCGGCGGCGACCGCGATAAGGTCTTGTCAGCCAGACGCATCCTCGTCAACCACTTCCGTGAGGATTCAAGTCATCAGGCCGTGCATACGTTTAACGAAACCACACCACGCTCAAGCGTCGGCGTTTATGCGTACAAAGATTTTCTCTGGCGCGACACTACTATCAGGAAAACCGACCTAAATGGCTTCAAATTATCACATTACAGTGGCGGTCCCGGTTATGTTTATGCCCGCAGCAGTTGGGATGAAGATGCGACGTATTTTTTCTTTAAGTGTGGAGACCGCTTCACCGCACATCAGCACCTGGATGTCGGGCATTTTCTGATTTATAAGTACGAGGAACTCGCCGGTGATGGTGGCCACTATGATGTATTTGGCTCAGACCACGACGTCAACTATCATCTGCGCACTATCGCCCATAACACTATACTGATACATGATCCCTGTGAAACGTGGTCCAGGATACGTGCCGGTCCCGTATCTGGCAATGACGGTGGTCAGCATCACAACTGGCCGCACCATAACGGCGCTGTTACCGATGCTGTTGAATGGCAGAAAGGACGGCAACTCTACGATATTGCGGATATTTTAGCCTTCGAAGACAAGCGAGATTATTTTTATATAGCCGGCGACTGCACTCGGTCATATTCGCCTAAAAAACTCGAATATTTCACAAGGCAAATTGTATTTCTGCGGCCCGGTACATTTGTTATCTTTGACCGCGTAAGTTCCAAAAATCCACACTTTAGAAAGACCTGGCTGCTCCAGGCGATGAAGGTTCCAACTGAAACTGAGGACGGGCTCGTAATAAACAATGGCAAAGGACGATTATTCATCCAGACTTTGCTGCCTGCTGACCGTGAGATACAACTCGTTACGGGAATCAAACTGTATCACTATAACGGCAAAAACTATCCTCCGAAGCGAGACACCGGACCTGCGCCACAATGCCGTATCGAAATATCTCCTACCGGGCAAAGAACAGTTGAATATTTCCTACATGTTTTAACGGCGACCGATGCCGGTGTTATTTCTGTGGAAAAAGCGATTGCGGAAGTAAAAAATCAGGAAATTACCATAAAAATCGGCCGGACAAGAATTACATTCGAGACGGCCGAAGTCCGAGGGCGAATCGAGATTTCCGGACAAAGCACCAAACTCGCAAATACTATCGTGGTTGAATCCACAAAGCTGCATGGCAGGTAATAACACGTTTTTGCTCTATTGCATGTTATTATCCAGGCCGGTTTTGGCTAATCCGTAATCCTGCGATTTTTGGTTCTAAAAAAAGCTAAATTTTCTCACAATTTTCCTTGATTTACGACCAGCAAAAGGATATGATGATTATGTATGTTATCATACAGAATAAGCGGTACACGGAGATAATAAGGGGCACCGCTTGAAACTCCTGCTTGCACCTTGTGGGTCTTATACGGGCACGATTTGGCGGTGCTCCTTTTGTGAGGCTCCGAAAATGAAAAAAATACAAGTCATTAACAAAGAGCACATAAGAAAATTACTTTATGATGAGTGTGTTTTAGGCATCAAAGGTGATCAGTATAAGGGATTTGGTGGTTTTCAGCTTTGGTGGTATGATAAGGGTCGTGGCGTGTGTGACTGCTGTGAATCTCGCTGGTCCGACCCGAGAAAGAGGCTTTACCATTACAAGGTAGATAAGGCAGTTAAAATTCTATGGCGCCACCGCCACTCTTTGTACATCCGCATCAAGCATGTCTCTGAAGATTCAGGCATTCTGACCTTAGAGCACCTGGAAGATGTAAGACACTGAAAACGTACAAAGAAGTGACTTTTCAGGTAATGACCTTCAGGATATGAAATAGTCAAAACCTTTCGAGATCACCTGATATATCCATCAACCCAATTGTAATTCTCGCTTTTTACAATTCGATTTACTATCACGTAACAGTTGTAATTTACGGTCGCTTTCGGTACTATAAAAGGGTGAATTTCTTTTACAACTTTCTGAGAGACGGATATTGAAAATCTCAGTTTAGTAAAGGATTACGGATGATTTTTGCAATTTGTCTTATCAGTGCATTGTCTGTTGTTACTTTTTTATGTGGATTAAAGATAGGCCATCGCCTCGGAAAAAAGGGACGATACTCACTCTTGATTGTTTCATTATTGATAGGGATAGGGTACGTTTTCTTCCTGAGAGACGGCAGTTTACAAATACTACTGATAAGAAATGCGAATACCATTTTTTATGGCAAATGGTTACTTATTATTACCGGCTTTGCCGCAGGAGTACTTACACAAATATCTTCTGTCAAAATGTGGAAAAGAACTGTTCTCGTATTGGCTCTTTTGGCAGTATCCTCCATGGACTTGTTCAGCTACTTCATTTACCCAAGACCGGACGGTGGAAATGTCACTGAAAAGTGGCTCTGTATGCAAACTACGGAGTCAACATGTTCGGCGGCTGCGGCGGCAAGCCTCCTGAGAATTCATGGGATTGAAGTTTCTGAAAAGGAAATGATTCGGGTGTGTCTGAGCACTATAAAGGGAACCCCGTGGCAGGGAGTATGGAGAGGGGTGAATTTATATGCTCCACCTGAACACAAGGTGGTGTTGATAAGGGGCATAGACAGTAAAAATATCGAATTCCCGATGCTTATTAGTGCAGAATTTGATAGTAGCAATGAAGAGCATACCAAATATGTAAGCCAGTGGGGATGGAAACCAGGCACACCACACAGTGTTGTTTTGTTTGAAAGAACCAAAGACGGATATTTAACTGTTGGTGACCCGTCAATCGGAATTGACAGATGGGACGATGAGGCACTTGAAGTCTTGTGGAATGGTCAGGGGATTGTTTTGAAGAAGAATTTTCCAGATATGAGGGAAAATTCCGATCAATAATCTGAGTTTGTTTATCAGCGTATGGTTTGATTTTTGTTAATTTATACTCGACATTATCTATATCCATTTTGTATCATTTCATTAACAAATGTGGTGTCAATAAATGTCGTTAGCAGATTGTTACTGTAAGTATTAACAACGACGAAAGAATGGCTTTTTATAAGGAGATTGAGTAATGAAAAGAGTAATTCAGATTGGTATAGTGTTTCTGTGTGTCGTAGTGGTAGCAGGAGTATTGGTTGCGGCCGGTTCGGACAAGAAAATCAAGGTGATGTTCTTCCGGGGGGGCGGGCATGATTGGAAAAACTGTCCGCCTATAATGAAGGCCGTGCTTGAAAGTACGAATGACTTCAAGGTAACGTACAGCGAAAATCTCGACGACTTTAAAGAACGTATCAAGCAGTTCGATATCATCATGCAGTACACGACAGGGATGAAACCTACAAAAGAGCAGGAAGATGGGTTGTGCGATTTTATCCAGAACGGCGGCGGCTATGTTGGTATTCACAGTGCTACAGACTCGTTTAAGAACTGCGACCGATACTGGGAGATGGTCGGCGGGCGTTTCGCCGGGCACGGTGGCGGAAAGTTCACTGTATATATCTACGACCACGAGCACCCCATCACTAAAGGCCTGAAGGATTTCGAAATTCAGGATGAGACCTACGCTCACAACTACCACCGTAACGCCCAGATGCGCTCTCTGACCCGAATGAATCGCGGCAACGAAAGACAATCAATGGCCTGGGTGTCATCTTACGGCAAGGGAAAGGTATTCTATACGAGTAACGGCCATGACCGCAGAGCTTGGGAGAATCCTCATTTCCAACGTCTTGTCGTCCGTGGTGCATACTGGGCAGCCGGCCGAAAGGTAAAGGACCCACCCGATTTGCCTTAAATATGTGAGAAATAAAACTCAGAAGAGAGAATAACCCGGATCTCGTGTATCTAAGGCAATTATAGCAATTTGGCTTCGATTTGCTTTAGAACACTCATCGATTCTTCGGCGATTTTTTTGCCGCCGGGCGTAAAATCAAATACTTCGAGGGATATCCATTTGTCGTATTTCAAATCCTTAAGCGTCTGAAAGGCTTTTGCGTAGTCATCAACCCCTGTCCCGGTTCCCAGGTGCCTGCCGTCCATTTCCTGTATGTGAACATGTTCGATATTCTCGTAGTACTTTTGCAACAGGACATCGAAAGGTTCCGTTTCGTCAATGGCATTATGGAAATCAAACACAATCTGAATAGCCGGATGGTTAATTTGCTTGGCTAATTCCAATGCTTCTTCCAGGGTATTTATAACATCTGTTACGTATCTCGGTAAATGTTCGATTAGTATCTTAACATCACGCTTCTGAGCATGGTCGGCAACGCGGGCAAGCCCTTCGGCAAAATATTTTTCTGCTTCTTCGATGGGTATTCCCATTGTATTGCGCTGATTCGGAGAGCCGAAAACCATAAATGGCCCTCTAAGATCGGCACAGAAATCTATAAGTTTATCAAGATAATCAATAGCTTTCCGGCGGACGTCAATTTCAGGCGTTGTAAAGTGTAATCCCCGGGGCGGCGGTGCTAATAACCAGTGAATTCCTGCACACTCAAGGCCGGCATCTTTCATAACTGAAACCATTTGTCGGCGTTTTTCAGGTATTATCTCCTCAACAGTTTCTTTAACGAATGTAAATGCTGCAACTTCGATCCCTTTATAGCCTGCATTTTTAACAATCCGGCACTGCTCTTGCCAGGTTAGTTCGGCCATGCTCTCGTTACACATGGCATATTTTAAACCGCTCCATTTCGAATCTGTAGACATTTTTCTCTCCGGCATCTCAAGGCTAATTCTCTTGAGTATGCAGAATCCTAAGAGTTTTTAGCTTCTATAAATTTTACGATATTATAGACAGATAAATTATATGGTACATGCACTTTATTTTTTTCAGCCAGTTTAATTACAGCCCCGTTCAATGCATCAATCTCAGTCTTCTTCTTTGCGAGAATATCCTGCAACGTTGAAGATTTGTGTTTGGCTGTATCAGGGACAAGTTGTTTATAGAAAACTTCAAGAAAATCCTTCGGTGACTGCCAGTGTGTTTGGTGCCCTGCCACCTTGATAACCTCAAAAATCTCCTCTACGATACCTTTCATTATGATTCGAGATGGTTCGTGTTCCGCCAATTCTCCGTAAGGGACGTCGAGAATGGCACCGAGAGGATTTAAAGCACAGTTATAGAGCATTTTTGCCCAAAGGTCTTTTTCGATATTGCCGGTTACTTCACAGGGAATGCCACCTTTGTCTATGGACTGACATAACTTTTCAATACGTTCTAAATCTTCGTTGAATAAGCTGCCGATATGAATTGAGTCTGCATGTACTGTTATAGTAACTTCGTTTTCTTTCGGTCTGCTGAATCCTGTTATAACTCGCGCGTTATAAATTATTTCCTTGTCATAAAAGGATAGAAAAGTCTCTGCATTTCCCCATCCGTTTTGAAAAAGAACGATTTTCGTATTTTCGCCAAACAAGGAATCGTACTGAGCCAGGTCCTTTGCCGCGTTTGAGGAATCAAAAGATTTTGCGCACACCAGGATATAATCATAGGTTTTTGTCCCTATTTTACTTAGAGATGTGTAACTGCCGAAAGTTGCCGGCTTTGCGGAGTAATCGCCCCAGATCCCTGTTCTTACTAAGCCGTGTTTTCGCAAAGCCTGGACCGTATTTTCTCTGGCAACAATATCTACCTGGTCTTTAGATTTTAGCAGGAAACTTGCAATACCAAGTCCGACCGCGCCACCGCCATATATTAGTACTTTCATAATCCTATTGTATTTATAAAACCCTATTTCCTAAGCTTTGACCATTATAAGACAGCAGGCACTTTGATAAAAGACTTTTGCTTCAAGTTTATTAATAACACCCTGACTTTCCCCTGTTTGAAGAAAGCATTTGAAATGAACGGCAGATTCGACTATGATAATGTCGAAAGACTTAAGTACAATCAAGCTTGTAAAGAACAAAGGTGTAAACATATTATTTCTACCTTTCAAAGTATTATCAAAGATGAAAAGAGGGCAAAATAATACGAGAAGTATCTTTCTGTTTGCTTTGTTCGTCGTGTTGGCAAATATATTGCTGCTATCCAGCGCAGATGCGACCGGCCAGCGGGACATCTCTACGCTGTATGTAAAAAAGCACACCTGGCAACAAACATTGCTTGCATCACGCAGATTGCTTAAGAAAGCTGGGTTACCACAAAAAGAGCTGTGGAAACGTATCGAAAAAGATTTTCCCATCCAATGCGACTGGGTATATCAGGATTATGGATTAGACTTTCACAGGTGGTTCGAAAATGGTGCCAATACTGATATCGAGAGAAAGATAATACCCAAGGTACTGACGGAACTCGGTTTGGAAGGCAAGGAACTGGCTGCCGATTTCGAGCTGCTCTGCCGGGCCGACGTATCACCAAATGACCCGCGATGGCTGGAACTTTATGTCAAATCATGTGAACAGAGGCGGAAGATTCGTCTACAGCCCTTGCTTCGCAATTGTAAGAATATAGTCTTTACGAAGCACTTCAATATGGGCGGCTCCCATTACGCGTACACCGAGGCTCAATCCGATGCACAGCATGAGAGCAATTTTATACCGGGTTCGGCTCTTTGCATGTTGGAGATGAATGACTGTTATGGCAAAGTACGGACACTGATCAATGATCCTGATGGTGTAATTCGTGATCCCGATGTTTCATACGACGGCAAACGTATTCTGTTTGCCTGGAAGAAATCCATTCGAGAGGACGACTATCACCTATACGAGATGGGGATAGAAAC
>JABAHP010000450.1_pt2 | contig 17026 bp, 15 predicted proteins | sample 7062081 | NCBI WGS metagenome assembly JABAHP01 (sample SAMN14534357, study PRJNA622989) | marine sediment metagenome | biome: marine biome [ENVO:00000428]; feature: marine pelagic biome [ENVO:01000023]; material: deep marine sediment [ENVO:00002113] | place: India: Gulf of Kutch | collected...
GGTCAGGGCAGGCTTGAGGACATTGACGAGCTTGAGCGTCTCGGCAACCAGATCAAGAACACATCCCTCTGCGGCCTTGGCCAGGGCGCACCCATTCCGGTGCTTTCCACCCTTCAGTATTTCAGGCACGAATACGAGGAACACGTCAGGGACAAATACTGCAGCGCAAGGGTTTGCCGTGGACTGGGAACGTATATAGTCATACAGAGCGAATGCATACTCTGCGGCGAGTGCGTAAGAGCATGCGCGTTCGACGCGGTAAAGGAAACAAGGGACACGTTCTTTATCGAACAGGACTACTGTACCAAGTGCAAGGCCTGCTACAACGTGTGCCCCACCAACGCCATCAAGGTCGTTAAGAAAGAGGAAGCCGACGAGCTGCTGGCCGCTGGCAAAAGAGAATAATACAGGGATTTTCCTTTCGGAGGATACATGACAGAAACGCCGAAAAAGATGAGCGACATCCAGGAGGGAGCCAAGGAAATAAAGTGCCCGGTCAGCCGGTCCCTTTATTTCGTGGAAGAGTTCCTCGGGGGGCCGATGTGTGGAAGGTGCTTCCCCTGCTCCATGGGGAGCTATGAGGCCAGACTCAGGCTCCGCGACCTTACCGAAGGATCGGGCTCCGATAAAGACATTGCCGCATTGAAGGATATCAGTCAGAAAATGCTGCTCATGTCCATGTGCAAGAAAGGCAAAGACACTGCCCAGGCTCTTCAGGAAGACCTCGAAACCGGGGCCTTTGAAGAGCATGTTAAAGGGACCTGCTCCACAAAAGAGTGTATTGCCTTTATCCAGTATTCAATTGTCGGGGAGGACTGCATAAGGTGCGGCAATTGCCAGGACGCCTGCAAGTTCGACGCCATTATCGGTGAAAAGCAGAAAACCTACAAACGCGGATACCTTCCTTTCGAGATCAGACAGCTGCGCTGCACGAAGTGCGGCGAGTGCATTAAGGTCTGCCCCACCAAGGCGGTCGTTATTGTAGAGGCAAAAACCAATGAAGAAGCAAAGGTTTAGGAGGAATAGATAAATGTCGAAGACGGTGAAGATCAACATAGACGGCGTGGATGTAAAGGCGCCTGAGGGAATGAACCTCATTGACGCCGCCGAGCTGGCGGGCATACACATACCGAACCTCTGTTACCTGAAAGGCATGAAGGGCGTGGGTGCCTGCAGGCTGTGCCTTGTCGAGGTTGAGGGAGGCAGGGGCCATGCCGTCGCCTGTAATACCAAGGTCAAGGATGGCATGGTCGTCAAGACCAAGACCCCGGAGATCGAAGAGGCAAGGAAGTTCGTTATCGACCTTATCGTAAGCATGCATCCGCTGGACTGTATGACCTGCACCAAGGCCGGCGTGTGTAATCTTCAGCGTTATGCGTATGAGTTTGATATGCAGGAGTCCTCGTTCAAGCGCAAAAGGTTCGGACACGCTGTTGATGTAGGCAACCCGTTCATCAAGATGTCACCGGATTACTGTATCCTTTGCGGAAAATGCGTCCGTGTCTGCAAGGAGCAGGGAACGAACGTCCTTGAGTTCATGGGCAGGGGCGTTGGCTCCAAGGTTACCACGGTCGTTGACCGTTCGCTTCAGGAATCGGACTGCACCTTCTGCGGAAGCTGTGTGGACGCCTGCCCCGTCAACGCCATCATCGAGGCCGACCGCTCAAGGCGCGGCCGTGAATGGGAATACAACAAGAGCGAAGCTGTCTGCCTTATGTGCGGAAACGCCTGCGACCTTGTGGTCAGCGAAAAGGACGGCAAGGTGCAGCGCGTAAACGCCGGGGCCGAGCGCGGCTCCGCAATGAGGTACATCTGCGCGTTCGGAAGGTTCGGTTTTGACTTCCTGAACACCGAATCCAGAATAACAACTCCCATGGTGCGCAAGGGCAACAAGCTTGAAGAAGTGTCCTGGAAAGAGGCGTTACAGGTTGTTGCCGACAATCTTTCCAAGGCCGGCAAGGACGCGGGGTTCATCAGCAACGCAAGCATTTACAACGAAGACGCACTCACCCTCAAGAACTTCGCCGAAAAGGTCGTAAAGACCAAGAACTACGACTCCACCATGAGCCTGTATGCCGACACCGATTCGCTGGCGAAATCAGAGTCGGCCTCCATTGCGGATGCCGATGTCATCGTTCTGGCTGGTATCAATCCTTCGCAGAGACTGCGCATTCTGCCGATGCTGAATGTTGCGGTTCGCCGAAGAGTTGCGCGTGGTGCCAAGCTCATCGTCATCAACTCCGATGAAAGCAAGCTTGACAAGGTTGCCACGGTCAAACTTGGCGGCGACGAGGTTGAAAGCATCAGGGCGCTCATAAAGGGCACTATCGAAAAGGGAGCAAAGGCCGACAAGGATCTTTCTGACGCGGTCAAGGATGCAAACGTAACTGAGGATACGGCAAGCGCGGCCGAGATACTCGCCGGTGCTTCCAATCCTATCATCTATACATCTCCCGCGCTCTTTGACGCGGCTTCAAACATTTCCCTGCTCAAAGGGCATACCCTTACCGTTGCCTATGAAAGCAACGCAAAAGGAATGGCCCTTATGGGAATGGCCGGGAAAGGCAAATCATACAAGGAAATGGCCACAGGCGGAGCGAAGGCCCTGTATATAATGGGTTCAGTGCCTATAAATGAAAGGCCAGACACGGACTTCCTCATCGTACAGGACTCACACTTCAATGCCGCCGCGAAGCACGCAGACGTGTTCCTGCCCGCAACGACCTACTTCGAGTCTGACGGGTCGATCGTGGACTTCAAGGGGCGTTTGAAATCAATACCCAAGATCATTGAGCCTATGGGTGATTCCCTGTCCCACAGGGAGATCCTTCTGAAGCTTTCTAAGCTGATGGGTGGCGATATCAAGAAGCCCAAGGATTCCGAGATCAAGAGCAAGGTAAAGAAGCCTGCCAAGAACACGCTTACGCCTTTCAAGAAGAAGGAGCATATCTCCGTGCTGCCGGAACTGATAATCGACTCCCTTCACGAGTCGCTCTTCAGCTCACCGAAACTTTTCTGGCTGAAAGAGACCGAGGCAACAACAGCAAGCAAATAAGAGGCGGGCGGGCGGCTCGATCGAGCTGCCCGCCTTTTTTAATGCCTTTTGTTCGCTCATCACGTTATGATATAATTTTTAAAAAGGTGGTTTTGTAGCGATTTTATGGCTAAAATACTCGAAAAACGGCTCATCAGAGAGCCTGATGTATATTATTACAAGATAGAGGCACCACTTCTTTCAAGGAAGGCCCGACCCGGACAGTTCGTCATTATACGCATCGATGAACAGGGAGAGCGTATTCCTCTTTCCCTTGCCGATATAAACCCGGATGAAGGGACCATAAGCCTTATCGTCATGGTAGTCGGCAAGACATCCGCAGAGCTTTCCACAAAGAACGCAGGCGATAATATCCTTGACCTGTGCGGCCCTCTTGGTCAGCCGACCCATATAGAAAAATACGGACGGGTGATTCTGGTTGGTGGCGGATTCGGCGCCGCCCCACTCTATCCCATAGCCCGGGAGTTAAAGGCCGCCGGGAACGAGGTTATATCCATCATGGGTGCACGAAGCGCTGATCTTCTTATCTACGAAAAAGAGATGGAAAGCATTTGTGACGAGGTTGTCATCACGACCGATGATGGCAGCAAGGGCATCAAGGGGGTAGTGACCATCGCCCTCAAGAAAGAAATCGAGGAGCGGGGTGCGGACCTGGTGCTCGCGGTTGGCCCTGCCATCATGATGAAGTTCGTATCTGAGACCACGAAACCTTTTGGCGTGAAGACCCTGGTCAGTCTGAACCCCATCATGGTTGATGGCACGGGCATGTGCGGTGGATGCCGGGTCTCTGTTAAGGGAAAGAGCATGTTCGCCTGCACTGACGGTCCGGAGTTCGATGGGCATATTGTGGACTGGGATCTTACAATGAAGCGACAGGCAACCTATAAGGACGAAGAACGAGTCTCATTTGAAGAGTGGAAAAAGCGCCATTCCGGCGTTATCTTCGAGAATTAATACCTTAATCACATGGCGACCAAAAAGATAATACCTCATAAAACTCCCATGCCCGAACAGGACCCGAAGCAGCGGGCCCGTAATTTCAACGAGGTCGCGCTGGGGTACACTTCGGAAGACGCGCTGAAAGAGGCCGCCCGCTGTCTTCAGTGCAAAAAACCAAAATGCATAGACGGATGCCCGGTCAATGTTCCCATTCCACAGTTCATCAATGCAGTTCGTGACGGGGACTTCGACGCTGCTATCAATATCATCAAGACAAAGAACTTGCTTCCCGCGGTATGCGGAAGGGTCTGCCCCCAGGAAAATCAGTGTGAGAAGTTCTGTATTGTGGGCAAAAAGAACGATCCTGTTGCCATCGGAAGGCTTGAGCGTTTCGTGGCAGACCGCGAGATCGAATGCGGCGAGGTCTGCATGGTCCCCGAGACCGCTTCTCCCACCGGCAAGAAAGTCGCGGTCGTTGGAAGCGGCCCCGCTGGGCTGACATGCGCCTACGACCTTGCGCTTCTGGGACACAAGGTAACCATTTTCGAGGCGTTCCACGAGGCCGGGGGCGTGTTGGACTACGGCATTCCTGAATTCCGGTTGCCCAAGGAAATCGTTAAAACGGAGATTCAGGCGCTTAAAAGCATGGGGGTTAAGATAGAGCTTAATGCTGTAGTGGGAAAACTCATCTCCATCGAGGAGATACTGCAGCAGTATGATGCCTGCTTTATTGGTGTCGGGGCCGGTCTTCCCAAATTCATGAACATTGAGGGAGAGAATCTCAACGGCGTGTATTCGGCCAACGAATTCCTGACCAGGGTGAACCTCATGCGTGCCTACTCATTCCCGGACTTTGATACCCCGGTCAAGCGCGGCAAACACGTTGCAGTTATCGGCGGGGGCAACGTGGCCATGGACTCGGTCCGTACGGCCCTTCGGCTGGGCGCCGAGAAGGCAAGCATCATATACCGGCGTTCAGAGGCTGAGATGCCCGCCCGTCTTGAAGAGGTTCACCACGCGAAGGAGGAAGGGGTTGCGTTCGAACTCCTGACCGCGCCTGTAAGGATCATCGGTGAGGATGGCTGGGCCACGCACCTCGAATGCGTGAGAATGGAACTGGGCGAGTCGGATGAGAGTGGGCGGCGTCGTCCCGTGCCGGTAAAAGGCTCTGAGTTCAGGATTCCGGTGGATGTGATAATCGTAGCTGTCGGAACCGCTGCGAACCCGCTACTTACACAGGGTACCAACGGGTTGGAGCTTACGAACCGGGGATATATAGCTGCAGATGAAGAGACCGGTCAGACATCGCTGGGAAAGGTATTTGCCGGCGGGGATATCGTGACAGGCTCGGCCACGGTCATATCGGCAATGGGGGCAGGAAGAAAGGCCGCCCATGCCATTCATGCGTATCTCACTTCACCCGAAGATTCGTGATTTTACCTGTTTTATAAAACCTATAATTTCCTTTAAGTTTCAAAATAATGATAAACAATTGCTTTAACTTTAATCTATAACTATTTAAATTAATGTCATATTAACTCACGTCTCGCAAGTGCTTGATATTACAGGAAAACTGAAAGGATTACTTAAAGTTTTTTAATTTCCAGCTGAACTTAACCACTGCAGAAACAGCATTCGAAATGGTAAAATAGCTGCTCATGGATGATATCTACAGTATAAAACTTCCCCTCTTTGAGGGACCTCTTGATCTTCTGCTTCACCTTATCAGGGACCAGAAGATCGATATTTATGATATCCCGATATCCCTCATCACCCGGCAGTATCTTGAATACATAGAGATCATGAAGGAGCTGAACCTCGAGATAGCCGGGGAGTTTCTCGTCATGGCGGCAACACTGATTCACATTAAGTCGAGAATGCTTTTGCCGGTTGAAGAGACCGCAGATACCGAGGAGCCCGAAGATCCGCGCCTTGAGCTGGTCATGAAACTTCTGGAATATCAGGCTTACAAGGACGCGGCCCTTGAACTCAAGGAACGTGAAGAGGAATGGTCACATGTGTTCTCGCGTGAAGGTTTTGACGAGGAGTCAGCCGAAGATGATGAGGAAGAGCCCGTACTGTTCGACCTGAACATGTTCGACCTGATTTCCACATTTCAGAAAATACTTGAAAAGGCCCCCGAGGAAGTACGGACGCTCACCAAAGAGACCCTGACGATCAAGGACAAGATGAATATCATCATAGAAGCTCTCCAGAGCAGAGAGGCATTGAGGTTTACCGATCTCTTCAAGGGTGATATCATCCGGGCACATTTTATTGTTACCTTTATCGCATTTCTGGAGCTGGTCCGCCTGGGGCTTGCCCGTGTGTATCAGGAAAAGCAGTTCGGAACGATATGGGTCATCAGCCCTGAGTCCGAGAAAGACTTCTCGTTCGGGTACCGGCCTCCCCTGGTCGAGGGAATCGATGATATAGAGGAAGGGTGGCGGAAAGAAAGAACGAAAAAGCCTCTCCCGGCAGCCAAAGATAAATTGCCCTGGAAAAATCCGTTCCCGGAGGGGATAGGGACTGCTTCCTCCATCTCGGGCCTGCCCTTCAGAAGCAGCAAAGTTCCTTCTCAAGCACGACTTTCGTTTTCTTCTTCCATATATCACCGTGCTTCGAGGCCATCTGTTGGAGAGACCGAATACACAACTGCTTTGCCGGATAATCTGTCATCTCAAGCCAGCATCGCTCCGCCCTCCCCGGCCTTGCCTGTAAAGACATCCGTGCCGTCCGAGACGCTTTCCACTTCCGATGGGAAGAAAGATCCATTCATGAGGTATGTCTCCGGCACCGGCAATGCTCTGCCGCAAAGGCCCTCTTTGCCTTCCCGTTTTGGTGAATCGGTAAGTGAACTTCTTCCTTCGTTCAGATTCGGAATTCCCGGAAGGACAAGAACCTTCTGAGATCGTACGTACGGTTCCCAGTCATCATTTTATACGATAGAATATTAGCAACCAGTACCGAAGAGGGGTTTTCTGTTTATGGAATATGATTTTCTAAGAGATCTGGTCATCATTTTTGGCATCTCAGCGGTTTCCGTTTTTGCACTGCATCGTATAAAAGTGCCTCCGCTTGTCGGGTTCATCCTGGCTGGAGTGGTCATCGGTCCCAATGGGCTTGGCTTTATCCATAACATCCACGAGATTGAGATATTCGCCGAGATCGGCGTTATCCTTCTGCTGTTCACGATCGGTATTGAGTTTTCACTGAAAAACCTCATGCGCATTCGCAGAAGTCTTCTGGTGGCCGGTGTCGTACAGGTTCTGGCTGCCATAGCTCTTACAACTGCGGTCACCTACCCGTTCACCGGATCCTTGCGGCCTTCCCTCTTTTTTGGATTCCTCGTGTCCCTCAGCAGCACGGCAATACTCCTGAAACTGATCGCGGACCGGGGGGAGATGGAAACGCCCCAGGGGAGAACCATGGTTGCCATTCTTATCATTCAGGACCTGTTCGTCGTTCCCCTGATGCTGCTTACCCCCTCGCTTGCCGGTAGCGGTCCCATTGACTTTCTCAGTATCTCATGGACAATGTTCAAGGCTTTCGCTATTATAGTCATGGTCTTTCTTGGCGCAAGGTGGGTCGTCCCGCAGTTGCTGCATAATGTGGTCAGGACAAAATCGAAGGAACTGTTCATTGTTACCATCATCCTCATCTGTCTTGGCATAGCCATGATCACTTCCAAGTTCGGTCTTTCTCTTGCGCTTGGGGCTTTTATTGCGGGGCTCATCATATCCGAATCGGATTACGCCTACGCTGCTACGGCAGAAGTTCTTCCGCTGAAAGAGAGTTTCATGGCCATGTTCTTCATCTCCATCGGCATGCTGGTCGACTTCTCCGTCGTCTTCAGCAATTGGCCGCAGGTTCTGGCCGTGATCAGCACCCTCATGCTCATCAAACTGCTCAGCGCTTCCCTTCCCGTGTATATAGCGTCGTCCTCTATCAGGCACGCACTTCATGCCGGCATCGGCCTCGCGCAGGTGGGAGAGTTCTCCTTCATTCTGGCCGACGTGGGGAAATCCACAGGCCTGATCTCCGGTGACGACTTTCAGCTCTTCCTCTCCGCAGCGGTCATCACCATGGCCCTTACCCCCGTTCTGTTGTCGATCGGCGCTCCGGTGTCCAGCTGGATGGCGATACGCATGCCTTTGGGCAGCAGGAAAGCCGAAGGCGAAACGATGATCTCCGAGAAGATGAAGGACCATGCCATAATCATCGGGTTCGGAGTGAATGGGAAAAATCTGGCCTATACCCTCAAGAAATCCAGTTTCCCGTATGTTGTCCTGGAACTCAACAGCGTAACCGTTCAGAAAGAGCGGGAAAAAGGTGAGCCCATATATTTTGGTGACGGCGTAAGCGACGAGATACTGGAAAAGCTTGGCATCCATCGAGCGCGTGTTCTCGTTATTGCCATTTCCGACCCGGCAACCGCGCGGAAGATAGTTTCTGTAGCAAGAAAAGCCAACCATTCCATTCATATCATCGTTCGTACCCGGTATGTGCTCGAAGTGGAAGAACTGCTGGCACTCGGAGCGGACGAGGTTATTCCTGAGGAGTTCGAGACATCGATCGAGATATTCGCGAGGGTGCTGAACCATTACAACGCACCCCGCAACATAATAGACGGTTATATAGAGGAGATAAGGAAAAACCAGTACGAGGCATTCCGTACACATGACCTTCCTCTGAAATCCTTTCAGGAGCTTGATGCCCTGAAGGGGGGTATTCATACTGAATCATATTACGTCCATGAAGGTTCCGATGTCAGCGGACATACCATCAGGGAACTGAATCTGCGCGCCAATACCGGCGCCACCCTGATAGCTGTGGAACGGGACGAGAAGATACATCAGAATCCTTCCCCTGACTTTGTCCTCAGGGAACATGACGTGGTGCTCCTGGTAGGCAAGAAGGAACAGATCGGCCGCGCGCGGGAATATCTGGATTCCGACAAATTCCTGACCGAGAAATACTGACGCTTGTTCGTCATTTCATTCTTTGTTTAATATAGTGGACCTTGGATATGAAGAAAAACGTTTCCATACTGGGCATTGATACTTCCTGTGACGACACCTCAGCCTCCCTGATGGAGTTTGATGCAAAGGGGCATGCCACGATTGTCAGTAATGTTGTGTCCAGCCAATACGATGTCCACCACAGATATGGCGGTATCGTTCCCGAGTTGGCATCGAGAAAGCACATAGAGATGATTTGGCCCGTGGCAGAAGAAGCGCTTGATGGACGCTCGCTCTCTGACATCGATGCCGTAGCTGTATGCAAGGGGCCGGGACTGATAGGCTCACTTCTGGTGGGATGTTCGTTTGCCAAGTCCATATGCTATCCTGGCAGGATTCCGCTCGTGGGCGTTAATCACCTGGAGGGCCATGCGCTCTCAGCATTTCTGTCCGGGGGTGCTCCGGATTTTCCTTTTCTCTCGCTTGTCGTTTCCGGAGGACATACGTCCATCTACCGGGTGGACGATTTCGGCGTCTACACAGAGGTGGGCCGGACCCTTGACGATGCTGCCGGAGAGGCATACGACAAGGTCTCCAAGCTTCTGGGGCTGGGGTATCCGGGTGGACCGGAGATAGACAAAAGGGCTTCGCAGGGAAACGCTGAGGCAGTGAGCTTCCCAAGGGCGTACCTGCCCGACACCCTTGATTTCAGCTTCAGCGGCCTCAAGACCGCTGTGAAGCTTGCAGTTGAAGGTGACCCATCCCTCAGCGTCGAGGACGTGGCAGCATCGTTCCAGGCCTCTGTGGTCGATGTTCTGGTGAGGAAGATCGAATGGGCAATGAAAAAATATGGCATCCGGCATGTAACGCTCTCCGGTGGGGTGGCGGCAAACAGCGCGCTGAGGCAGGCCATGACACGGATGGCGGAAAAACGTGACGCAGAGATGTTCCTTCCTCCGGTAAGCCTCTGCACGGACAACGCGGCAATGATCGCTCTTGCGGGATACCACCAATACCGTGCCGGAACGGTTTCGGGAATGGAACTCAATCCCCGCGCACATCTTCCTCTGGGCTCGCCCGAGTTGATTTCCGGTTAATATTGCTTTAATCTATCTGCTATGATTTCTCTCGAAGAACTTGATGTCATTAACAGTCTTACCCAGGACGAGCTCAGGGAGATAGCACCGCTTTTCATCCAGGAGTCCTACCGGAAGAAGGACCTTATCTTTTCGGAAGGTGATCCTCCGAAATGGCTTTACTTTGTCCTTGAGGGGGAGGTAAAGATAACAAAGCTTTCCCATGAAGGCAAAGAGATCATCCTTGAGCTTATTCAGCCCGGCGGTTTCTTCGGGGCGGTGGCGGTCATCAGAGGGTTCCCCTACCCCGCCAATGCCGTGGCAAAGGAAAACGCAACGGTAATGAAGCTCTCAAAGGCCGACCTGGACAAGATCCTCGAACGCTTTCCTTCCCTCATGAGGGATTTCATGATGAACCTTGGGGACCGGATAAAGGAGTCGAGGGAAACCACGAAAAACATTGCCCTGGACAAGGTGCATACCCGCATCGCCGCCCTTCTTTTAAAACTGGCCGACCAGGTCGGGGAGAATACCTCCGAAGGCATCGTGCTGCACCTGAAACTGACGAAGCAGGATATAGCCGAGATGGTGGGGACGACCGTTGAAACATCCATTCGCACCATGAGTGCTTTCAAGAAACAGGGGCTGATAGAGGAAAAGGCCGGAAAGATCCTGATCAAGGACCCCTCCGGCCTGGAGGACATGAACGGCTAGGCCTGCTCCGGTGGCTTGGCGTACAGCGTGACGGCCATATTGAAGAAAAATATCAGGATGGACAACACTTCCATCGAACCGAAGATCCCAAGTCCTGCCCTGTAGGCGTCCAGGTCTCCTCCACGCTGTCTCAGTACATCCAGTGCCACCATTCCGACCAGTCCGATATTGGCGATCCAGAACTGCGCCTCAGCCACCTTTGGGTGTTTGAGCAGCTTGCCCGCAAAACGAGGCAGGATATGATAGCCAACCCCGTAGATCATCATAGATACCCACCCCAGAAGCATAAGATGTGAATGCATGAACTTGTATGTCCCAACATAAGATGTATGCATCAGCATCATCACTCCAAGCACCGAGGCAAGAACCAGGTACAGAATGCTCATGAAAATAAAGTTTTTTACGTATCTATCCATGACGACCTCCTTTTGATCTGTTCAATCCTATCATAGCCTCTGCACCTTGTACAGGCCATGATTCAGCTCATACTAAATCGCCGGGACGTATGATTTTAGTCATATCCCGCCTATCGGATTTGTTGTATCATAAAAATAAGAAAACGATCACAAAGGAGGCTACCATGACCGGCACCAAGAAAATAACCAGAGATACCATCATTGGTGACGCAATGAAGGACAATCCAAGGGCCCGCGCGGTCATCGAGAAATATTTCGGCAACGGCTGTTTCACCTGTGCAGGCATGAACGTTGAGTCGATCAGCTTCGGGGCCATGATGCATAACATTGACCCCGATGTGGTGGTCAAGGAACTCAACGATGTCATGGAAGGGGATGAATAATGGAGATCAAATGCTTTATCTGCGGTAATGAGAGCAGCGATATGACCTATCTGAAGGTGATACATGAGGGCAAAGAAAAGGTGGCCTGTGTCAGGTGCCTTCCGATGCTTATACACGGACNNAGAATGATGCCGGGAAAGCCGGAGACGGCTTTCCCGGTTTTTTATTGCGGTTTTCTGGTCAGGAACGCAAGGGATTCCACATGATAGGTGTTCGGGAAGAAATCCGCCATTCGTACCGTTCTCAGGTCATAATGTTCGAGCAGAATACCCAGATCCCGGGCAAAGGTCGAGGGATTACAAGAGACATAGGCAATGTGTTCCGGAGAGATATTCAGCAGCCTCTCCATCGCCGCTTTTGAAAGACCGGGGCGGGGCGGATCAAGGAGCACAAGATCGAACTTTCCCGTTATCTTTGCGTTCTCGGTCCCGCCCTTGAGAAAGCGGTATTTCCTTATCTTGTTGCTCTTCACATTGCGTTCGCCGTCTCTGACTGAAAAAACGTTTTCCTCGACAGCGAAAACGGCATTGCCGTTTCTGGCCAGATGAAGAGAGAAGTTTCCAGCGCCCGCGTAAAGGTCAAGGATCCGTTTTTCCTCGAATCCGGCGTATTCGTCACTGATGGCCTTGGCCACGCGCCGGTTTAATTCCCAGTTGCTCTGAAAAAAGCTGAACGGGGAAACCGTGTAATCGATCCCGTCGAGATCGAATGTTTCGTAACCGGTTCCCAGATAACTTTCGTCCTCAAAGGCAATACACGAGATCCCCAGAGACATGAACTTCTCAGCAGCGGACTCGCTGAAGTTCAAGCCCTTGAGGTATAGCTCGACCCCCTCGCCTGCGGTGGCGTGGATCTCTCGGATGCCTGTAAGGTCGAGGTCGCGGAGTTTCGGGAGAAGATCGTTGATCCCGGGCACCAGTAAGGGGCAGGAGGAAATGGCAACGACATCACGGGAGCCTTCACGATAAAAACCGATAAGTCCGTCCTTTGAGACCTTGAACTGGGCCCTTCGGCGATAACCGAAGGGAGAGCCGAGCATGGGAGGAGAGATGTCCGGCTCGATCTTGGCAATTCTTTTAAGACAGTCAAGGAGGATTGCGTTTTTCATTGCGGCCTGTTTTTCGTAGGAAGCAAACTGTATCTGGCACCCGCCGCATTCGCCGAAATAACGGCACGGCGGTTCGACTCTGAATGTAGAGGGCTCAACAACGCTGACCGTCTGCGCAACAGAATAATCACGTTTTTTCTCAGTGAGCTCCACCTCTACGGTCTCGCCGGGAAGNNATATGACACCCTCTTCCCTGGCAAGTACAAACCCGCCGTAAACAGGATCCTGAGCTTTCAGAACCTTTGCGCTCATTTGCTCAGCAGTTTCTTTATCATGGATTTCATTTCGCTCAGGTCCGCCGATTTGACGATATAGGCCTCTGAAGCCCATACTGCGAAATCGTCACGGTAATCGTAAGCCGTGGACATGATGATGGGCAGCCGCGGCCGCATTTCCTTCATGCGCCTCAGCAGGCTGATCCCGTCGATGTCCGGCATCAGGATGTCCAGGGTCACCAGGTCGGGGTCCTCCTGTTCGAACTTCTCCATTGCCTCCTTGCCAGTGCTTGCGGTGACAACGTTATACCCATCCTCCTCAAGCTCTACCTTATAAAGCTTCAGGATGTGGGCATCGTCGTCAACTACCAGAATCTTCATGTCCGCCATTGTTCTCCTCCTTTAAAGGTAAATATATCTCAAATCGTGTCCCTTTACCAGCCCCTTTGCTTTCAACGAATATGTGCCCTTCGTTCTCTTCAACGATCCTTTTGCATATGGCGAGTCCCAATCCGGTACCCGTAGGCTTTGTCGTGAAGAACGGGTCAAATATCCTTATCATGTCCTCTTCCCTGATACCGTAACCTGTGTCCTTTACTTCAAGTACACCGAACCTGTCCCTGGTAAACGTCCGTAAGGTCAAGGTGCCGCTGTCAGTGGCCTGATTAGAGTTGTCAACAATGTTCAGCAGGGCCTCCGTGACCCTGTCGGGGTCGACGAACATCTTTATGGGCTTGCCGCTCAACTGTTTAATAAGCGTATTCCCTTTCTCTTCTATCTGCTGGCCCAGTAGTCCGAGAACCTTTTCGACAAGTTCGTTAAAGTCCACATCAGCGCGTGACATACGGACTTCCTTGACGAAGCCGAGGATGTCTTTCAGAATGTTCTCAAGGCGTGAGACCTCATCGGAAATGATGGAGGCATATTCCTGAAGGTCTCCGTCGAGCTTGGTTACCAGGCGCTTGGCAAATCCCCCGACGGAGACAAGAGGATTCCGTATCTCGTGTGCCACCTTGGCCGCAACTTCACCGAGGGCCGCCATCCGTTCTGACGACTGAAGTTTTTTCCTGAGCTTATTGATCTCTGTGATATCCCTTACCACGTGTACCGTGCCGAGGAACTCACCGTCGCTATCGAACATTGGTGCGGTGGAGGTAATAAAGGTGCCCTCGAGGTGGGGGTCTTCAAGCTCCTTGACCGACGACTCCATTTTCTCCATAGTCGTATGATGCGGGCACTGCGGCCAGGGTTCGTCCTTCCCGTGAAAGACCTCATAACATTTCTTTCCGATGATATCTTTACGCGACGCGCCTATTTTTGCTTCAACGGCCTCGTTCACGTTCCTGATGGTGTAGTCCTTGTCCGTAAAGAAGACCATGTCGGTAATGGAACGGAATATGTTCTCCAGTTCGGCCTCGGCAAGCGAGATCTTCTGGAACAGGCGCGCGGTGGAAATGGCCGCAGCTACCTGATCGGTAAAGCCCATGAGGAACTTCATGTCCTCTTCCGTTATGGGCTTTTTATTGAAGTGGTTGTCCACCCAGAGCAGCCCGACAAGCACATCCCTTGAGATAAGTGGAACAGCGGCAAAGGCCTCTGAGTTGAGCCTTTCTGTGAGGAAGGAGTCCTCACGGACATCGGACCTCACTTCCCTGATATTGTAGGCCTGTTTTTCGCGTGCAGCGCGCGCAAGCAGTGAATCACTGTTGATGTCAATTGCGATGTCAAGACTGATCCTGTCGAGGAACGTGTCCTTGTCCAGCGGACGCTCCTCGATGGTTCTCATCATCTCAGGAAGGGAAATCCGTCCTTCGGAAAGATCGTGCCATATCTTTCCCGCCTCATCAAGGCTCTCGGGACCGATGCCCATGGCTCCCCGAAGCACTCTCTTTTCCTCGTCGAAAAGGAAAAGAATGGCACGGTTGAACCCAAGGCCGTCACTCATGGTAACCGCGGTAAGCACCATCTTCAGCAGTTTCTCAATCTCCAGGGTGCTTCGCATGGCCGAGCTTATAAAGAACAGCCGTGAAAGCTCCTGGTTTCGTCTGATGAGTTCTTTTTCAACACGGCGCTTGTCGGTGATATCACGCGATATGCCGCTGATGCCGATTATCTCTCCCGAAAGGTCCTTGATCGGTGAAAGCGTAAGGCTGACCTCTATAACGGCTTCGTCCTTGCGCTTTCTGAGCGTCTCCAGCTTCACGACCTCTCCCCCCTTTATCTTCTCAATGTTCTCGTGCTCCTGTGCCATCATGTTGTCGGGGATAAAGGGCAGAAATTGTCCGAGCACTTCCTCTTTCTTGAATCCGTAGATCGATTCGGCGGCGGGATTCCAGGACTTGACGATGCCGTCTATGTCTGACGTTACAATGGCATCGGCGGAGTTGTTGATGAGGCTTTCTATGTACTCCTTGTTCTGCATCACCTCCTTGTACAGTCCCATGATCTCTTCCTGGTACAGTACACGGTCGGTGATATCCTGAATGAAAACCACGGTCTCTGTCACCTCGCCCTGTGAGTCCCTGATGGGGTACGAGGAAAGGTCAGCATAGTTCAGGCCGCTTGACTGAGTGATGGCATTGAAGTTCCCTTCATCGAACGTGACCTTGGCGGCACAATGAGGGCAGATACCGCCCTTGCCATGNNCGTTTTTGTGTACGATCTCTTCGATGGGAAGATCGACCCATCGCTCAACATACTTGTTGGCGGAGGTTATGGTATAAGACCTGTCCAGAGTGATTATCCCCCCCTGGACGCTTTCGAACAGCAGGCCCATCCGTTTCCGCCATTCCTCGGCCTCAGCTTCCTTGGCATCATGGAACTCCTTCATATGAGCCTTTTCAATGGCAATGGCGGAAATGGAAGCGAATCCCTCTACAATGGAGAGATCATCTACCGAAAACGGGATGATATTGCCTTTTGAATCAAGCTTGTCATAGAGGCCCAGAGTGCCGATGATGTTCCCGTCCTTTTTCAGAGGAACAGATATGGCTGATTTTGCGGCAATAACAGGCACCCGTATTTCATTAGGAAGATTATTGATGTCCTCTACAAGCAGTGAGCGTCCCTCCTGCGCCACCCATCCCGCGATACCTTTGCCGATGGACACCATGGACTCTCTTCCCATCTCGTCTGGCGGACCGGTGAAGGATTTGATTACCAGGCTGCCGTCTTCGACAAGGCGAATGATGCAGCCACGGGCGTTTATGAGCTCAGAAACCTTTGATGTTATGGTCTTCATAATAATGTCCGGCTCATAGAGTGACGTCAGCTCCTTGCTAAGCTCATATACCGTACTGAGCTGTTTCAGCTGTCTCGTAGTCTCTTCGTACAGCTCAAGATTCCTGACAGCGGCACCAATGGTGTGTGCCATAATCATGGAGGTATGGATCTCATCCTCCTGGTACTGAGCAGCATGTAGACTGCCAAGCATGACTATGCCTACACATGTATTGTCCCTGACGATGGGGACAACAAGCCATGAAGAAATGGGATGTTCCCGGCACAGTGAAGACAGCTCGGGCGCCTCATGCCCGTCATCGATAATAAAAGGCTTCAGGGTGTTCATGGTACGGTCTGCGATGAAGGAATCGAGTCCAAAGGATATCTCTTCATGAAAATCAAGATTGCATGACTCAAGGGTAAAGGTCTTTAATGACGGCCGGTAAAGGAAGATCACACATACGTCCTTGCCCATTTTCTCTGCGATCGTTTCCGCCATGGGAGTAAGCGCACCGCTGAGTTCCGGCATTGTGCCGGCCATCCTGGCTACCGACAGCAGGAGCTCGGTTTCCCTGAGCTTTCGCTTCATATCAGTATCTGATTTCTCCAGGCTTTCCGCCATGTCATCGAAACGGTCCGAGATCACCCCCACCTCGTCGTTGCGTTTTGTGTTTATCCGGTATTCAAGATTGCCCGAAGCTATCTTCTCTGTTGCGGCCAGCATCTCTTTGAAAGGTTCGGACAGCACTCTTCTCATGGACACGACGATCAGAGCGGTGCAGCCGAGGGCGAATACCACCATGAGATACAGGTAGTACCCCATCCTGCCGGACATTTCCTCGCTCTTGCTCAGAAGTTCTTCCATGGAGAACATGAATTCCCGGTGACGTGATACAAGGCCCTCATTGACAATGTCGGCATGAAGACGCATGAGGCG
>JABAHP010002786.1_pt3 | contig 17005 bp, 35 predicted proteins | sample 7062081 | NCBI WGS metagenome assembly JABAHP01 (sample SAMN14534357, study PRJNA622989) | marine sediment metagenome | biome: marine biome [ENVO:00000428]; feature: marine pelagic biome [ENVO:01000023]; material: deep marine sediment [ENVO:00002113] | place: India: Gulf of Kutch | collected...
ACCTGATGAGGCTGCTCTAATAAAAGGAGACAAGACATGAATATCGAAAAGGCTAGAATGGAAGCAATTATTCACGCAATGCAGTTGAGTCTTCGCAGTGGTGGAAAGTGGCGAGTCTTTTACCATGAAGATGGTACTTGGCATGTCACTGCTGACGAAGTCAAGCATAGTCCCTATTATCTGGTTACTCCAGATAATCAAGTACTTTTTAAATTATGAGAGGAGGTGAACTTGTATGGATGTGCGAACCACTCACCTGTCAAATATTTATATTGTGACCGAGTGAGCGCCGGCAACTGATCGCCGAAACGTCACCCTCGAAAGGGGGTGGCGTAGTGGGAACTTGAGCGACTCCCACCTGATGAGGCTGCTCTAATAAAAGGAGACACGAAAATGGAAGCGTCAGAGGTTATTGCCTTTAGCCAAGTGGTCGCTCACGATGGCAGTTGGTGTCAAGAGACCTATAAGACTTCACTGAGATACGCTGGCCAGCGAGCGCGAGCACTCCGAAAGTTAGGTTACAAAGTGACTTGCATATCACTTGGTTTCCAGGTCTCAGCTCAATGCAATCTGACTTTGGTCGATATTCGCGGCCGAGACACTTCTAACCTTCCCTTCGTTCCAGTGGTGCGATCATGACAGATCAACATAGGATTCGCCAACTGAAAGAGTCTATCTTCACCACAACCTCTTTGCATGCGTACTATGCTAAGCGGCGTGAACAAGTTTGGCTCGATGCCCAACGTGGAAAGCGTGATGCAGCTAAGCGGCAAGCTGATGAGGTTTACGCGAAAGCCGTTGCGACTCATCAAGAGGCCCAGATAAAGTTCGATGTAGTGGACCGTGATTTGCGAATGGCTAAAAAGGAATTGCATGCCTTAACTGAAGGGAAGAAGCTTGAGCAAGTCAAGAAGTTAGCCGCGCAAATCGCTGCACTGGAGAAGATGCAAAATGAAATCAACGCTTGATAATTTCATCAGGGAACTTCGAACTCTTTTAGTTCTTCAAAAAGCCGAGCTATTGAGCCTTGCAAAGCAAGAGGCAAGAGGAGCAGTATCATTTGTAGGATGGTCTAAGAATGACCTCTTGCTATACGTTTTGGAGCATTACCCATACTGGGAGTAAAGACAAACCAATCCAACATTAGCACCTCTAAGTACGGGGGTGCTATACTTATTAAAAGGAGACAGTCATGACGATTTGGAATGAGGGATACTTGTCCTATCACAAAGGAATTGCTTTCACTCGCAACCCTTACAATGCTGGAACTGCTGCTTATCAAGAGTGGGATGATGGGTGGCTTGCTGCAAGAGATGGATTGTCGGTGTTGCACGAATGACGGTCTGTATTCAGTGCCAACGATTAAGGGAAAGGATTGCACAACTAGTAAAGGAGTAAAATTAAATGAGCTGTCAGCAGTGTCGGCTAACACCATTAGATGGCAAAGTGACGGACTCTCGTCCCTATGCGAGGTACGTTCGTCGTCGTCGAAAGTGTTATGAATGTGGAACCAATATCACAACAGTGGAAATCCCTTTGTACCGTGCAGAACGCGTCGATGTAGCAAAGGTCGCTAAGCAATGTGAGGAGGTTGTCAATGCTCATTGTAGAGCCTAGAGTCGAATTCGTTCAGATGTCTCAGCATCCATCTGACTTAGTTGAAGATGCTGCACGGACTTGTTATAAGAGTATAGGAGATGGAACTCTTGTTGGGACTCAAGACTTTATTCGAAGGATTGTTCGACGAGGTCATGAGTCAGTTCTCGAGCATGCTTCAGTGACTTTGCGAATCATTTGTGACAGAGGTGTGTCACATCAGATAGTACGGCATAGACACTTCTCGTTTTCACAAGAGAGCACTCAATTCTGCAACTATGCCAAAGAGCGGTTTGGGACTGAGATTACAGTTATTGAACCGCCAGGTCTTGATTCTGTAACTAAGTCTCATTGGTTATTGGCTTGTAAACAAGCTGAAGAATCATACTTTGCTCTTAAGCAAGCCAAAGTCAAGAATGACATTGCCCGCTCAGTCTTACCGACTTGTTTAAAGACTGAAATAGTTGTGACCTCTAACCTTCGAGGGTGGCGAAACTTCTTAAAGGTAAGATTGCTATCGAACAATGAAGTTCAAATGATACAAATCGCCAAGATGGTTTTGGCCATATTCCGAATAAGGTTGCCTCTTTACGTGGAGGACATTAAGAATGTCCAGTGATACAACTAACATGATTAACGAACTCCTTGATGCAGAGAGTGGTCGGCTCACAATCCAGGAGATTGACTTTTTGGAGAACGTAAGCCAACAGAACTACCCTCTTACCCCTGCACAAGAGGCTTGGTTGCAAGACATTTGGCAGAAGGTTTTCGGAGATTGATTAGTGATAAATTCAATGCCAGGTGATCGTCACCCGCATATGCCAGGAATGCGATTAGTCTCAATTGATTTAAGCTGTTCACAAGCTGGTATTCCTGAATCGGAAATGGTTTATCGTGGTGATCCAACAGAAGAGCTTATTGTGTGGGAGATTCATTCTGCTCCAGGTGCGACGGTGACAAGTCACTGTCAGTGGTGGAAGCTAATTCTAGCAGGAGCATTAGTATGGTTCTTTTCTGGCTTGGTGTATGTATGGCCACTATTGGTTGGGGGTTAATTCACCCACCAATGGCTTGTGTTTTCTTCGGTGCTGTATTGATGGGAGTTGGTTGTTATGATGAGTGCTCACGAAATTGTAATGATAGGCAAACGTTTAGCAGACGAACTTCCAAAGATGGAAACTGTTGCCGAGCGTGAGATAGCCGCAGTTAATCAAACTCTTGAGACCTACCTTGGTGGTGTTAAGGAATTCATGGTCACTGATATTCAGCAGAATCAAAGGGTTGGTGATTGTGGCGAGAAGATTGATGATTTCGAAACTGAGTTACGTACTGAAGTAACTCAGATAATGGGGGGTGGTCGTCGTAATGGGAATTGAAGAAGAGATGCGAATGCGCGATCCTGCTGGAGGGGATTTTGATTGGGATATTGAACTTATCGAGATAGCTAAACAATATCTTGGTGAGATGATGCAAAAAGGTTCTTGGAAACCAGGTGTATCAGGTGGTGATATTGTTGTTACGTTTCACGATCGCCGTTTTGCGCTTGGTTATCTTTGTCAAGTAATTACTAGTTGGGGGATTGCCATTGAAAACGAGTTCGAGCGAAGCAGCCCTAACTAAGAAGATTACTACACTATTCAAACAGCAAGGGGCAGTAGTTTATGTCGCTGCTGGTGGATCGTTTAGTAATAGTTGGCCGGATCGTTGGATTGGTTGGAGAGGGTTTTCTATTTGGATTGAATTTAAGGTCGGTCGAAATAAATGTACACCTCTTCAACAATTGACTATTCGTGAGATTAAGGCTGCAAATATCTCAGCAATAGTAGTTCGGCTACGTGAAAATCAATCCGGGGACATTGAAGATGAGAAAGGGCAGGTAATTCAAAGTGGTGTTGAGTGGACGAAAATCCTTGAAGTTGCAAAACAGCTAGGGGGGTAACGGAAACTCCGGGTTGACGGTTTCCCGGGGACCGTTCAATATTCCGAACCGTAGCTCCAAAAAAAGCCTCTTGTAACTTTTTCGGAATCGCTAAGTTGCAAAAACGGACCTTGATACCCCTTACTACTACTACTACTACTACTACTACTACTGCGCAAAATTACTTAGTATATAAGTGAATTAGTTGTAAGGGTAGTTGTCAAAGTGATGAGAGACAAAACAGGTCCATCAGGATGCAGGTATGGGTGCCCCCCTGCCAGGTGTGAGGGTCTGGTTTCCGTTACCCCTAGGGGTGTTTTGGAATTTGGGGAAAATCACTAAAGGTGTTAACGATTTTAGAAAAACATCAAAGGGTGCTAACATGTTTAGGAAAGTAAAGAAAGAGCAGGAAGAAGCACAGAAGGCAGAAGCTACTCATAAAAGATATGTTGATCGAGTTGATAAGGATTTAGTACATAAGTCTAGAGATTGGAAAAGAGAAGCTCGATTAGCATTGCTTGATAAGTTAGTGCCGGATCGTCGTTGTCCACAATGTGGAAAAACGAAAGTCGATAGTCGCTCGTGGGTCGTTTACGATCGCGACAAGATCCTCTGTCGGAGTTGTTGGTTTCAGAAACCAAAAGGTGAAGCAAATGAGTAAATCAAGAAGAAGTAAAAGTAAACAAAAAGACTCGCTATTCAAAGGGCATGGCCAACATTCCTTCGGCCATTGCCTATCCGGTGTTACTGTTGGCGAGTAGATTGCTGTTAATGTCAAAAACAAAAAAGGGAGTATGGAAAATGTCAACTAACTGTATTCATTGTGGTATTGAACCAAGAACAGGAAATAACTTGCTTTGTGATGAGTGTCATGAAACCTCTGCTTGGATACAGATGAATAAAGGCATTCAACAAAAGATGTTATGGTTAACAAGGTGTGTTAAGGCCGCTGATAAGTTGGCCAAGGTTCTTGGAAAGTATGACTCTGGAAAAGCAACATGGGGTGAAGTAGAAGAAGCATTGGAAGTATACCAAGAGACGAGAAAACTTAAGAAGTAATGCTTGATGAGTTAGTTGATAAGGCAATGAGAACTCAAAGGCTTTCTTGGATTGGAATGACCAAAGAGCAATTTGATTTTCTCATGATGCTTCAGCATAAACTCGCTGTTGATGGTGACCATCAGCCGTCACTCGCTCAACGTGATTTATTAAGTGATCTTCATGACTTTGCGGAGTTTCAACGTGTGGCTGCTTATAACAATCCTTAACGGATTACCTATTGGGCTTAACGAATATGCCAACTTCCGACGGTGCATGGAAGGACCTGGAGATGTGGCATTGCGTTATGCTTATCCTTGTTCATCTTGTGATTGTCCAAAAGGTTCACAGTGTTATGTACTTTGCTGGGCAGTATGGGATACGGATAAGGATGCAGATATAGACCTTCGTGATTTCGCCATGTTTCAAGGAGGATTCAATGGCACAACCCGTATGGTACCGAATGATAGAGGAGATACTCAACACTGAAAAAGTATTGAGTGAGGAGCATCTAAACTATGTGAAGTTGCTAAGACATTTAGCAACTGATATGGAATGGGAACCCTCATTCAAGCAGCGCGAGTTGCTTGATGAAATTTGGGATAAGACTTTTGAGGAGTAGTAAAATGAGTCGAAATCAAATTACCTTTCCAATGTGGTTTGATATTGCACCAGGATATTGGCCGCAACCATATCTCATTGCCCAATCACAACCATCACTTGGTCCACCGGAAGGTCATAAACGTTATCGAATTGAAGTAACGATTGATGACCCTCGAGATGGTGACAAGTGTTCGACACAAAGTGTAGTTGCAGTTGACGCACTGCCTGACTTGCCTGACGAGGAGAAAAGTGATGGACAAACTGTTACTGATTGCCCAACTGAAAAAGAGGTGCAGGACTCAGAACCAGGTTCCATTATATCCTCTTAAAGAATGGCAAGAGCTTGTCGCTCAGGATAAAACTCGACTTGGTTATTGGGAATGGGTTGCATGGAAGATCGAACAAAATAGCAAAGGAGTAGCTAATGTACGTCTATGTAGATGTAATGGTTAAGCAAAAAGGTGATCCAAAGATTCAGTATGAACATCGTTTTCGTTGGGTAACTGCGCCCCGAATGGGGGATCTCTTTTCATTTCCAAATCAGGATGGGATTGAAATCAATGGATATGTGCAGCAGGTTTGGTGGATACCTCTTTCATTGACTGATGAACATCCTACTGTTCGAGTGACCGTTCTTATTCCATAAATAGTGAGCGGTCCTAGGTTGGTTAATAGCACTGGAAAGAAGCTCTGCGTGCATGCGATTCGTAGTGCTATAAGGAGGTTGCAAATGCCTCCTGCCGCTGTGAAAGGAGAATGCCATGACAATGACACCGATTGATGACCAAGCAAAGCAGATCGTTGAAGAGGGAGTGAGTACGTTGTGTATTCAGCAATGGTTATATGATAATGTTCTAGTCAAGAAGCGCGCAGAGAATCCGGACGGTGAACTTGAAATAAAGGTAAGAGGTATGCTCTGTGAATTTCGTGGAGACAGAGCTCGTTGTGTGAAGATTCTTGAACAAGCATTAAAGGCACTTAAACATCCAAGTTGACTGGGACTTAGTAGTCGACAATCTTGGACTTTGTTCTGCCGTAGCGCGAAGGTTTAGACCTTGGCCAAACGGTATTACTCTCGAGTTATTAGTCTGGACTCCAGGTCTTGATGCATTGATTAGGTGTTCACGCCGATTTGAGATTGGCCGAGGAGAGTTTAGTACTTATGCTTGGCCAGCAATTCATCGTTCAATGCAAAGGTTTTTGGATAAGTATAGACGAGAATCCATTGACCAATTGGACGAAACTATCGAATTAGAAGTGAATGAAAATCATGTTGGACTTGATGTGTATAATATATTGAAGCGACTCGATACCTTCGATCAACTAGTTTTGATGCTTAGGTATTGGAAAAGTCTAGACTACAATGAAATCGGGGAGGTATTGAAATGCTCTAGATCACAAGCCAGTATCTATGTGAATGACGCCCTTCAACGTTGTCATGAGGTAGCAAAGCAAGATGCCTCGTTGGAATAGTGATGCTTGGGCTAAGAATAATAAAGACTTCAAAGGCCCACCACCCGCGGATCATGAGCGGCGATGTAAAGCAAATAGACGACGTGAAAGAGAACGGTGTAAGAAGTGGGCATTGAAGGGAAGTGATTACTGTCAGTTTCATGGTGGTCGCCGCCGGGTAATTCGTAGAAATACCATGTCAAAACGATATGCGAAGTTCCTTGGTGAAACTCTCCGTGATAAGATCGAAGAACTTGCTAGCGTACCACATCATGAGCAAGTCAGTTTGTATGACGAGATTGCTGTTGCTCGACTAGCTGCCGTTCAAGCACTTAAACTTGCCGAACCTGTTTTAAATGGTGAAGTAAATGTAAAGGCTGAAGTAAAAGCATTGGCTATTGAGTGCTTGCGTGAAGCAATGAATCATGTCCGTGATATGGTAGTATCAGCTGCAAAGGTTGAGACTGCTTCAGGGAGTAAAGTCAGTTTGAGGGTAGTTGACTTACTTATCATGCAAGTCATCAAAGCGATTCACGATGTATGCCCAGACAAAGATGTGGCAGATAAGATCGCTGAGCATATTCGTGATAATGTTCGTTTGCCTACTGGTGAAACCAGTGACGTTGGGGCGCCATCAATAATTGATGGAGTAGAGTCTACTCCTGATATGATGGTGTTGGAGATGGACGAAAGTGTTTGTGGAGATGAACCATGACAATGAGTTTGGAACGAATCAAGGATGCAGCGATTTTGTTAGCGCTGCTAGTAGCGACTGCCGCAATCATTTTCTTAAGTGGCGGGTGCTATGTAGTAGACCCGGGGAGACAGACTGCGATTGGTCTTGGGCAGAAGAAAGTTTATCGATGGAACGAACAGGGGGCTATCGAAGTCATTGGCGAAGGACCACAAGAAGAAGCATTTATAATGGGTGAAGGAATTATTGAACTCAATGAAGATGGGACTATCAACATTGAGCAATCACACCTTACTCATTATTTGAAGTCGGAACCTTCTGCTGATGAAGCTGCACAGACAATGGCAGCAATCATGCTTGCGAATATCGAACAGTCAAAGCAACTGAATCAGTTTGCTGATCGGTTATTGTCAACAATGGAACAGGTACTTCCATTGTTGCCGGACTTAATCGCAAGCTCTAACACTCAACCTTCAGAAGGAGATGATACAAACGCTCGGGCTGAATTGCTCGAGCGTCTGTTAAAGTTGCTTGAAGAACGTGGTGGTGGCGGATAGTACCGCGCCACGGCACCGTTACCACCACTTACTTTTATTGTGTACTGGATTTCAATGTTTGTTAAGGACCTGGCATGAACTGAGCGGATTCCCAGGAATGGGTAAATAGGCTAGGGTGGTTATCTTTGTGAGTGTTATCGCGCGTGACACTCGAACGGTGGTTTTGGAGTAGGGCGGGTTCGACTCCCGCCCATCGCTTTATGGAATTGGAAAGTTCAGCTTGGATGTGTACTCGCACTACACGGAAAAGAATACCAGTCCCCTCCTGGTTTGAACTTCCTCCTCCACTCCGGATGGGGGTGTCTCTCCCCGACACTGCACGCACCCCCATCCGGGCCTTTTGAAAGTGACGAAATGCTAACACCAGCATGGACCCAACTTAGACCTCATGCAATTCAAAAAGCGTTATGGCAATGTCCAAAACGCTTTGTGGCAGTACCTGCTGGTCGTGGATCAGGTAAGACTGAATTAGCAAAGCGTAGACTAGTTCGATTCTTACCAGTTAAAAAACCATGGCATGATCCACGATATTTCTACGGAGCACCTACCGAAGCACAAGCAGTAATGATTGCATGGAATCACTTCCTAGCATTGATACCACGAAAGTGGATTGCTCGAGTTGACAAGTCTAATCATTCGATTATGACTATCTTCGGTAGTGAACTTCGTATTGCTGGGATGGATAAGCCACAACGTATTGAAGGTCCACAATGGGATGGTGGAGTACTCGATGAAAGTTGTGATTTGAAACCAAAGACATTCGACCTAACAGTCTTGCCAATGTTACTTCACCGTAATGGTTGGTGTTGGCGAATAGGCGTACCAAAACGACAAGGCCCTTCGGCTCAAGAATTTCGAAAGTTCTATGAGCAAGCAATTTCTGGGGGAGTAGAAAATGCGGCTGGGTTTAATTGGCCTAGTTGGGATATACTTCCACCAGAGGTAATTGAAGAAGCACGTTCACGAATGGATATAAAAGATTTTCGTGAACAGCTTGGAGCAAAGTTTGAGACAGCAGGTGGTCAGTTGTTTCATGCTTTTGATAAGGAGCGGAATGTAAGGCCGTGTGCATATCGTCCTGAATTACCTATTATAGTAGGTAGTGACTTTAACGTTGATCCAATGTCTTGGACTATTGGTCATGTAATTGACCAAGAGCGCATTGAGTGGTTCGATGAGATTTTTATTCGGAACACTAATACGATGCGAACGTTGAATGTGCTTTGGGAACGGTATAGTTCACATAAAAATGGATTTGAATTCTATGGTGATGCAACTGGTCGAGCACGCCATACCTGTGCATCAGAGAGTGACTACAAACAAATACTCGATGATGACCGTTTCATTACAGCAGGACGGACAGTACACTACCCTAATTCTCCGCCCTCTCGACGAGACCGCTTCGCCGCTTGTAATGCTCTCTTTTGTAATGCGGCTGGAGAGCGACGGATGTATGTCAGTCCTAACTGTGAGCACTTGATTGACGATCTGGAAAGTAGGTATTGTCCACCAGGTGAATCTCTACCAAAGGATTCAGGTGACTTAGGTCACTTAACCGACGGAATGGGATATGCTGTTTATCATTTATTCCCAATCCGTGTTCGTACAAAACCAGCAGACTCCCCTGTGATAATTACTAGAGGAGCAAGACGTGGCTAAGACTGAAGAGAAAACTGGCGCACAATCAGTTGCTATGACAAGTATGAAGCAACTTAGTTTGACTTACCCAACTGGGGTAACATATGATACTTACCGAGCAATGCGATCACATCCTACACTTGCATTAGCTCGAGCTCTTACTGTTGCTCCAATTGTCGCTGGGAAGTGGAGTACCTTTGCAAGTGATGAAGCAAGTGATGAAGCAGTGAAATTCATTGAAGATGAATTGATACCATTGCGAGCACAAATCATGGAGCAGGCATTGCTTGCTGGAATTGATTTTGGTTGGCAACCTTGGGAAAAGGTTTTCACTACAAAAGAAGATGGGCGTATACATCTTCAAAAGTTGAAGCCCCTTCTTCAAGACATTACTACCATTCTCATTGATCCAGCAACTGGTGCATTCGCTGGGTTTGAACAAAGAGGTGGATTAGTAAAACTCGACTTGGATTCATCACTATTGATTTCATGGCGAGTAGAGGGAACTGATTGGTATGGTTATCCACTTCTGGAAAATGCCCGACTAACCTATGTTGCTTGGACTGCGGCAAACGATGCAGCGACAAGGTATGACACTAAAGTAGCAGGAGCCAACTTTGTCGTGCACTACCCTGTTGGTACAACTGTTGTTGATGGAGTTGAAACAAGTAACTTTACCATTGCTGAAGAAATTTTGAATTCTCTTGAAGGATCTGGTAGTGTTGCTATTCCACGAATTCCAATTGAGTACGTAGAAAAGTTGAATGCTCAAGCAGGTGCTGGTTGGGAAATTGAAATTCTTTCTGATGGTGCACCAAAGCAGTATAGTTTCAATAACCGTATGGATTACTTCGATAAGAACTTTGTACGGTCATTGCTTTGGCCAGAACGTGCATTGCTTGAAGGCTCACATGGCACTAAAGCAGAAGCTTCTGTTCATGCAGGTGCAGCACTGACTAATATGGAACTAACTGACTTGCATGTGACAAGGTTTATCAACTGGTATGTTGTAGATCAGTTACTCGCTTTGAATTTTGGTGAGAGTGCCAGGGGTTCAGTTCAATTACAATCCGCTCCTATTCTTGATGAGAAGCAAGAGTTTTTACGATCTGTATTCGAGGCAGTAATTAAGGACCCAGTTGGTTTTGCTGGTCTTGCTGATCGAATTGATATGGAAGCGTTGATTGATCGTCTTGACATTCCAAAACTCGATGAAGGATCTGTGGAAGAGGATGTTGAAGACTACAAAGAGCAATTGAATGAAACCATACACCGATTGGCAATTACTGCATAATGGGAACTGAACGACAACTTGCACAACAAATGGTGAATGAGCAAGATAAACTCATTCGCTTAGCTCGGACTGCCGCAGTGAGATTGGTTAGTCCTAGCCTTTCAGTTGCTCTTCGAGAATACCGACAGGGACATGATCCCATTTCGGAAATCCTCAAAAAGCTCGATCAGTTAAGTGATGTGATAGTTGATACTATGCTTGCAAGTCATTTAACTGGACTTCGTCGTGCTACTCGAATGGCTCCCTTAAATTTGTCTTTCAAAAAGACTATCGCTCTTTTACGAAAGCGATTGAAGTTAAGCGAAAGGGAAATTCAAAAGCTTATTACTCAATACTCTGAAGAGGCATTGCGGGTAGTGCCAAAAGTAAAGAAGGCAGTTGACCAGTCTTTACAAAAGACTATGACTCATATCACTGAAGAGGGAATGCATGTTAAGGAAGGTGTCTCTGCTTTACGTCAAGGATTTGCTCGAGCTGGACTAGTTCCAAAAAGTGATTTCCTATTAGAGACAGTTTTCCGAACACAAACTCAATTAGCATATAGCGCTGGTCGTTGGGATCAAGAACAACTTCCTGAAATTCAGGAAATACTATGGGGATATACTTACTACACAGTGGGGGATGATCGAGTTCGAGAAGAGCACGCTGGATTTGATGGAGTTACATTACCAAAAGAAGATCCTTTTTGGGATGCTAACTTTCCACCAAATGGCTGGAATTGTCGGTGTATAGCCATTGCTGTTTATGAAGAACGTGATGAAGAAAATCCAAAAGCAGTAGATGGAGTATACCCTCAGGCAAGTGAAGGATTTGATTTTCATCCTGGAAAAATGTTTCGGGCCATTAAATAGCCCAGCTACCTGGAGGCTATAATATAGTATCATGCCATACCCGAATGAACATGCAGCACGGCAGACGGATCCGAAACTCTATGCTGAACTTCGTCGTGAGAATGACAAGTTCGGTAAAGGGATTCATGTGATTTGGGGAGTGGTATCTAATTCCACTTCTGATGTTCAATCTATTCGTTTTGATGCTGCAAGGTTCTCTCCAGAAGAAGCAATCAAGTGGCTTGAAAAGAATAAGTATGAAACTAACATTGAAAAAGCCACTGGTATTGATGCATCACTGACCTTAGATAAAGGCCAGTCATTCCAACCGATTGCGGCGGCGAAGAGCAGTGAGGGAATTCCCACACGGCGCTATCGCAAAGAAGTCATTCAGACCGGAACCTATGTCAAGGAGGACATGGAGTTTGAGGTTACAGCGGAAACGCTAAGCAACTGGGTGAAACAATTTCGGCGGATGAAAAAGAATGGAGTGAAAGTTCCTATCCCTACCTCTCATGAAAATGATGGGGATTCGGAAGAGAATCGTGGATGGGTACTTGATTTGTTCGTCGAGAATCAGTCGCTGTTTATGGTATGTGAACTCATTGGAGATGATGCCATGCAGACAGCGTCGCGAGCAGACGTGTCACTGTTCTCGCCGCCTACTTTCAAAGATGGAAAGGGTAATGAGTATTTGAGGCCTATTACCCATGTAGCAATGACAACCCACCCGGTAGTTCCGGGACTTTCGGAGTTTATTCCGATAGCTGCTTCACTCAAGAAAAAGGAGACGAACAAAATGGATTTGGCGAAACTTGGGAAAGCCCTTTCGCTGGAACTTACTGAGAAGGAGGCAGAGACACAAATCACTGCGGCTTTCTCACAGTTGTCAGCCGATCTGAAAAGCGAAAAGGAAAAGCGCGAAGCCGTCGAGAAGGAACGTGATGCTGCGAAGAAAGATTTGGAATTGTTTGGCAATAAGCCAGCCGAACCAGATGCCACCCTCGTGTCACTCGCCGCCGACAACCGGGGAATGAAACTCAATCAGCTTGTTGAAGCTGGACGCATCACTCCAGCTGTACGTGACAAGCTCGAGTCACTCTACGTGGGCAAAGACAATGCTGCACTTGTTCTTAGTTTGAAAGCGGGAACACAAGGCCAGTTTGATGAACTGGTTTTGGCTTTGACTGAGAACGATCCAGTCAAGTTGAAGGAATCAACTGGGCCACAAACGATGAAGCTCGCTGACGATCGAAAGGGGGAAACTGGAACTAACCCCCTGATCGCTGATGCTGAGCGGCGTGCAAAAGCGGGAGCAACTGCCTAAGTCGTCGGTGACAAGGGCATGGCACTGAAAAAGTTCAAGTAGATTGAACAGGAGAGTTTGAATGACGACACAAACGGAAGCAGATGTCATCGGCGATTTGGTACTCTATGAGGCACCAAGCCGATACAGTCGGGATGAATATGAGGTCGCGGCTGGTCAAACGCTTGTACTCGGCGAACTTGTCGAGTTGAGCGCTGGTAAGATCACTGAGTTGACTGCGATTGAGGAAAATGTCATTGGCATTGTGCTTGCTGCATGTACTGCTGGTGATATTGTTCCAGTACTCACACGGCATTCGATCGTTCATGAAGATCAAATCGACTACGGCAGTGCCGCAGTCGAAGCGGATGCGCGAGCTGCGCTTTTGGCACTTGGCATTGTTGTACGAAGTGAGGCGACGTAAGGTTTAAGCTCTTTGACGGGAGCTGATACGGATTTGTCACTCTTTCGAGTGTAAGGAGATGCTTCAATGGGAATGGTAGACGCATTCAGCTCGGACACATTTAGTCTTGTGTCCTTGTCGAGTTCGCTGAACAAGCTCCCGTTCAAACCATCGCGAATTGGCGATATGGGCTTGTTCGTTGACAAAGGTGTGCGACAGCGCACTGTCATTCTTGAAGAGAAGAATGGCGTAGTGAAACTGTTGCCGACGGTTGCATGGGGTGGACCAGCGACACCGAATACCCCAATCAAGCGCCAAGCACGAAACTTCAGTATCGTTCACATTCCACTCGAAGATCGAATTGATGCTGGTGATGTGCAGGATGTTCGTGCGTTTGGTTCAGAAAATACGGAGCAAGCAGTTGCTCAAGTAGTCAATGATAAGCTCGCAGAAATGAAGCAGAATCATGAGACTACTCTTGAGTGGTTGCGAGTAGGTGCACTGCATGGTAATCTGCTTGATGCCGATGGCTCAACAGTGATCTACAACTTGTTCACCGAGTTTGGCATTTCGGAAACGACCGTGGACTTCGTTCTCAGTGTTTCGACGACTGACATTCGTGGTACTTGTATGGATGTTAAGCGGGCCATTGAAGATGCACTTGGTGCTGCGGTCTATACTGGAGTTCATGCTATCTGTGGTGAAAACTGGTGGGATGACTTTGTGAAGCATGATGAAGTCGCCGCTGCATATGCACGATGGCAAGATGGTGAATTCCTACGAAGTGATGTTCGATCTGGTTTCACTTTCTGTGGAATTACTTTCGAGGCTTATCGTGCGACGGTTAGTGGACAAGACTTTGTTCATGACGATCAAGCACGATTCTTCCCCACTGGCGTTCCTGGTTTGTACCAGACGAACTATGCACCCGCTGACTTCGTGGAAACGGTGAATACCATTGGCCAGCCGTACTACGCGAAGCAGGAACTGGAAGCATTTGGGCGTGGTGTGAAACTTCACACACAAAGCAATCCACTCCCATTATGCACGATTCCAGGGGTGTTGGTCAAAGGCACTAAGTCTTAACGGACTAGTGCTGGAGGGAATCATAAGTAAAAGTACCTTAAACGGAACACTGCATTGGGCGTGGAAGCTGGCCCCACTTGTCTTTTGTTGTGGTGTTCTGTGGATGAAGGTAGATAGTGTGCAGCAACAGGTTACTGAACTAACTAAACGTGTTGCTAGTTTGGAAGCCTGTTTGATGCACCCTCAAGGAACTGAATGATGCTTAGTCGTTTGAAAACGAGTAAAGCCTTTTGGGCAGCAGTCGGTGGAATTCTCATCGCTGTCGGAATGGGCTTTAATGGTCAGATGGAATGGGAAATGGTTGCTCGCACTTGTTTTGATGCTGTGCTTGTGATCTTCGTTCGTGACGGAATCGCAAAAGGGAAGTAATTGTGGCCTATTCGACTGAGACTGATCTCAATAATCAGTATGGTTCCAATAACATCCAAAAATGGGCCGATCTGGATGGGGATGCTGATGCGGGGAAAATTAGTACTCGCATTGCAGCGGCAATTGGTTTTGCTGATGATGAGATTGATTCTCAAATGCGGGGTGGACCATACCCTCTTCCTTTGGTTAATGACGCAGCAACGACACCACTGCTGATTACAGATATATCAGCAAAGCTCGCAGGTGTATGGCTTTACGAATCTCGTGGAGTTCAAGATGTAACACCTGAGGGAAGTCCAGTACATCGTTTGCACTGGCAGCGAAAAAGGGCATACGATGTAATGAGAGAGTTACTTGCTGGTCGGTTGAAGTTAGATAACAGTAATGTTGAAAACTTTTCACCGACAGTAGTGACTGAGGATTAAAGATGCTGACTCCAGTAGAAGCAGCGGGTATTCGTGCGTCAATCCAACTTTTGGGCTCACACCCCTCCGCCAAAGTATTAGAAGCATACTTGGCGGAGTCGGGTGTGGAACCTGAATTTGGATCAACTGAAGAGATGCAACGTGGTGTAATGAAAGGAATTGAAATTTGTAAAGAGCATAACGTTGCGTATGTAAATCCGAAAAACCTGTGTCATATACTTGACACTGATGCGCGAGTCAATGACGTTGGGCGACGTGAGGTTCAATCTGAAACCACTGAAGTTGCTGGCGAAGATTCCCCGTAGTGTTTTTAATCAGTGGGCTGCACGGTATCGATCTTTTGCTCAAGAACGGTTTGTGGCATTCTCGAGGGGCAAAGGAACTTGGGCTCCACTTAAACGTAAACGTAAACGGGGTCAACTAAAACACGCCGCAATTCTTCGTGATACTGGGACTCTCTTTGCTGCATTGGATGTGCAGTTTAGACGAGCTCCTGGGCAACATCAGAAAGAGATACCTCATGGGGTACAGGTGGGTTTTGGCGGACCGGCTCGGCATCCGCGTGCGCCAATGAGTGTCTCTGACTTAGCATCAATACATCACTTTGGACTTGGTCGAGTACCAGAACGACCAATCATTGTTGAACCTCCACAAGAGGTACTTGACCAGATGTCTGGGGATGTTACGGAATATTGGAATAAGGTAACATAATGCCAGCAGGTACAGACCCACTAAGTTTGGTTTACAACAAGCTATGGGATATGCTTGAAGCACATGCTGCACTTGTTGCTTTAGTCAAGGTGGGGAATAGAATCAAATATGATACCTACCGACAAAGTTCAATGAAAGATACTTTGAATGATGCTGATCTACCAGAGATTAGTATTATTCCAGTCGGGGGTAATCCACACATCCGTCGTACTAGTGGTGGAACCAGTTTCAATGAACTCTATGAATGCCGACTAGTCACTGGTTCACAAATGCTTGGTCAAGAAGGGGGATTTCTTCCAATCAAATGGGAAGTATACCGTGCTTTTGTTGATTGGGATCTTTCTTTGAAGACTTTACTTTGGGGTGGAGAAGTATTCGTTGTAAAGTGTTTGATGGATGAAGTTAGTGACAATATGCTCGACGAAAAGTTAACGATTGAACGTGGCTTTATCGGGTGGGTATCATTGTTACGTTTCAATGTAGAGATGTGGTTTCGTACCGCTGATCTAACGACACCGTAAATGGAGTAACGAAATGTCCATATTATCAGGAATGGATGGTGCGGTTGACGGTGCGAATACCGTTCGTGGATGGTCAATCGATCACTCAGCAGATCTTACCCCCTATGTTGCTAGTGGCATGAAAGGGGGGACTTCTCGAGTTGCAGGAAATAAGGATTGGACTGGCCAATACACTGCGTATGGACATACTCCAACTCATTTACCCGGTGAAGCACTCACATTCAAAGGTAGCATCGACGGAACGAATGGAGTATCAGGTACAGCTATAGTTAGTGAAGTCACTATCAATTGGGATATTGAAGGTGGTGGCATTATTAACTATGAAGTTTCCTTTGAAGGAAACAGTGACCTGACTTTCGGCGCAGCAGTTGCAACTGATTCAACACTTCCAACTGCTTACGAGTCTAATGCTTGTAAGTTGGAATTGTCTGAAGCTCTAGCAGTTCCAGCATTTACTGAAGTAGATGATGTTCGGACAATGACCTTAACTTTGACTCGGAGCAATCCATCATATGCAAGTAGTGGTACAGCCGGATTGATAAAAAGAGTCAAAGGGAATTTGGA
>JABAHP010003757.1_pt2 | contig 17000 bp, 16 predicted proteins | sample 7062081 | NCBI WGS metagenome assembly JABAHP01 (sample SAMN14534357, study PRJNA622989) | marine sediment metagenome | biome: marine biome [ENVO:00000428]; feature: marine pelagic biome [ENVO:01000023]; material: deep marine sediment [ENVO:00002113] | place: India: Gulf of Kutch | collected...
CACGGAGGGAGTCAAGTATTTCCGGAATAAGCGCTTCATAAACAGGGTTCTTCTGCATATCCCGGGGAGTGCCTTTGATATGCATGACAATAACGGGAACACCGGCTTCAGCAGCAAGTGAAGGCATTTCGGAGTCGAACCGGAGACCGCTGATATCATTGATAATGGAGGCACCCGCTTTAAGCGCGCGGCGCGCGACTTCCGCCCGGTACGTATCGATGGAAACCGGAACGCCTGCCTCTCCCGCTATTGCCTCTATTACCGGAACAACGCGGCGTATCTCTTCTTCTTCGGTAACGGGCTCGGAGCCGGGACGGGTGGACATACCGCCCACGTCGATGATATCAGCCCCGTCAGCGGTCATCTGGTGTGCCCGGGCAATGGCCGTATTCCTGTCAAGGAACTGTCCGCCGTCAGAGAACGAATCGGGAGTTACGTTCAGTATTCCCATGACAGCGGTCCTGGCCGAAAGATCAAGGGAGAATCGGCCGCAGCTGAGCTTCACGGTCAGGCCTGTGCCGGTGCCTCGGGTTCAGGGCCGTCCAGACCGAGAAGTATACGTATTTCGTGGGCGTCCATGGTCTCGCGTTCAAGCAGATTAAGGGCAAGCTTTTCAAGTTGTCCGAAGTTGTCTTTCAGAAGCGTTTTGGCCCTCTCATAGGAGGTCAGCACGATGCGTTTGACCTCGGCGTCTATCTCCTCCGCGGTACGCTCGCTGTAGTCCTTGTGCTGGGCGATCTCACGCCCGAGGAATATCTGTTCGTCCTTCTTGCCGAACGTCAGCGGCCCCATCTTGTCGCTCATGCCCCATTCGGTGACCATCCGACGCGCAAGGTCCGTGGCACGTTCTATGTCATTACCAGCCCCGGTGGTCATATGGTCAAGTGCCAGTTCCTCGGCAACCCGCCCTCCCATGAGCACGGCAAGCGAAGCCTCCAGGTATTCCCGTGAATGGGTATATTTGTCATCCTCAGGCAGATACTGTGTAACGCCAAGCGCCCTGCCCCTGGGAATAATGGTCACCTTGTGCACCGGATCCGAGTGTTTATCCAGCACCTTGGCAACCACGGTATGGNNCACCGGATCCGTGCCGGGGATCAGAAAACCTACCAGCGCATGGCCGGCTTCGTGGTAGGCGGTGTTGCGCTTCTCCTCTTCGCTCATGATGAGGCTGCGTCGGGCCACCCCCATCAGGACCTTGTCCTTCGCTTCCTCGAAATCATCGTTCTCCACCGCATTCTTTGACTTTCGCGCTGCCAGAAGCGCGGCCTCGTTCACCAGGTTGGCGAGTTCGGCACCGGAAAAACCGGGGGTGCCTCGTGCTATGGACTCCAGCACGACATCCTCATGGATGGGAACACTCTTCACATGAACTTTGAGAATGGCAAGACGCCCGTTCATGTCAGGTTGCGGCACCACGACCTGACGGTCGAAACGGCCGGGCCTCAGAAGCGCGGGGTCCAGCACATCAGGGCGGTTCGTTGCCGCAAGAATGATAACCCCCTCATTGCCTTCGAACCCGTCCATCTCCACCAGAAGCTGGTTAAGGGTCTGTTCGCGCTCATCATGTCCACCGCCAAGACCGGCACCGCGATGACGTCCAACGGCATCTATCTCGTCAATGAATACGATACATGGAGCGTTCTTCTTGGCCTGATCAAACAGGTCGCGGACACGCGAAGCGCCCACACCTACAAACATTTCCACAAAATCCGAGCCCGATATGCTGAAGAACGGCACTCCAGCCTCTCCGGCAATGGCCTTGGCCAGGAGGGTCTTCCCCGTTCCGGGCGCTCCGACAAGCAGGGCGCCTTTGGGTATCTTCCCCCCCAGACGAGAGAATTTCTGAGGGTCCTTCAGGAAATCGATGATCTCGGTAACCTCTTCCTTTGCCTCCTCGATACCGGCAACGTCGCTGAAGGTCACCTTCACCTGCTTTTCAGTTATCATGCGGGCCTTTGATTTCCCGAAAGAAAGCGCCTTGTTCCCCCCGCCCTGCATCTGGCGCATAAAGAATATCCAGACGAGAACCAGAAAGATTATGGGTCCCCATGAAAAGAAGAACGCTATATACCAGGGGTCCCGGTCGGGCGGTTCAGCCTTGATCTCCACTCCCTGTGCCCGGAGCAGGGACACAAGTTCAGGATAATCCGCGGAATAAGTCTTGAATTTGGTGCCTTCCGCCATGCGGCCGGTTATATCGTTTTCCTTTATAACGACTTCCTGGACCTCACCCGCTTCGAGCTTTGTCAGAAACTCGGAGAACTTGATCTCCTTTTCCGTCGGTTTGTGTGTGCTCAGCAGGTTGAACAGGAGGATCATCGACATGATGACAAGCAGCCAGATAAACAATCCTCTATACATGTTCATAATTTAAGCTGTTCCCCTATTAGCATGTATTTTTATACCTAAAGTTAATTTTAGCATACCTTAGCTCAGTTCTGACTGCTGCAGCTCTATAAGCTGTTTTATCCCTCCTGCGGCAAGGTCCAGAAGTGAGTCCATCATACTCCGGGCAAAAGGGACGCCTTCGGCAGTTCCCTGCACCTCAACGAACCTGCCGTCCCCGGTCATTACAACGTTCATGTCAACCTCGGCCTGGAAATCCTCTTCGTAGCAGAGGTCAAGCATCGGGCGTCCATCGACAATGCCGATGCTCACGGCGGCCACCTGGTCAGTGAGAGGGTTTTTCTGTATCATACCGTGCTCAAGCGCGTATCTGACCGCCTCCGCCAACGCGATGTAAGCACCTGTGATCGATGCGGTTCTTGTTCCTCCATCGGCCTGAATAACATCGCAGTCGACCCATATGGTACGTTCCCCCAGGACGTCAAGGTCAACAACAGACCGAAGGGAGCGGCCCACCAGACGCTGTATTTCATGTACTCTGCCGCCAATCTTACCCACAGCCGCGTCGCGAGCCGAACGGACCGGCGTGGAACGCGGGAGCATTGCATATTCAGCGGTCACCCAGCCCGTTCCCTTGTCCTTCAGAAATGGCGGGACTTTGTCCTCGATGGTCGCATTACAGATCACCCGGGTCTTACCAACCTCTATCAGGACCGACCCCTCGGCAAATTCTATGAAATTCCGGGTCAACTTTACCGGCCTCATCTCATCATCTTTACGTCCGTCACTCCTCATGCACAAACCTCCAGAAGCACTTTTTCTATATGTTCGATCGTATCACCCAGAAAACGCTGTCCAACATCCCGGAACTTTCCGGGTCCATCGGTAACGAAGAACTCTCTCGCCGGCGAGGGGGCAGGTCCCGCAAGCTCGTCCCTGGACTCAAGAAGTTCAGAGACCTCAAGAGATGTCTCGGTTGCGGAATCGATAAGCGTAACCCCTGAGCCCATCACACGGCCTATGACCGGCTTCAGGAGCGGATAATGAGTACAGCCAAGCACAAGGGTGTCAACATCGCTTTTGCTGAGAGCTGAAAGGTAACGCTTTGCGACCAGCACTGGAACCTCTCCTTCAAGCCATCCCTCCTCGACAAGGGGAACGAACAGAGGGCACGGATGTGACAACACCTCTATGGATGGGTCGATATCCTGAATGGCAAGCTGGTATGCGTTGCTGTTGACCGTTGCCTCCGTACCAATGACACCCACCCTGCGCGTCCTGCTGGCAGCAGCGGCAGCACGCGCGCCGGGTTTGATAACCCCTATTACAGGAACCGGTGACTCTGCCGCCACTTCACGAAGGCCGGTGGCTGAAACGGTATTGCACGCAATGACAAGCAGTTTGATACCTCTGGAAAGCAGAAAAGAAGCTCCCTCCCGAGCATAGCGGATCACGGTCTCCGGCGAGCGGATACCATAGGGAACCCTTGCTGTGTCTCCCAGATATACTATACCTTCACCGGGAAGGCGTCTCACGATCTCGTGGACAACGGTCAGCCCGCCTAGGCCCGAATCGAAAACTCCTATCGGGGCGTTACTTGCGCTCATTGGCCTCGGGTATTATGCCGGTGATCACCGAGTCCATTGATCCCTTCAGGGAAATGTGGCCTCCAATGGTCTCGACTTCCTTGCCCTCTATGAGGATCTTCATGCCCGAAAGGTCCCCTGCATTGGTCATCACACTCTCGTACAGACCTCTCAAAAGAAGAAACTCGCTATACGCGTCCCCCTGAAAACCACTTCGGAACTCATGCGATATATCAAGATACAGAATATCGTCCTTCCCCAGGTATACATCAAGAAGCCGCGTGCCTTCAGGCATATATGACGGAATATCACCGGACGGCCCCTTCAGGTATTCCTCTACAACGACCTCAAGCGTCCTTTTGCGGGACGCAGAAGCTGGGATGAAACGTTCCTCTGATGCAAGCCCGTCTACAGAAGGATAAAAGATACTTACCGGCACCAGTTCTCCGCCGTCTTTACCAGTCATCGGTATCGAAGAGGCCGAGCGCGGAGGTTGTTCCACATGCTTTCCCTTCTGATAAAGCGCCGTAACGAGAATACAAAGAACCAGCGTCCCGGCAACACTGGCCAGAGTTATCCAGAAGAGCGAATTGTTTATCCTCTGCTTAATGGGGCTGCGTTCCCACGGCCTTGGCGCTGACTGCTTCAGGGATTCTCCGTTTTCTTCCCTGTCCGGCGCTTCAGGGTTTTGCGCTTGCGTGTCTTGCCGTGAGTTCCCGGCCCTGTCTTTATTTTCCGTTTCGTTCTGCATACCGTAACATTCCCAGTACTATACTTGAGGCCACCCTGAAAAGCTCCCTGTCAGAGGATATCGTTGAAGGCACTTCAATAAGCACGGAAGGGGCCCCGATGGAGCTGATAAGCGGCAAAGGCATTTTCCTTTTGTAAATACGTGCCCCCTGGAACTGTTCTTCAAGTGTCCCGGCTATCGAACGCGCAAGGTCTTCACTTTTATATACATATTTTCTCTGGCGGGACTCGATCGTATAATATTCACGTATATCCAGCTCCGAAAAGGGCTTTCCATACCATGCGGTATAGACCGTAAAGCGGTCACCATCCGACAAATGAATGCTCAGGAAAAGCTTCGGAGTCATCCTGTTCGCAACTGAACGGCGATCGGAAATAGACTGATAGTGGTCTATCTTTCTGGTAAGTTCGGCATCAATATCCATGGTCAGCAAAATTTTTTTCATCTCTCGTGCAAGCACAAGGGTTATATCCTTCTCCTTCACATCCTTATCGACAATCCCAATGTCATACCCTCCGTGCCCCGGATCAAGGACAAACACACCCTCCTCGGCCGCCGCAACGGATACGCCCGGCAAAAAGCCCAGGAGCATTAAAATCCACAGGAATCTTCTCATCAGTACATTTTCCATAGTTTACGTACTGTTTGCAAGGAGCGGGCGGAAAATTGAACTTGCGGAATTGTCTCTTGACAAAGAATACGGGGCTCAGTTATTATGTGCATATGCACGATTCAGGAGGCATAGTATTTTCCTCCCGGATACAAGTGCTATCCATACAACCCTTCCCCCCCCAAAAAAAGGCCCCCTACACAGGGGGCCTTTTTTTTCAGGAAACAACCCTTAACCCGAAGAACATAGCATAATTCCCAGCAAAACTGGACAAATGCTTTTTTCCGGGATTATATATTTGATATAATTTTTAAAAGCAATTGGCTCCAGCATACGCTTTTTTCAGGAGGATGTTCTTATGGGAAGAAAGCTTCCCGTTATTCTGGCAATCTTATCACTTCTTGTGGTCATGTTTTTTTTCAGCTCTGGACGGCACAATTCTTATGATGCTGAGATCAGCTCCGAGGCTAACGAATCTCTGAGCGTGAGAACCCCGGAAGAACCTGAGACAATCGACGCGACTCAGGACCGGACTGAGGCGGGTTCAGCAGAAGTTATTGAAGAAGATATCGATACGCCCGTCCTTACAGAGAATCCCACCCGGGAAGAACTCGAATCATACGCCAGACAGCGCCGTCTCGCACGAGCGGAGCAGGAAGGCCGCCTTCAGGAGTACCTGAGCAGAGAGTCACAGCTGGAGGAAGCACGAGAGGCCAGGCGGGCACTTCGCGAAAAACGCCGTCAAAGGGCACTGGAGCGCCACAAACTGATGCGGAACTACAGAGAGCAGAAAAGCGAGGCGCTGCGCAGGGGAGAAACTATCCCGGAGAGGCCCACTGAACTGCGTAACCCCACGCATGAGGAATAGCTCCCACCAAACTGCAGGAGGAACAGCACAAGGAGGGATAGCCGCCCAATTATGGCCTGTTTTTCCTTGTCTGGACAACCATTACCCGATATTTCATACCTGTCTTTGATTTTCTTTTTTTATTTCCCTGCAGAGTTATATATAGAAATTGGATATGATAGAATATGGCAAAGTCGGCAAGAGGCTCATTCTGGAAGAATGCAGTGAAGAGGCTTCAATGAGCCAGGTAAGTGACATTGTGTAATTATTGTCAATCGTATTGAGTATAGTCTGACAAAGATGAAATAATACTCTGGATGTATCATGGCGGGATAAAAAGAAGTAAAATACGGCATGCATCCTGAAAGGCAAGGAGGACCTGAATGAGAACGGGACGTGTCTTTATATTGATAATTTTATTGATCAGTGCATCGCTTATGCTCTTTGGCTGTGACAGCGGCGGCGGCGGTGGTGGAGGCGGAGGCGGCGAAGCGGTCGGGAACAAGACCATTGACCTCAGCGGCGGCAATGGCACTGCCGGCGATGGGGGTATCGGCAACAGTATCTCCCTTTATGCTTTTCGTGACGTAACCGTCAAAAGAACCGGCGGAGTGAACGCGAATTTCACGGTCCCCGGAAATAATCCCAAATATATTGACTGTAGCCAATTAAGTAATGATCCTGACGGCACGGGGAACTGGGACCAGTTCAGCCCCGCATCGGACGTAACCGTGAACGCTTTTTCGAGCTCTGACTCGCTGGGTGCCGCAGGCGACTATTACCTGCTTTACGGAAGCAACGACCTGAAGTATGACAGTGACGGCGGGGCCGATGCCGAGGCAGGCGACGAGACCGTCGAATGTATTGACATCCCCAGTGGCGTGACCGTTACCCTGGGACTGAACTTTGACAGCAACAACGCTGACAGTGATACCAATCATGCCACCGGTGCTGACAGAGCGGTCATACTCCTGGGTGGCGACCTCCGGGTCGCCGGAACGCTCAAGACAGCCACGCTCGATACGGCTACCGGCCCCGATACGAACGAGCCTGGCCTGGATCCGGGTTCACTGCAGCTGGAGGCCCATCAGGTCTATGTTCCTGCAACCGGAACAGTTGACACATCAGGCGGCAATAACGTGGCCGGGCGTGGCGGACACGGCGGCAACATCGATATTCAATCATATGCCAACAGCTACGGCGGATTTCTTGAAATGCTGGGTACCGCAGACTGCTCAGGCGGCGATGGGACCACGGTCGGAGGCCATGCATGTACCCTCAACGACGGAGTGGGCCTCTTTTCAGCCTATGAACTTTATCTGAGAAGCTATGGCCGCCTGATCGTTAGGGGCAGTCTGCTTGGCAATGGCGGAAATGGAGCGGACAGTGATGGTGGCAACGGCGGGTCTATACTGACCGAAGCTGACAGTAATCTCTTCTTTACAGGGACCCTTGAAGCCAACGGTGGTACCGGCGGAGTAACCGGTAATGGTGGAAGCGGTGGTACTGTAGACTTCGGTTCCAATACCGGAATGGTCAACCTTACGGGGACCATCGACGCCAGCGGCGGAAATGGCGGATGGGACGGTGGCAATGCGTCCACATTTGCTGCCTGGAACGGGTATCCTTCCCCCATTCGAAGTAAAGCCACTATAACAATGGCCGGAGGCAACTCCACAGTTGATGGGAACGGCGGAAACGGGGCTTATTACGAGGTCTTATTTTACGGCGGTCCCCTGCTTCTTACCGGAGGCTTTGATGGCCACGGCGGAGACGCCTCCGGAGCCGGCAATTCCGGAGGCAATGGAGATGCCATCTATATTGAAGACTTTACTGGCACTGATTTTGGATACGGTGAGGGCATCGCCCCTGACGACATCGAAATGTCAATGAACATTGACCTCAGCGGCGGAGCCGGAGAGTCCGGGGGAGACGCCGGATACATCACGGTCTATGCCGACAACAACAGCGGGAGCGTTTCACCTCCAGCTGCCCGAATACTGCTCAAGGGATATGCCAGTTTTGACATATCCGGAGGAGACTCCACCTCGGGAAACGGCGGAGACGCAGGTTATTATGAAATCTACACTGAAGATACCTCTTCCAGTATTGGCGGTGCCACTGCGGTGGGCTCCATTAAGAGTTCAGTGCCTGTTGACGGCAAGGGCGGAGACGGAGCCATGACAGGCAGCATGTCCGGCGGTCAGGGAGCATGGATACAGTTCGAGACCAATGGAGCTGCCTATGTACGCGACTCGGATACGACCGTAGCACAAAATACTGCTCACCTGGACCTCAGCGGCGGAACCGCTAATTACGGGGGAGATTCCGGCGGCTTTTACATGTACGGATACAATGAAGCGAAGAATACCGGGTTGATTGACGTCTTCGGCGGAACAGGCATAATGCAGGGCGGTGAAGGATTGAGCTGGTTCCTGGAAATGTACTCCACTGAGAACGTGATCAACAGTGGCCGCATTAATGGCGCGGGTGGTGATGCCACCACGAACGGAATGGATTCTCTTGATATCTACATGTACGCCGGGCAGAGAACGACAAACTCAAATCTCCTGGACGCCTCTGGTGGCGATGCCACCACGAACGGAGGTAACGGTGGATTTGTTGATCTGTTCTCGCAGGGTGCTGCCACAGGTAACAGTGGCAGCATCGATGTCAAAGGAGGGACGGGCACGACCACGGGAAGCATTGGCACCATATTCATCGACTGGATGGATGTGACCGATTACACTGACGGCAAACTTTAGTCCGTTCTTTATATCTTCAGACGATTACAGGGGGAGCCTTAAGGTTCCCCCTGTAATATTTTCATTGACCCTTATTTGACCCCGATGCTATAATTTCCTTAATTTACGCGTCTATAAGCTGCTTTGAACTGGTTCGCGTAAGCGTAAGACAGAGGAGGATGATTAATGAAGAGAGCCTTACTTGCCCTACTGGCCGCAGCTTTTATCATGACCGCAGGTAACGCATCGGCCCAGGAAGTCAACAAGGACCCATTTGTAAAAAGCTATTCCTTTTCACTGCGGGTCGGACAGACAAAGCTTACCAGCAGTGATTTCACGAGCAACTGGGACTTTCAAAAGGCATACTTTCAATATGAACTGGCGCTGGAACGGAAGTTCGGCAAGGTAGGCAGTATAGAACTCGTTATGGGAAAGGCCGTTTATAAAGGAGACAAGGACAGTATTGTTGTCCTCGGTGACAGCCTGGATTACACTGCGGATATGCTGTACATTTCCATCTCACCCAAGCAGTACATTCAATTCAACGACGAGTTCGCCCTTTATGTCGGGGGTGGCCCGGACTACTATCAGACAAAAAGCGCTTTCAATTATGACAGTCCGCTCGGAAACGTAACTGAAGGTCAAAACTTCAATACGTTCGGCGTTCATGTACTGGCAGGCGCCGAGGTCATTATTTACAAAAACCCCTGGGGCAGCGGCGAATTCGATGCCCCGGTAAGCCTGTTCCTTGAATACCGCTACACGTGGGCTGAGATCAAGGAGGCGGACAAGGACTTTGTGGATGAATTAAATGCAACTATCGGCGCGGGCGAGGAATATCACGACTTCTTCATTGGCGGGCACGCCACGCTTGCCGGAATAAAATGGCGCTTCTAGATAATTCTCCACATTCATTTACCTTGTAATATAAAAAAGCTTCCTTTTCAGGAAGCTTTTTTATTATTCGCTCAGAGGAAGATTGCCGCCTATTCTTCCTTGAACTTTTTTGCCCCCAAGTCCATATGGCGCAGTATCTTGCCTTCCATAAGGAAGAGGACATGTTCAGCAAGATTTGTTGCATGGTCGGCTATCCTCTCCAGATACTTGGATATGTAGATCACCTTTATTGCACGGTGCACGGTTTCAGGATTACGGGTCATTATGGCAGTAACTTCCTGAAAAATGGAGTCGTTAAGGTCGTCTATCTCGTCGTCGCGCATAATGACGTCCATGGCAAGCCGTTTGTCACGGTTTATGAGGGCATCAATGGCGTCACGGACCATGCCGCTGGCAATATTGCACATATAGGGAATATCAACGTAAGGCTTGAGTATCGGCTCCTCGTTCAGTTCAATGGCACGTTCGGCAATGTTCACAGCATTGTCAGCGATGCGTTCAAGGTCGGGGGCTAGTTTCATTGCCGTGGTAATGAAGCGGAGGTCCGAGGCCATGGGCTGAACCAGTGCCAGAAGCTTTATGCACTCCTCGTCAACATGGACGTCCATCTCATTGACGATCCTGTCGTTCTTGATGACCTGGAGCGCAAGGTCCGAATCGCGTTCAACAAGGGCACGCACCGAATCCCTGATCGCGACCTCTACCAGAGCAGACATTCGAAGGAGCATCTCATTCAGTTTTTTCAGTTCTTCGCTTCGAGCCGTCACTAGCCGAACCTCCCCGTTATATAGTCTTCAGTAAGCTTCTCCGATGGATTGGTGAATATTTTCTCGGTCTTATCAATCTCGATGAGTTCCCCCAGCATGAAAAAACCTGTCACATCCGATATACGGGCCGCCTGCTGCATATTGTGTGTAACAATTATTATGCTAACATTTTTTTTCAGTGAAACAACAAGTTCCTCTATCTTGCCGGTGGAGATGGGATCGAGCGCTGATGTGGGTTCGTCAAAGAGCAGTATCTCGGGCTCGACAGCCAGTGCCCTGGCTATAACCAGACGCTGCTGCTGGCCGCCCGAGAGGTCGTAGGCGCTCTTGCCGAGAGAGTCCTTGACCTCATCCCAGAGGGCAGCATCCTGAAGTGCCTTTTCCACCCGGCTTGAAATCTCGGTCTTGCTTTTTATCCCCTTAAGCCTGAGGCCGTAGGCTATATTGTCAAAGATGCTCATGGGAAACGGAGTGGGCTTCTGGAACACCATGCCGATACGGCTTCGAAGGTCGATCAGGTCTATGTNNAGGATATTCCTGCCCTGGAATATGACCTCGCCCTCGTACCGGTTGCCGGGATACAGATCGTGCATACGGTTAAAACATCTCAGGAGCGTGGTTTTCCCGCACCCGGACGGACCGATGAGAGCCGTAACCGAGAGCCGGTTGGCATACAGGTTCACGTTCTTCAGCGCATGGGCGTTGTTGGCGTAATAGAAGTCCAGGTTCTTAACTTCTATCTCAGCTGATGTCTCATTCATAGTTACAGCACCTTCCTGGTATTCATGAGCGTCCGGTGTTCTGCCTAACGCTTCAGTCGCCATTTTATTATAGTCCTTCCTGCAATTGTGATCATGAGTATGAATATCGTAATAACGAGCGAAGCGGCCCATGCCTGTACATGCCAGTCATCGAACGGTCCCATGGCATACTGGAAGATGGTTACCGTAAGCGACGCAATGGGCTCGTTCATGTTCGACGTGAAAAACGCGTTATTGAACGACGTGAACAACAAAGGAGCGGTCTCCCCGGCCACCCGCGCGATGGAGAGCAGAATACCGGTAAAGATACCGGTGGCAGCCGCCCGGTATACGACCTGGAATATCACCTTGTAACGGGGGGCACCAAGGGCAAAGGCCGCCTCACGGAGCGTCCAGGGCACCAGGCTCAGCATGTCCTCCGTGGTGCGCAGCACCACGGGTATCATGATGACCGCAAGCGCCACGGCACCTGCCCATCCGCTGAAGTGCCCCATGGGCCTGACCATGATGGCATAAATGAATGTGCCGACAACAATAGACGGGACAGTCACCATAATGTCCGAAAGGATACTTATAAAACTTGCGATGCTTTTTCCTCTCACAAACTCTGCCAGGAACGTACCGCCAAGCACGCCCAGGGGTACCCCTATCAAGGTAGCAAACAGGGTGATCAGAAGCTGTCCGACAAAAGCATGCCTCATCCCCCCGCCCTCGATGCCCGGGGGTGCAGGGTCCTCGATGAACAGGTTCAGACTCAGGGCACCCAGCCCCTCGACCAGGAGGTCCCCCAGAATGAATACGAGCCAGAACAGGCCGACAGCCGCAGCCAGGGTACTCAGAATAAGGGCAATCGAGCTTACAAGCTTCCTGCGTGCTCTTACGTTCATCTGATGTCCCTCCTCTTTGCCCGAAGCAGGAAGAACTTGGCCACGGCCAGCACCGTGAAACTGAACACAAAGAGCAGAAGTGCCAGATAGAACAGGGACGAGAGATACATGTCCGTATCGGCTTCCGTAAACTCGTTGGCGAGCGTCACGGTAATAGTTGCCGCCGCATCGAACAGCGAGGCGGTTATCTGGTGATTGTTCCCAAGGACAAAGGCAACGGCCATGGTCTCACCCAGCGCCCTGCCCAGAGAAAGAATAATGCCGCCAAACACCCCGAGCTTGCAATAGGGCAGAACGACGTCCTTGACCACTTCCCATTTTGTCGCCCCAAGGGCATATGCCGACTCCTTTACCATGGCCGGAGTAAGATTGAACGCGTCCCTGGCAATGCTTGCGGTAAAGGGAATGATCATAATGCTCAGTATCAGGCTCGCCGTGAGAAGGTCAATGCCCATGGGCATGCCCTCAAAGAGCTTTCCCGCGAGAGGGACATCGCCGAACATGCTCTGAAGCGCGGGCTCTATATAGTTGGACATAATGGGGGCGAGTGTGAACAAGCCCCACATGCCATAGATAATGCTCGGGATGGCCGCGAGCAACTCGATAGCCGCCCCGATGGGGCCCTTCAGGAAACTGGGAGAAACCTCGGTCACAAAGACCGCTATACCGATAGCCACCGGAATGGCAAAAAGCAGAGCCAGGAATGTTGTTACCGCCGTACCGAACAGGCTCGTCAGTGCCCCGAACTTCTCGTCCACAGGGTCCCATTCCATGGAGGTAATGAATTCCAGAACCCCGAACTCGGAGATGGCCATGCCCGATTCTTTTATCAGGGCAGTAAGAATACCGCCGACCAGGGCCACCACCACAAAGGCTGAAGCCCCGGTCAGAAGGAGAAATACTAACTCAAACGGATCTTTCTTTATCCTGGACGGTAACACTCTTTATCCATATACTCTCAAATATGTACCAAGGGGGCGGAGACTTCCGGCCCCTTGATACTTAAAAGCGTTTAGTAAATGCCAGCCTTCTTCCAGTATCCCCTGACCTTCTCTTTCAGGGAATCCGGAAGGGGCACATACACAAGGGCCTCGGCGACCTTGTCGCCGCTCCGGAAAGCCCAGTCAAAGAACTTCACGGTCTTTTTGTTGACTTCGGGCTGGTCCTTGGCCAGAAGAATGAACGTGGCCCCGGCAATGGGCCAGGCGTTCTTTCCCGGAGAATTCACCAGCCAGAGATGGAAATGCTTCGCCGGGTCGAAATCAGCGGCAGCCGCGGCGTCCTTGAAACTGGCCATGTCCGGGGCAACGAACGTCCCGGCCTGATTCTTCAGTAGTGCATAGTTGAGTTTGTTCTGCTTGGCGTAAGCATATTCCACGTATCCGATGGAGAACTTCGAGCGCTTCACGTAATTGGCGACACCTTCGTTGCCCTTGCCGCCAATGCCGGCAGGCCAGTCAATGGCCTTTCCCGCACCGACCTTCTTCTTCCAGTCAGGACATACCTCGGCAAGATACGTGGTAAAGATGGCCGTTGTGCCGGAGCCGTCCGAGCGATGGACAACAGTAATGTCCTTCGCCGGAAGCTTCAGGCCCGGATTCAGGGCAGCAATGCGCTTGTCATTCCAGGTCTTTATCTCTCCCAGGAATATCCTGCACAGGGCATCGCCATCCAGCTTGAGCTGGCCGGTCCTGATTCCTTTGATATTTATGACGGGAACCACGCCTCCAATAACGGCCGGGAACTGCAGGAGCTTCTCCTTGTCCAGCTTGTCCTTTGTCAAAGGAGCGTCCGAAGCGCCAAAATCCACGGTCCGCGCCATGATCTGGCGCTGTCCGCCTCCCGAACCTATGGACTGGTAATTGACCTGATTTTTCGTAGCCTTATGGTAGCTGTACGCCCATGAAGAATAGACCGGATACGGGAACGAAGCACCCGCACCGTTGAGTTTGTCTGCGGCAAAGGCCGTTCCGAAGGAAAAGACCAGAAGTAAACTGAGCCCCAAGACGAGAATCTTTTTCATTATTTTCCTCCTTGGCTACGATATTGTAGCCATTTCAATGTTACAGAAATGTTACAAGTTGGTTACAGTTTAGTTAATTCCTGCCAATAGCCCCTTCATCACAGCTTCTCTTTCCTACCTGAAAGACATCCAGGAAGATCGGACATTTCTCAGGCTTTCTGGAGCAGATCAGCTCGGCAAAGATGTTCACAACGGGCATTCCCACGCTGCATACCCCGCTGTCATTATTGAAGTATGTACATTTCACTGCTTTCCTCCGTTTTCTGTTTTTCACTTTCATCATGGAACCAGTTTACCGGAGGTTCATTACAGCAATGTTACAGCTATATGAACATTGTGTGAAGATGAAAATATGTTTCAGGAGAGAAATATTTTAACGGTCGTTCCTTTGCGTTCCTGGCTCTCAACACGCATTTCCCAGCCGTGGGCCTTGACCAGGTGCTTCACAATGGCAAGCCCGAGCCCGGTTCCACCCATTTCGCGGGAACGGGAAGGATCCACACGGTAGAACCGTTCACCTATCCTTGGAATATGCTTTGCGGGAATGCCTGTACCCGTATCACGTACAAACATGAAGAAGTCTCCGCCCTCCTCGCCTAATCCCACCGTAATGTTTCCCTTTTCGGTAAACTTCACGGCATTGTCTACGAGGTTTGTCAGTATCTGGATCAGGCGGTTACGGTCGGCCTCAATCCGGGGCACATCTGAGGGGATGTCCAGCCCTATGGAAAGCCCCTTCTGCTGAGCTTTTTCCATCAGAAGCGTGGCCGCGTGCTCCATGCACTCCTTCAGATCAACAGGGGCCTTTTCTACCCGGATCACCCCGAGTTCAATTTTTGAGATGGTCATGAGGTCATCAACCAGCGTATTGATGCGTTCGCTGTTGGACTTTATGATCTCCACGAACCGCCTGGCATTATCAGGCTCGGAGAGCGCTCCCTCAATGAGCGTGTCGGCAAATCCCTTGATGGCGGCAATGGGAGTCTTCAGTTCATGCGAGACATTCGCCACAAAGTCCTTGCGTACCTCCTCGATACGCTTCATCTCGGTAATATCATGGAACAGAACAATAAGACCGAACATCTCCTGCCCTTTCTGCATTACGGGTGAGACCTTGATGACCGAATATCGGGGGACCGGACGCTCAAGCTCAAGCTCAACATCCCCAGGCTTTCCGTCGAGGCGGACATTATCAAGGAGTTCAAAGAATTCAGGAGAACGAATGATCTCCGAAACGGCACGTCCCTGCAAGGGATTGGCAGCACCAAAGAACTCCCTGGAAGCGGCACTGGCCATGACAATGGTATTATCAGGCCCCAGTATCAGAAGGGCATCGGGAACGCTACGCAGTATTACGCCCATTCGCTCCTTCTCCTCTTCATTCTGGGATATCATGGTGCTGAGTTCCTGTGCCATGGCGTTGAGATTTCCCGCAATGGTATCGAACTCACCACTGCCCTCAATAAGCAGTCTTCTGTCGAGTTCTCCCCGGGCCAGAGAATCGGAAAATTCAGAGACCTGATCTACAAGCACCTTTAAACGCCAGTTATAGGCAGAAACAACACCCACGACAATAAAAAACAGGACACCGACCGCGATGGCAAGCTTCCACCGCAGGCGGTTTATGGAATCATTTATCTCATGCAATGGCACGGCAAGTCGAATATACCCTTCAGGAGAATCCCTCGGCCCTATCCGGACAGCGGTATAGAGCAGGTCATAACCAACGGTACTGCTGTGACGGATGGCTGAGCCGGTCCCATCAAGACCAGCCTGCATGATCTCCGGGCGACCGGAGTGATCATCCATTGATTCGTGCTGCACATCGGAGTCATAGAGCACATTACCGTCGGGGGCTATGACCGTCACTCGTGCTCCGGTCTTTTCCTTAAGGAAGTTGCTCAGATTATCAAGGTGCGGGCCATGTCTGAGATCCAGGCCCTCGGCCGCTATCAGGGCCTGAACGGCGAGGTTTCCCCTCAACGTACTTATATGGCTTTCCCTGACCGCGTCTGTGATGTAGCGCTCCACGAACAGGGAAGAGACAAGCAGGACCAGGCAATACACGATGAGCATTCTGGCAAACATCTTTTGTTTCTTGGCCATGATACTGATATTATGCGATATTTCACTTAATTTTGCAGTTAAATCCCATTCGTGCTGTATATATATTCCTTTGAAAACAAGGCCCAATGTGTTGACTTTCAGCATGGCATCAATATAATATGTATGGCACCATTACTTGCCTGCTAAATTTATGGGAATCTTTCCTAAGAAAATAGACTTTTTTGAGCTCTTCGAGAAGGCGGTCGACAATGCCAGCGTCGTCACCCAGTGTCTCGTCGAGCTCATGGAGGACTTCGAGAACGCCGAGGAAAAGGTAAAACGGATCCACGACCTCGAAAAGGAAGGCGATCTGCTTACTCATGACATCATGAGGAAACTGAACCAGACCTTCATCACTCCCATCGACCGCGAAGATATCCATATGCTCGGAGCACGTATAGACGACATCGTGGACCTGATATGGGGCGGCGTCGACAAGATGATCGTCTTCAGAATAGAGGAACCGACCAAGGACGCCATACAGCTTGCCACCGAGCTTAATGAAACCACCCGCGTTATCAAAAAGGCGTTCCGGGAACTGGAAGCAAAGGACTACGAACACGTCCAGGAACACTGTATCGAGATAAACCGCATGGAAAACAGGATCGACCGCATTTACCGCAATGCCCTGGGAGACCTATTCGATGATTTCAAGGACGACCCCGCCATGAT